>TARA_R110002110_G_scaffold169787_1_pt1 | contig 13847 bp, 10 predicted proteins | sample TARA_R110002110 | Tara Oceans TARA_R110002110 (sample SAMEA4397330) | marine metagenome | biome: Polar Biome; feature: [SRF] surface water layer (ENVO:00010504); material: water (ENVO:00002006), including particulate matter (ENVO:01000060) such as... | depth 5 m
TGAAAAATCAAGCAATTCAGAGCCACCGCATCCCGCTAAGCTATTGTTTTTATTACATAGGGATTTTTGTTGATACAGGCAAATCTTCCACTGGGTGCAGTATAAGTTTTCCACAACTTATTTTCGTAAGGCATAAAAAAAGCTGCCCGAAGGCAGCTTTTCACATCAGTAATGTAGGAAGGGTCAGGCGACCTTCAGATCCGCCCTCCGATACCAGAAACGACCCAACTCATACCTCGGTGCCACAGGAACCAATCCTCTGTCATCCAGCTTAACCTTCATAATTTTCGGATAACATGATTCAGCTTCAGCAATCTCTGTCAAAGAAATATGGTCCCGGCGGAAAGCCTCAATTTCATCGAGGGCAAACAAGCGGACGGGAACGCCCTTTGCGTTATTCATCATCCGTTCGCTGATATAGGGCTCGCCATCAGCGTTCCGCATCCGAACAAGGTTGTTCAATCCTTGCTGGGGCATACCGATAAGCTGCACAGCCTCTTCGACCCCGACACAGCCCTTCAGTTGGTTCCGCTTCAAAGTCATGCGCACTTCGACGGGATCGACCAAAATACCCTTAAACTTCAGTTCGGGTTTGACCACTTCAACCTTCGTGAACAGCCCGGACAGGATACCACGCACAATATCCATTGCAGGCCAGCGCGAGGTTTCTGCAGCTGCCACAATGTCCGACATCCCCTCGCTGGCTGACGTAACACTTTCGGCCGCACCCACCAGCTTATCAAGAAACTCATCTGCGTCCTCACGAGCGATACCGGTCAATACACCAAGTGACTTGCGACCTTCAGGAAGAAGACGAGGCAGAATACCCGTCCGAGCAAGCTGTTGTGCCTGAACACGGTTGCAGTTCAAATACCCCTCCAGAGCACTCACGCTGATTGAAGTACGGACCCGATCCATAAGGCTTTCTGCTGCCTCTGCATCGAACACGATGCTCGCGGACGCTTTCTCAAGATCACCTTCAGCAAGCCCGGTCAGAATGACAGCACGGTTGATAGTTTTTGGGTGGTCACCCGTTTTTCGAGCAAGAGAGTACACGGAATGGAAACGCTGTTTGTCGACAATGGTCCCCATCAAATTTGTACCGGCCTCAATAGGGAAATGGTCCAGAATGAACTCGCGCGCAACGTCACGGATTGGTCCAGCTGGCCGATTATTCTTGTTGAACTGAAGCCATTGATAGAAGCGGCCGAAAGCCATCTGAGGACCACCCTTCAAGTTCTTCGATACATAAAGATCAAGTGCCACCTGAAGGCACGCCTTGACCCCATCGACCCCATTCACAGCATAGCTGAACCCCAGATCACCGGCCTCGCTCCATTGCGCTTCCGTGACCGCACGCAGGTCAACGTGAGTCCCTACGACTTGGATGACTCCAAGCATCTCACAAGCACGAGATGCGAGATCCAAAGGCTGTCCATCAAGCCAATTTGGTCCGGAACCTCCAGCAATTCTGTCGGTGACGTATTGCTGCAGCCGCGATGGCTGGTGCTCAACAGCATCGCCCACCATGCTTTCCAAGAAAGTACGGTCTGCAGACAGCTCCGGTAAAAACCGAAAGCGGTCAGAATATTTCATCACTTTGCGGACCTGAAGGACCACGCCGTGTTTCACACACACACGGACGGGTTGCATCTGCCATTCAAGACGCCCTACAGGCAGACCTTGCGATACGCTTGCCTCGCCCAGATCCTCAAGGAGGCAGGCAGGGCAAAGTGGCCTCTTTGAAAGGTCAAAGAACTGGCTGTCAACCACCTCACCATTGATTACGACCTGTCGATCACCAATCCGCAAAAAGCCCATCTTTTTGAGATCTTCGCTGGGCTGACCAGTCAGATTTGAAATACGCACCAGTGTCTCATGACCTGGGCCCAAAAGATCCTGCTGGGAAATTTCAAAGAATCTCAAGAATTCCGCGAGGCTGAGGTCACAGTGAAAAGATGCAATGCGATTCACATAGGATGTCAGGCTTTCACCTGAAATCAGCGGCAAAATAGGAAGTAACGCCATGATCAGGATCTCTTCTTACGCTGCGCTTTGGTCCGCACGATTGTGCGCATTTCGATCTCTTCGCCCTCATCGCCCAGCTCAATGGACATCCATTCAACTGCCGAGAACACATTGTCAGCAACACCACAGCCCTCCCGCTGCGCCCAAGCATCCTCAAAGTGAAGGATATTCAAGGCTTTCGCCCCGTCCATCAAGGCGCACTGAATGGCATCAAGGATGCAAACAACACAACGCCCGAACCGGTACCGACTGCCATAAATGAGCCGGTTGATAGTATCATCGTCCAGCGAAACGCCCAGTCCTGCCTTGCCAGCGTAACCCTGCACAAGTGCTTTGATTCGGGAGTTGTCGACACCGAAAGCCAGTGGTGCCGGGCGAATTTTCGAGAAGCGCCGGTTCACCTGTGGATCGAGGCTTGTGATGGCAGAAAGGCGCTCGGTGCCGCTGAGCACAAGCACAACTGGATGGTCGCCCTGCATGAGGCCCTTCAGCATTTTGAACATGTTGTTCGTTTCGATTGAGATTGTCGCGCCAAATAAGTCATGTGCCTCATCAATCCAGAGCAGAGTAATCCCCATCCGCGCGAGGCGAACTCGAACCATTTTCCAGATTGCGTGGGCCTTGGTACGGTCGCTGATCTCTTCGCCGCCAGCCCCCACCTTATCCAGAATATCGACACCCAAGCTGCGGACCGTAGCCGGAACTTCTACCTTCACATGAAGATAACGCGGCTTATCGGTTTCAGGATTGAGCATGAGCGGCTCGAAATCCCGCAGAACCTCAGCGATGGCTGTAGTCTTACCGCCACCCGATCCTTCGATGAAGGCAATGCCGTTGGTCTCAGTGCCCCCTGTGTACCGGACGGGCTCATGGGTCATCTGGCCATCCTCCACCTCGAATTGGCGGAGGAGCTGGGCTTCGAAATACCGGTCGCGTTCTGTCACGACATGCTGGGAACGCAGGGACTTCATTGTCGCGGATACTTCTTGAATCGTCTTCGTCATTGGTCTTCTCCTTTGAAAATTTGGGATCAAGTTCAGTCGCGGAACTTGTATGGGTCGGCATCAGGCGCATCGGTGCCGGTGTCTGTAGGCTTTGCGCGGGCTGGTTTTGGTGGCTTTACAGGCTTCACAGAGCACCCATAGCCATCCGGGCTGTCAGCTGTTTTTTGGCGTGGTGCCACGACCTCAAAGCTGGCCATCGCCTCTTTTTCAACGGCCTTGAAGCGCTCCTCAGTCCAGCCGTGGTCAATGATACCCTTCGCTGCTTTGCGTTCCGCGTTCAGAGCTTCGATGTCCGCGATGGTTTGCGCGATGATGTCTTCTTCCCACTCTTTGCGCTTCGGATCCCGGGCCCGCATGGCACGGCGAGTAGCGACCCAAGTGGCAGCGTCCACGCCCTGAAAGGCATCCGAGACGGCATGAACAGGTTTCCATTCTCCGTTGATCTGGACCTCGACGATGCCGATATCCTCTTCGAACCAACGAACGTTCAGAGGTGCATTGCCGACGTCGAGGTAATGCATCGCAAGATCCGAAGACTGGTACCGGACATTTAGAACCCGAATCCCATCGCTTTGCAGCACACGCTCCAGCGGAAGACCGAATGCGATGCGCTTACGACGCTGGGATGGCGCCGGCATCAATGGGTAGTTGCCCTCTTCCAAATCAGCTTCCCATTGACCGAGAGGTGTCCGCCCATTCAGCGCCTCCTGCGGGGTGTTGTGATAAACGTCCACAACCCAGCGCACGAGAGCATAAATCAGGTCTTCGATGCTCAAACAGGCCCGCTTTTCTGATGGGTGATCTGCCTTTTCAACCACATCCCCGAATGTGCGTCCGGAAAGCCGTGGGAGCAGCGTCACAGCCAGTGTATGGAAGACGCCCTCACAATTGCCTCGCATTGCTGGCGCTCCAGTGAGCGTCTGGATTTTGGTGATACCAAGGTCGAGACAGGTACTGGTGAACATCGCCGACTTAAATGCACTGCCGTTGTCGACATAAAGCGTTTCAGGTGTCCCAAACATCGACCAAGGTGCGAGCGCACCCATCTCGTCCGCAAACTGCCCCTTATCGCTGACGACCATACGCAGACACTTGATTGAGCTGCTGGTCTTCGGGTTTGCTGTCAGGGACATCCCGACAATGCATTTGGTCCGGCAATCGATGGCAGTACACATCCACCAGCGTTTCATCCGGTCAAGCAGCCCCATCTCTTTAAGCTCTTCCTGATTAAACATCGACAGAAGTCCGCTTTTGGCAAGGATGGTGAGAAGATCGATCTTCCATTCATCCATTTCGACCCGCTCGAGGGGGCGAAGCACCTCGAGACCTTTATTGGTGGGACGCATCCGCTTCATGGCTTGTTCTTGACCAAGGCGGGCCACGAGGACCCGGAACTTGTCGAGGCGAGCGATGAATTGACGTACTGCCTCACGACCCGGTGCTTTAAGAGACGCTTCCCCTTCTTCTGCACGTCGCAAGTTTTCTTTACGGAAGGCCGCTTTAACATCGGCGACAACAGTCTTGACGGTTTTGCGTTGAAGGTTCAGGTATTCGCGATTGATCGTTTCGGCCATCAGCTTCATCTCATCGACTGAGAAATAGCTGTTGTGGTTGCCCTGCTTATCGACGTTGTCCAGAAGCGCCTTTTTGCCACCCTTCTTGAACGCAGCGCCCCATTTACGCAAAGTGCGCGGTGAAACCGCATCCGGGATTTCTACCGTGCTTTTCGAACGTGGCTTTGGGCCTTCTCCGGCCTGCCATGCCTTCACTTTCAAATCGTATTCGGGGTCAGGCAGCGTCATCGCAAGATAGGCGGCTGCCTCTTTGCAGATGTCTTCCATCGACGCAGCGATCTCTGCGTCATTTACTTTGAATGCTCCAGCTTTGAGCAGGGTAAGGTAGCCTTGCACCATGCCGTGCCGGACTTCCAGTCGCTTGCGCTGAGCACGTGAGAGACCTGAAAGAGCAATGTCGTCGATATCGTGGACCACCGCTGGGCGCATATGCTCCGGCATCAGTCCATAGGGCACCATGTCGATCTGACCGGCACCATTCATCCGGTTCAGGGTTCCGACTTCGTAGGTGACCTTTTTGTGGGCATCCTCGATGGCCGAGAATGTGACGGTGCCGTTAGTCTCATATGCAAAACGGTATTCTGTACCGTTCATTTTATAGATGTGATGCATGTCGAGTGAAAACGTGATGAACTGGTTGCGGTCGAATTTTGCCATGGGAAATCTCCTGATAGGCGGGGCAAGAAGCCCGGTTTTGGACAAGGGGGTACCGATCCCGCACGATATCTCGCGCGGGTCAGTGGTTTTTTCTTGGGTGAAAGATCAGGCTGCGGTCTGTTGACCTACGTTGCTGCTGTCGGCGTCAAACGATCTGACGATGAGACCTTTGCGGTTATGCAGATCGATGACAGTGCCTTTTGCAGTCGCATTCATCACCACAACTTTCGGGCCGATGACCTCATGCTGCTGTAGGCGAAGAACGCCAGATCGGATGAGGCGGATCAGAGACCGATAGCCCCGCGCAGCCATACCGGTTGAAAGCGTAAGATCACGCAACGATTGACCACCACCACCGGCTGGAAGGCCTCGGACGACCTCAAGTGCGACGGCATCTGCTTCAGGATCGGCCTCACGGACGGCGGCGAGGATCTTGGCATTGCGCAGGTCAACAGGGTTAATGTCAGCCTCCGACATGATCCGCACATCATCTGCAAAGCCATGCTCATAGACCCACCAGGCCACCTCCTGCATCTCGGTCTCAAAACTACCGGATACCAGGCGAATTTCTGGTTTGACGGCGATGGCAACGCGGGAACCGCAATCAAGAGTGACAACCACATCGAAAATGTGTTGTTGCGGGTCCTTCGGATCCCAACCGTAATAGAAACGGACTTGCTCCTGCAACCCGATGACATTCATCATCGCGTTGAGCAAAAACAGGTTATGGAGCTCCAGAAGGCTTTCGGCCTGCTTGTGGGCACCGTGACCGTCTCCAAGAACAGTATGTGCAACACAGTGGTGGGAAGATGCACCAGTGATGTCGCGTTCGGCTTGTGAGGGTTCTGGCAAATAGATGCCATCAGAATGATCGAACATGGGATTTCCCCTTCGTAACAGGGTCCGGACCAGACATGGGCCGAACAAGGCAAGGCGAGATCAACCGGAGACCGGTTGAATCAGCCCGCTATCCTGAAGAAGGGAGAAGCAAAGGTGGGAACGCATGAGCGAACGGAATGTACTACAGCCGAAACGGCGCGGTCATTCATCATCTGGGGAGTGTTGAAACGCATGGTATCGCTTTCACATAGATCGTACGGAGCCAGTCGCATCTGATGCAGACTGGAGGGCGCTGGTTAAGCGAGCCGTATGAGCCGTGAGGCGATATGATGTGTTGCATTTGTCATGGGGTGAACATGTCCAATGCCGGTGTGTCTGGCAAGGTGGAAAAAATAGGGTGGACTTGTTTTTGTCTCGGTATTTCGTTTCAGAGCTTACATTTAAACAAACAACCGGGCGAAAAACGCCCAATGATTTATGACGCTTCGACTGGCAGATTGCAGGTTCAAAAAAACTTCAATTTGTCCAGCAAAACGGCAAAAGCTGATCTGAAAATATCAAAATATACACGGCATAATCCAAAGGCAGGCTGTGCCTTAGTGTTTTTCTGTTGACTATATGAATTCAAATAGCTATAACTCGGATCATAAACATGGAGAAGACAATGCAGATAAGCACACATTGCGATGCCAGAATGAACCAGCGCGGCATTAAGAAAGACCTGATAGACCTTACTCTCGACCTTGGTGACGTCGAAGGAGATCGCTACGTTCTGACATCGAAGATCATCGACATGGAAATTTCTGACCTTCAACGCAGAATGCACCTCCTGGACGAAGCACGCAGGAAGGGTGGCGTTACAGTTGTCGCCTTGGGCAACACCGTGATCACAACCTACCGCACAGACAGCCTTAACGCTAAGTACCAAAAATAAAAGCAGCCCCTTCCTTTAGGATCAGCATGAAAATTTCTGAATTACTCACACAAGTACGCGGCGACATGACAGGGGCGAGTGCATTCTTTGCCCTTCTCGAGATCGCTGCAAATCTAAAAACCGATACGTATCAAAGCACTGAGTTGCACTTTTTAAACCGCTCACGGCACCCGGAAACCCTACACCTGCTTGAAGGCGCGGCGAAAGTTCTCAATGAGGCCAACCGCGATACGCGCTTCTCTTCAATCATGGCATTTCTGGATGGCGCTACAGACCACATGATCGGGGAGTTCTGGATCCACAGGGATGCCTGCGACCAGATCCTGAATTTGGTTGATCAAGCCTCTACAGTGAGATTTTCGTTTAGCAACGCACTGCGCCCTTGCCTGACTTACGCATATCGGAGCGACATTGCTGGAAAGCAGTCCCGCCTGTCCTTTTGTTCGATCAACGCCGAGCACGGTCATATCCTTCACAACATTCTGGATGTGCTGGAAGTTGGTACCCCTATTTCAATCGAGACAGCCTGGCCGTGGCAGCGAAGTGAACATGACATGAGCCAGGTTGAAGTTTCCTTCCCGGCTTTTGGTGCAAACATGACCAACACAGATGGTGTCCCCCTCGCTACGCTGAGTGGGCTCGGCCTGCGCGAGGCAAAGAATGCGCGCCTTTCCATGGAGAGCCTCGCCATCGCCGACGCATTGGAGCACACCAAAGGAAAGGTCATCATGTCCGTTTCAGATGGTGCGCTTTTCCGCATGGTTGGCACGGAGCCGGTCGCACGTCGCAATCTTCTGGATAGCGGACGCCTTCAGGCAGTGATGAGCGTTCCGACGGGCATGATGTTTACCCACACGACAATCAAGACAAACATTCTTGTTCTGAATAAACCCGACACACTGCGCGAACAGGTACGATTTGCTGACCTCGGCCATGCAAGCCTTGCTCAGAAAGGGCACCGGAATCGCTTCGATGTTGAAAAAGATGTGAACTGGGCAAATGTTCTGACGTCGGACACACCCGAAGACAGGACCTTATTGCGAGACATAGAATACGATGAGATCCTGGAAAACAACGTCGTCTTGCTCCCCGATCGTTATCTCAACGTCGGCGCAAAAGAACGCCTTGATCTTTTTCTGGAACAGTCGGACGTCGCAGAACTGGAGGAGCTGGTCGAAATGATCAGACCCACCAGCCTGACACAAGATGAAGACGGCGAGTATACTCTGTTCGAAGCATCCCCCTCCGACCTGAACGAGCGCGGTTTCATCGGCCACCCAGGGCGCGCGATCACCGTAGAACGCGCGAAGTATAATAAGGCATTCAACCAACAGCTTCGTCCTGGCGACGTGCTTCTCTCGATCAAAGGGAACGTGGGCGTCGTCGCTATGGTGCCGCCTGATGTGCCGAAGGAAGGCGAGGCAGAGATCTGGACTGCCGGTCAGTCAATGATGATCCTGCGCCCCAAAAAGCGGGTCAGCATGAGCTCACTTGCGCTCTACGAATACCTCACCAATGCCACTGTTCAGGAATTCCTGCGATCACTCGCTGGCGGTTCCGCAATCCAGAACCTCGCCATGAAGGACCTCAAGAGCTTTCCAGTGGTGATGCCGGATGAAGAAACCATTGAGAGGGTCAAGGCTGGCTTTGACGAACGGCAGGCGATCTTCGATCAGATCGCAGAACTGCAAAAGCAACTTCTGGATGTGCGTGATCAAGGCTGGCCCCATCTCCATCTGAAAAAGGGTGGCTGATTTAAATTACTCACAATCCACAATTATTCCATTCACAGAGATTCTAATCCAGGAATTAATGCCCTACCATAACGGGAACAGCGGATTGCATTTCGACAACTCAGGAGACCTGCCTTGAGCCAGGATACCATCAACAACAACGCGTCCTTCATCTGGTCGATCGCAGAACTACTGCGCGGTGACTTCAAGCAATCCGAATATGGAAAGATCGTTCTGCCCTTCACGATCCTGCGCCGTCTGGACTGCATTCTCGAAGGCACCAAGCAAGCCGTTCTCGACGAAGCAGCAAACCTGCCCGAGGAGATGGACGAACAGATGCGCATGGCGATCCTTTCTGGCGTGGCAGATGCAGGTGGGCAGATCTACAATCAAAGCCAGTTCACCTTCGAGAATTTGCGACAGCAGGATGCAGGCCAGCTTCGCGCGAACCTCATCGACTACCTGACCGGGTTCAGCCCGAACGTACGCGACATCTTCATCGAGAAGTTCAAGTTCACTGAAATCCTGAAAGACCTTGATGAAAAAGGCTCGCTCTGGATGGTCTTTGACCGCTTCTGCCAGCTGTCGATGCACCCGGACGATGTATCAAACCTTGAGATGGGGTACCTCTTCGAGGAATTGATCCGCCGCTTCTCGGAAATGTCCAACGAGACCGCCGGTGAACACTTCACGCCGCGCGAAGTCGTGCGGTTGCTAGTCGATCTTCTGCTGGCCAACGACCATGAAGCCCTGTCCGGAAAGGGCATCATTCGCCGCGTCTATGACCCGGCTTGCGGGACTGGCGGCATGCTTTCCGTGGCGGAGGAATCCATGAAGGCGATGAACCCGGCGCTGAATGTCGATCTGTTTGGGCAGGAACTCAATGGCGAGTCCTTTGCGATCTGCAAATCCGACATGATGGTCAAAGGCCATGACGCGTCGCGGATCGCCTATGGCAACACACTGACCGAAGACGCACATCGCTCCGAGACTTTTCATTACATGTTGTCCAATCCGCCTTACGGCGTGGATTGGAAGAAATACGCAGCACCTATCAAAGAGGAGGCCGATGAGCTGGGCTATCAAGGCCGCTTCGGTGCTGGCCTTCCCAGCACATCTGACGGGCAACTTCTATTCGTGCAGCACATGATCTCAAAAATGCGCGACGACGAGAAAGGCTCTCGGGTCGGTATCGTCATGAACGGCTCGCCCCTTTTTTCGGGCGGCGCCGCCTCGGGATATTCCGAAATCCGCCGGTGGCTCATGGAAACCGATCTTGTGGAGGCGATTATCGCCCTGCCTACGGATATTTTCTACAACACCGGCATTCAGACCTACATCTGGATCCTCTCCAACCGCAAACCCGTAGAACGCCGCGGCAAGGTGCAGTTGATCGACGCCTCCGGTGAGCAGTTCTGGCAATCCATGCGCAAATCCCTCGGATCCAAACGTCGGGAGATCGGTGACGATGCGCGCAGCGAGATCGTGCGCATCTATGGCGAGTTTCTAAACGGTAACGCCGGCGTCGGTGATGTGTCCAAGATCTTTGACACGACTGACTTCGGCTACCGTGAAATCCGGGTGGAGCGCCCTTTGCGCCTGCGACTGGAAATCAATCATGATCTTTTGGATACCCTAAAATCCGACGAAAAGGCTGTTGAAGCCTTGGAGAAGGCGGGTAAGAAATACGATGGGTATACGGATAAACTCTTTGCAATGCTGGATGAGAAACTGGGTGAGGTCTGGATGGACCGCGCCGTGTTCATTGCTGATGTGACGGATGCCATGGCGGAACGGGGTGTCAAATTACCCGCGGCCGCTCTCAAGACACTCGTCGCCCGCTTCGGCGCGCCCCATGAAGAGGCCGAGATCTGCGCTGACAAGAACGGCGATCCCGAACCAGATACCAAGCTGCGTGACCACGAGTTGGTGCCACTGGGTGAGGACTGGCAGGCGTATTTCGCGCGCGAGGTTGAACCCTTCGTGCCTGACGCTTGGGTAGAAACCGCCCATGTGGATGCCACAGACCGCGAAGTGGGCCGCGTAGGGTATGAGATCAACTTTAACCGCTATTTCTACCAGTATATTCCGCCGCGGCCGCTGGAGGAAATTAATGCGGAGCTGAAGGCGCTGGAGGCCGAGATTGCAGGGTTGTTGAAAGAGGTGGTGGCGTGAACACTATCCAAGCTCATCATCTCAAGACCTCAGTTGGCGAGATCCCTGCAGAATGGGAAGCCGCTCGTGCGAAAACCCTTTACCGGGAACGAAAGGAGCTGAGTAAATCCGGCGAAGAAGAACTACTAACAGCATCGCATCTTACTGGGATCACAAAGCGATCGGAAAAAAATGTTGGAATGTTTATGGCTGAAACACTTGAAGGCTATAAGATTGTTTCGCCTGAAGATGCGGTTGTTAATACGATGTGGGCGTGGATGGGTGCCTTGGGCATCAGTTCCGAACATGGCATCATAAGCCCTTCTTATGGCGTTTATAGCCCAATTGGCGAGGAGAAAGACTTCCGCTTCTTCGACTATCTATTCCGTTCAGCGCCGTTCGTTGCGGACATCAACCGTCGTTCAAAAGGTATTTGGTCGTCGCGCCTTCGGCTTTACCCTGATGATTTCCTCGCAATGCGCTTGCCTATACCACCGATCCCCGTTCAGAAGAATATTGCAGACTTCTTGGACAAGGAAACGGATAGGATTGATGGTCTAGTAAAAAAGAAGTTACTTTTCCTCGAAGCGGTCGGGCAACGAATTGAAGCTTTGGTAGCAGATGTAATTTCCAATACATCAACACCACGTTTGCGATTTGAGAATATTTCACGGCGCGTCCTTAGACCCGTTGTGCTTTCTGAACACCACGAATTGGTTCGACTTGGACTTTACAATCGCGGTCGTGGAATCTTCAAAAAACTGGCAGCTGATCAGGAGGGCATGGGAGATTCAGACTTTTTCTTTGTTGAGCCTGGTGATTTGATCCTAAGCGGTCAATTTGCATGGGAGGGTTCTGTGGCTTTGGCCTCAGAAGATGAGCAAGGTTGCGTTGTCTCCCATCGCTACCCAGTTTTCAAAGCCATTGCCGGCATCAGTACAGCTTACCTGCTTGGTTTATTCCGAAGCTCATATGGTGACTTTCTTTTAAACGAAGCTTCCAGAGGTTCCGCAGGTCGCAATAGACCTTTGAATACATGGCGCCTTGGAAAGGAAAAAATTCCTGTCCCATCGAAACGGGTACAAGCCGCCATCGCTCAAGCTCTCTCTGACGAGCAGCAGCTGAAAAAGAAAGTAGACCGGTCCATACAATTGCTGATCGAAACAAGGGCCGCCCTGATCACCGCCGCCGTCACAGGCCAGATCGACGTCGACACCTACGGCAAAACGGGCACCACTTCCGCCACGCTCGACCGGATCGAAGAGGAGATAAAGTGATGACGGCTGAAGACGTAAAGAACTCCGTCCGAGCCTTTCTTCGCGCCGAATGCGAACCTGTCCCGACAAAAAAGGCAGGCAGCAATCAGGTTCATCTTGAAGTTTGGGTCACACGTCAGCGCCGAAGAGCAATCGGTATCGAGATGGACCACGATAAATTAGTGAACCTCTGGGTGACCAGCATGAACATTCCACCAGATCTGCCAGCCAGTATCAGTGTGCATCGCAAACAGCCGACCGTACGCGGATGGACTGATGACAACGGTGATGGAACAAACAGCAATCTCAGCGCTTATGAGGAGTTTCGGACCAAGCCTATCGCACGGCTTGGTGTGTCAACTGAAGCAGATGTGATGACTATTCTGGAGCACTTGAACAGATGAATATCGAACACAACTCGAGTTCCTCAAAAAACATCATGTTGCCAGGCTTTGAAAACCGGGAAATGTCATGCGAACTGAAAGAGCGGCATCTTCCCGATGAAATCTTCTGTTACCCAAGAGTAGACGCGTGGCAAGATCGCATGTGGAGCATGATGAGTGACCTGGTCACAGAAGAAGTGAAGGCTGAATTCATCCGTAACCCACCAGAATTTCTCGCATCAGACGACCTTTCATGGCTGGATGAAATTATCGAGTCTAGCAAAGGTGAGTGGTATGATATCAAGGTTCTGACCGCCGAACGTATCAAGACCGGGTACCGCGCCTTCCGGATGTATCATTCGACACGGACAGACGATTTGAGCAGCTTCTATACACATGGCCTCAAAATTCCAAACAACTCTGAGATTGAAGACAAGGCACGCGTACTTTTCTTGAACGGCCAATTTCAATCTGCAACTGAAACAACACTTTCAGAAGCGATTGACGACCTAAACGCTGGTGAATTCTCATACCGTTCTGACGAGAAAGCCAGAGCATATTGCTGTGCAAATGAACGGGACTTTTTAACCCGTTCTGGCGGATCAGGCCACTATCTTGATTTTGGGAGTGAATACCTGTTCAACCTCGGGATTCGCCTTGTAGGGAAATACAAAGCACAAAGAACTCTTCGAACAGTGGGTAGGCCAACGATTTTTCAGGTTGATGTTCCGATGAACCTCGTCAGTTCCTATACAGTCGAAGAATTCGCAGGCTGCATGTTGGAATATTCTTTCTGCAAACTTCTCCCAGATCGCGAGCCCTACGCTTTCAGCCCCGGTGCAGGTTCGGGCGTAATCCTCAGATACCCAATCCCTAAAGAAGCGATTACCGGTCATTTTCATCCGAAAAAATTTCATCACGCCCACCAATTCTGAGGAGGAAGATCGATATGCCCAGCCCAGACATTTCCAACACAAGAATGCACACCGAAGAAGCTGTCGAGCTTCACCTTGTGAACCAGCTCGTCACCCGTCAAGGATGGGTGCAGCGGTCTTCTAAGGACTACGACCGCAAGCTTGCCCTCGATCCCGAGATGATCGAAGAGTTCGTAAAGACCACCCAGCCTGACGCTTGGAAAAAGCTCTGCGACCAGTATACGGGCAAAGAGCGCGATACGCTCTCCCGTCAGGTCGAGGCGCGACTAAAGGCAGTCGGCACCCTCGAAGTGCTCCGTCAGGGCATCACTATCGTTCCCGGCATCAAGATCACCCTTTGCGCCTTCAA
>TARA_R110002110_G_scaffold163648_1_pt1 | contig 13845 bp, 9 predicted proteins | sample TARA_R110002110 | Tara Oceans TARA_R110002110 (sample SAMEA4397330) | marine metagenome | biome: Polar Biome; feature: [SRF] surface water layer (ENVO:00010504); material: water (ENVO:00002006), including particulate matter (ENVO:01000060) such as... | depth 5 m
ACCTTTGCTGGATACACTTACACCGCGGAAACCGTTGTCTCTTTGACATTGGCGGGTGGCGCAGGTACAGGTACAATTCACGCGTATATAATGTACGTTGTAGATTAATAACCTAAAACTGGACTCCCGGCTTCGGCCGGGGGAACTTTACTATGGCAAACTCAAAAGTAGAAATAGCAAATTTAGCCCTTATGCACGTTGGAGATAACACTATTACTAGTTTCTCCGATGGTACTGCCGCTGCAAACACAATAAATACAGTCTATGAAACTATTAGAGATGCTGTATTACGAGATCATATTTGGAACTTCGCCGTAAAACAAGGAACTCCTTCTTTAGATATAACTGCACCAGTATACGGATTTACTCATAGATTTGATATGCCAACTGATCTAATAAGATTAGTAGAAATAGAAAATAATCCTAAATACAAAATTGAAGGTAGATTCATTTTAACAGATTCTAATCCAATAAATATAAAGTACATCTATAAAAATGAAATAGTTACCGAGTATGACTCTATGTTTGTTCAAGCATTAGCTGTTCGTATAGCTGCTACAATAGCAGAAAGGTTAACTCAAAGTAGCACTTTAGCTGAGGAATTAATGGGACTCTACAGGTTACACTTAAAGGATGCAAAATCAGTAGACGCTCAAGCTAATTACCCTGATGATATTGAGGCTAACTTATGGCTAGATTCAAGAACTAGAGGATCAAGTATCGGTTCAGGGGACCTTTAATGGCGACAAAAAAACCAGCAGATTCCGGGATTAGGTCTGACACTTTTCAGACTAATTTTACTTCAGGGGAGTTTAGTCCTCTACTCGAAGGTCGTGTAGGTCTCGCTAAGTATAAAGATGCTGTAAGTAAACTAGAGAACTTTTACTGTTTTCCTCATGGTCCTGTTGATAAGAGACCTGGGACTCGTTTTATTAAAGCAGTAAAAACAGAATCTGCAAAAACACGTTTAGTTCCTTTTGTTTTCTCTACTATCCAAGCCTACGTTTTAGAATTTGGAAATAACTATATTAGATTTTATAAAGAAGAAGGTCAGATACTCAGTGGTGGTTCTGCCTATGAATTATCTACTACTTATACAACAGCTCAAGTATTTGATCTAAGATTTACTCAATCTGCTGACGTTCTTTATATCTGCCATGGATCTCATGCTCCTAAAAAACTAAGTCGAACAGGACATATTTCCTGGACTCTTACTGACTATGACTATGGTGATGGTCCATATTTTGATGAAAATGCAACAGCCACAACGGTAACTCCATCGGGACTAACTGGAAGCGTCACTCTTACCGCCTCTTCAGGAATCTTTGCTTCTACAGATGTTGGTAGAAATGTAAGAATACAACAAGCTCTTAAATGGGGTGCTGCTAAAATAACAAACTACTCAAGCACAACTGTAGTTACTGCAACCGTCATAGATGATGATGACTCTGCTTTCGAGAGTACCGCTGCCTCTTCTAACTGGAGATTAGGATCTTGGTATGTTAATAATTGGCCAGCAGGACAACCTACCTTCTTTAATAATAGATTAGTCTTTTGTAATACTACTGCAGAACCTAACGCTTTTTGGTGCTCAAGGTCAAACGACTTTGAAAGCCACAAGCCGACTGCAAGAGATGGAGCTGTTGCAGATACTCATGCAGTTAATCGACTTATTACTGATAGTCAGGTTAACGCCATATATTGGCTAACTGTAGATAATTCTGATATGTTTGCAGGTACAAGTGACGGACCTTTTAAAATATGGTCTGGAATTGCAACAGCTGCTTTTTCACCTACAAATGTTAAAGTGGATAAGCAAACTAGAGATGGAGCTTCTAATCAAGCTCCAACACCTGCCGGAGACGCCATTTTATACGTTTCTAGATCTTCTCTGAAGGTGAGAGAACTTAGTTTTAGTTTTGAAAAAGATAAGCACTTATCAGCTAATCTTTCGCTCTTAGCAGAGCATATAACTAAACCAGGAATATCCCATGTAGAGTATACCTCAGAACCAGATAGTATTGTTTGGGCAATATTAACAGATGGCTCCCTTATCTCAATGACCTACAAAAGAGATGAAAATGTTATTGCCTGGCATAAACAAATCCTAGGAGGTACCGGTGTAGAGGTTGAGTCATTAGCTGTTATTCCTGGTGTTGGTGGTACCTTCGATACTCTATACATGATTGTTAAAAGAACCATAAACTCGGCAACACACAGGTATGTAGAGTTCCTAGAAAATAGGTTTGAACCTACTACATTGACCGATAAAAATGACGCGTTCTTTGTTGATTCAGGCCTTTCATACTCAGGAGGAGCCACTTCTACAATAACAGGATTATCTCATTTAGAAGGTCAAGTAGTTAGCATACTAGCAGATGGAGCTACTCACGCGAATAAAACAGTTTCCTCTGGCCAAATAACTTTGGATAGAACAACTGAAAGATGTCATGTTGGCTTAGGGTATACATCTAAACTAGTAACTCTTCCATTAGATTCCCCTATGGCGACTGGGACTTCTCAAGGAAAGACTAAAAGAATATCAGAAGTGTTACTTAGAGTGTACAAATCATTAGGTGGCCAAATTGGTCCTAGCGAGGATAATCTAGAACGAATGTTAACTAGATCAGGATTAAACCCTATGGATAGTTCTCCACCATTAGAAACCGGTGATAGAATACTAAACTTTAATGGTCCTCACGAAAGACAGGCTAAAGTTACCATCATTCATGATGAGCCATTACCCTTCACTCTAGTAGCTATAGGACCTAGAGCTGAAATACAAAAACGGTGACTAGATGTCAAGTTTGTGGATCTATGTGCTTGGAGTACTGGAAAGATTCCATCTTTGGTATACAACATGAATGGATTAACTGTACAAATTGTGATAATCTATGGATAAAAAGATTAGATAATAAACAGTGGATAGAATCTTCTTCTACAAATTGCCAGAAACACGTATATGAAGAATCGGTCAAACAAAAGCATAGAGAGAAAGAGTGGGAGGCCGCTAGGCAGGCTCGTAAAGTTCGAAGCGTGGCATCTTAACTGGTTAGATTTTAGTAATATTAACGGATTAGGACTAGCTTCAAGGGTTTCAAAGCACGATGCCCACTTGATAGAAACTGTTTCAACTAGTTGGACAGGTCTACAAGATGGCAAGGTTGTCGGGTGTGGTGGATTTAATCCTATATGGCCTGGAGTAGTTGAAGTCTGGATGTATTTACAACCCGACGCTTTTAAAAGAAAAAAAGTAGCTTTAAGGTTAATGAAACATATTTTAAATGATATAATAAAACAGAAGAAGGCTCATAGAATTCAAGCAGTAGTCCTAAAAGATTATAGAGAAGGAATGAGGTTTGCTGAATTTTTTGGATTTAAGAATGAGGGATTAATGTCTAAATATAGTGTGAAAAAAGAAGATTTTTATAGGTATGCAAGGATAGTTGAATGAGTTCAACTGAAGATCACTATTTATATAAGGAAGCAAGCTAATGGCCGCAGTAAAAGCAACAATTGCAGTAGTTGCAGCAGTAGCTGGAACTGCTATTACCATGTATGGTCAAGCTCAGGCAGCTAAGGCCGCTAAAGGTAAAGCTGCTTATAACGCTCAATTGAATCGTATGGATATTGAGCAGAATAATCGTAACAGAGCGATAGAAAAAACACAGGATAAAAAACGATATTACTTACAACAGGAAAAAGCTGCTAACAATAATATGTCTTTAGATTTCAGATTTGCTGATTTAGAATCATTTGAGTATAACGCCTTACTTAAAGATTATAACGTAGCACAAGCGAATACTACTCTTGAAGCACGAGCAAGAGGAGGAATATATGCCGGAAATGTTCAAGCTGCTTCCATTAAAACTCAGATGCTAGGAACAGCTATTGGTGGGATTGGTTCAGCGTCTGCTGCTGGAACTGACACAAAGACTGGTGAATCACTCATATTCTAACAAAAGCAGGATTAAATTATGGACCCTTTTATATTAAGAGAAAAGTTTCAAGGAGCGCGTAGCTCGAATCTAAGTTCAGCTTCTTTAAGTGGGGCTATTTTACCTGGGGAAGGTATCGAAAAAGCAGGTAAGGAAGCAACTGAGGGAATGAAGAAGTTATTCGATATAGCGCGTAGAAGAGCACAAAACCAGAATGTCTTGGATGCAAGGAAGAACACTCTTAAGATGACACAACAACTAACGCATGCCTATAGCGCTTTTGAGGTTACCTCTAAGCCAAATAGTGAAACTGGAGAATTTGGCGATTTATTACTAAAAAATGGAAAGCCAGGAACTTTTGACGCAGTTTGGAGTGAGACAGCTAGTGATATAAGAGATAGCTATTTAACAGGAGATCAGAGCAAAGATAACACCTTTCTAGAAAGCTCAGCTAGAATGTTCCAAAGTTTCATTATTAATGGAACAGTAGATAGTATCGCCCGTAGTAGAAATAAGTTGGTTAATACTCTATCTCAAACGATAGATGAAGATGTAAACCAAATTTATACTTTTCAAGATAAGAAATTAGTAGATAATGAAGGAATCCCTCTAGGCGATGGTAAAATAGATATGGATGAATTTCTGATGGATCATTCTATTTCTACAAATGAAGCTACACAGAACGTTGACGAACTGAACACTCCTGAGGCAGATAAGTTTAATTTGAAACAAGTTGTTAAGGAAAAATATACTGAAGGCTACATTGATGTTCTTTTAAAAAGAGATCTGTGGGAGTCAGCTGAAGAATTTATAGAGAAGGGAGTCAGTGGATACGTTGGACCTAATGATCCAAATCAGTATTCTACTTCTGAATCGCCATTCTATCTTAGTCCTAGTAAATTAATTACTATAAGAGATAAAATTAAGAGAAGTCAAGCGACACTTAATGGGGGTGAAAATTCTCAGATATCCCTTTTCACGAGGAATGCAGTTGCCAAAGCAAAAACAGGTGATACAAGTGGTGCTTCTGCTTCTGCAGCTAAAGCTCTAAAATTATTAGAGAAGAAACCTCCATTTTTTAAAGATGCTTTTACTGCCCAAATGAAGGCAGCTGAAAATTATAATGAAGTTAATACTGATCTCACAACGACTCCTTTATCAGAACATGCCGATAAAATAGATGCTTTTTATGAGAAGAATTCTGGTGGTCTTGCTGGAGCTACTGTAACTGCTTATAGAACTCAATTAAGATCTGAGAGTGCCGCTTTACGTAAATCATTCAATAAAGATGGAGCTGCATTTGTAGAAAGGTATCACCCAGCTACTAGAGCCGCTTATAAATTGTATAATGAAGAGATTGATCCTGAGCTACAACCTATAGCTCTACAAAAAGCGATTAAAATTTCTTTGGCTGAACAAAACAAGTATAGTCCAGGGAATAAGGCTGATATACTAACTATACCTCAGATAGAAGAATTCAACAAAGTGTTTAATCAAAAAGAATCTGAATCTAAAAAAATTGGTCTCGACGGGTTCCATGACTATGTTAAAAAGTTCTTTAATGATTATGGTGAGTACGGTGGCAACGTATTAAATGAATTAAAAGATCCACAAGAAGGAAGAGAAGAAGCTTCTTCAGTAACTAAATTAAAATCAGAGATCGCCATTGCCTCTATTTATGGAAATACACGCGTCTTTAACTTAATAATTGGATCGTCAAAAGATGCTAAAGCATTAAGAAATTCTGAGAACTGGAACCCTGGGACACTCGATGACGCTAAAATACAGATAAGGATCGGGTTTCAAAAATTCTACAAGTCGATGGGTTACTCAAAATTTAGCGATTTTGCAGATTCTCAAATGAGTTATGTCGCGACCTCTTATCACCTTGCTTTGGCTAGACAAAAAGGAACTATGGATGCAGCTGACCCTGATTTAATTGCAGAAACTTTAAAGGACCTATTGCATGATAAGTGGTCTTTTTATGAAAATGTAAAGGGGTTTGCTTACACAAATAGCAATATAAGGTATCTATCAATACCTAAAAATGATAATGAAGGAAATGCGTATGCTCACGAAGAGACTTCAAGGGCTCTTGATCATATAAGGGAAAATCCAGAACTTTTAAAGAACGAGGTTTTTAAAATACCGCATATGCTGGTACAATTTAAAGATGCTGGTGTATTTATAAATAATGGAGATGGCTCCGGTTTTAAACTGGGTGTTGTTAATGCTCTAGGTAAAGTTGAACTTATTAGTGACACCTCATATTCTTGGGATAAATTTAACTCTGTTAATTATCCAAAAGCTTTTGATTATCCGGAAACAACGGGTGAAATTATTAGTAAGACGATAGTAGGTGCCATTAATAAAGCTAGAACTCCACGACAAATTGATCAGCCAGAAAGTGTCAATGAGGGAAGAAATACTCGTGACGAAAAAGAGACAGCAGACAGACTTCAAAAGAAAGCGTCAGATGCCAGAAACCTAGGTGTGTATGAAGAAAAAGTTTCAAAGGCAGAAGCTCTGATTAGTAAACACGCCTCTGGAAACAGTCTTTTATTTGATGTTGCTCGGCTAAACTTTATTGATATGAAAAACGCAGCTAAGGCGGGTGATAATAAAAAATTTGATAAAGCATGGAAGGCTTTTATTAATGAAGTAAGAGAGATAGAAAATGGCAAATGATAGATTAACAGATCATTTCTCACGACATGAATTTGCCTGCAAATGTAAATGTGGGTCAGATAACATTTCGCAAGAGTTAGTTGCCCGTTTGGAGATTGTACGGGTTTCTTATGATAAGTCGATGCATATTACATCTGGACTACGGTGCCCTACTCATAACAGATCAGTAGGAGCCAGTCCTAATTCGAACCATCTGCCACATACAAAAGAATGTATTGGATATGCAGTTGATATAGCAGTTGATAATGGATACGATCGTTACACCCTAGTTAACTTACTATTAATTAATTTCAAAAGGATAGGAATAGCTAAAAATTTTATACATGTGGATATTCATCCAGAAAAATCAGCTCCATCTTTGTGGTGCTATTAACCTAGGAAAGTTATGGAAAGTTTACTTACGCAAGCTCAAAGTCAAATTAGACAATACCAAGAGGAGGTCAAGAATTTAGCCTTTGAAGGTAAAGGTGGTTCTAATAGTGAAAGAAACGCTATTGCAAAAAAATTCATAAATTTTCATACTGACTTCATGACTAAGAATGGAGCTACTTCTCTAGAAGAGAATCATAGCTATCCTCAGGAACACAGTAAAAAAGAAATTTCAGATCAGATAGCTCTTGTACAGAAGTTTGATAAAAAAAATACGTCAATTAAAGATTTAGAAGATCTCAACAGGTTAGGTGCGAGACATCTTCGTAATCTTGGGCTTCAAGGAGATTAAATGGGATTCTTAGGTGGCTCACCTTTATCAGTTATTAAAGATGAGCTAGAAACATCATCAGAGCGCTTTCAACCAACTATGGGTTTAGCAGCCTCCACTGCTTTTGAAGAGACTCGATCTTTATTTGGTTTTAAACCTTTGCAAGATCTATCTACAATTGCCACGATGAGAGGTTACGAAGGTGGAGAGGCCTTTGGAGTTAACGATGGCGCTGTTGAGATGATGCTAGGTAACGAAATTGAGGGAAATCCTACTTCTAGAATGATGGAGCCAGATGAAGCAAACAAAGAATTTGGGATTGAAAATCATTTAAAATTCACAGTCCCAATTTCTATTAATGAAGCAAAATTTAAAAGAAAAAGAAAAATAGAAGAACTTGATCGTAACTACATTTTAAAACAGAATAAAGGATTCCTTCGTAATTTAGCAACATTTGGTATTGAATTTGTCGCTGATATTACAGATCCAATAGGACTTGCTACTTTACTCTTTCCTGTTACTAGTTATAGAACAGTTTCTAAACTAACAAAAGAAATAGGAAAGATATCTCCTTACGCCGTTGGTATGGGTGAAGCAGCCATCGGTATTGCAGTGCCACTCACTCCAGGATACTTTGCTTCTCAAGAATTTCAGTATAGTTTTACACCAGCTGATTATGGTATATCTCTTATAGGAGGTGTCGCTATCGGTGGTGCTATTAGAAAACTGTTATATATGAGAGATACCACAAAGTTACTTCAAACTACACAGGCGGAACTAGACAATTTTGAAGCAGGATCAGCAGCAATAGACATGGATATTAGAAATCAAGGAGAGCTTATAGATGACGTTCATATAGACCATGCTGCAGAAAGGACTATAGAGGAAAATGGAAAAGCTCGTGAACATGCTTCTGTTCAACAAGTTGAAGGTAAATTTGATACAGAGTGGATGGATTCTTATATTGAGTTGAATGATAGTTTACACACCTTAGGCAGAACACCCATGGATGGTAGAATAGAATCTTTCTCAGATAACATAGCTAAACTGGACGAGAATCTAACACAATTAAAAGAATTATTAAAAACAGTCCCTGATGGACCTCATGGTAAAAGAGTTAAAAAACTTATAGCTCAAACAGAGGCATATATAAAACTAAACAAAAAGCAAAAAAAGAAACTGTTAAAACAGAAGAAAGATAGGCTTAAACATCAGACAACTGATATGTCTCCTGGTGATAAAGAGATAGATCCTAAATTAGCTGAACAGCAAGCTTTAGATGAAGCTAAAGAAATATCTAAGATTGAGTACGAGATTACTGGTAAAAACTCTACAACAAGGAAGCATCATAGAGGTGGCGACCCAGGACGTGCTAGAAAATCATTAATTAAAGTAATAAAGAAAATTCTAGGAGACGATTTTTCAGAGATACTAGACAACACGAAATTAAAAGATGCTTTTAAAATTTTAAAGGGTGTCATTGAGAAGGAAGGAGCTCTAACAGCAAAAAATATAGTACGAGCTTTACAAAAAGAGAACATCGACCAAAGTAAGGCTAAAAAGATCCTAGAAAAATCTGCAAATAGATATGAAAAACCGAGTAACGAAGAGATGTCTTCAGGAGATTTAAAAGCGATTGATTACCAACAAGATCTAGATTTACAACCAAACCAAAGAGAAGAACACGACATTAAAGACGACTTTAATAATGATACAGAATGGGGATATCGTACCACAGACAACGTTGGAATTGCCGCTGATGACGAGCATGACGCAATAGCCTCATTAATAGAATCTATGGAAAAAAATGTTAAAAGTGAAGAGAATCCAAGAGGTGCGTATAGCGAGAGTGAAATTGCTAACATTAAAGAGCGCTGGGAAAGTGGAGAATTTGATGATGCAAAAACAGAGAATGCTTTAGTTGATTATGACCAATGTGTAAGGAGGCCTAAACAATAATGGCATTTACTTCTTGTTCAAATCTTCTGTTAGACGCAGATCTAGACGGATTATCAACTTCTGATAAAAAATCTTTTATAAAAGCTCTTGATGATTTTATTCAGAAAAGTAAGTCAAACCCTCCTACTGGGTTTAACGGCTTAGATGCTGGATCACAAAAAATAATAAAAAGATTACGGGATGAATTCAGGTTACAACGAGAAATAAACTATCATGATGAACTTAGAAATATAGTTATTAGAGAGAGTATCATTAATAGAGCTATGGGATCAAAAGATCCTCTTAGGTATCTGCTAAACATGCTAGAAGGAGGTCATGGTCAACGTCTGTCAGTAGATTATCAAGGAAAATCAAATGGTGGACGAATGGTAACACTGTTTTTAAGTGACTTAGAGAAAGCTGATTTACTAACTGCTTTTAGAGACGGTAAAATAGAAAAAGAAATATTTCAAGATCTTGACACCTTATATAAAAAGCACGAGTTTGCTCCTAATACTCCAAAGGATTTAAAGGCAAGTGGTAATCCTCAAGCAAAAAAGATAGCTGAGATAATTTTTTACCACGACAAAACTTCTGTAAACAGGTTAAACTCTTCAAATGCTAAAATTGTTTTAGATTCAGCAAGATTTATTAGTAAAGTTCCAGATCAATTAAAAGTAAGAGGTCTAGGAAAGACTAAAGAAGAGGCATGGACTGCTTGGAGGAAACTAGCTGATGAGCACTTTGACCTAGACCAGATGTTTGACTTAATTCCTGATCATATGAGAGATGCCCATCTAAGAGAAATATTCGGAGATTACTATGATGGTGTTCATATACAGTCTAAGGCAGGAGATGACTTAAACTTTAAATTTATTAATCCGAGTAATCTTGGAAGGAAAGTAAGTAGAAGGAATAGAATCATATATAAAAATGGAGTTAGCACTCATGCTTATTTAGAGAAAGTTGGCTATAAAGGGTTTAACATACAGCATGCCGTAACTTTTGGACTAGAACACGATGGAAGAAACCATGCTCTTTTAGAGAACCTAGGTACTAACCCACAAGCAATGTTAGCCTCTGTTGTTGAGGAACTTGGTAGCAGAATGAAAAAAGAAGGTTTAGAAAATTATGATAAATTTTCTATAGATATGCTAAACCAAAGAGGAAGAAACAAAGTACCTAAAAAATTGATGGATTCACTAGAAATATTAAACGGAACTACTAGAAGTCCAGTTAATGTTAAGATGGCAGCAATAACAGGATCTGTACGAGCCTTTAAGAATATGGCTCTTCTTGGATTTGCTACTGTGAGATCTCTTAATGATGTTGTAACCATGTCATTTTCAACTAAGAAGAATGGTATTCCTTTTTCTCGTTTTATAAGAAAAGCTCCTCACGAATTTCTAAAAGCATTTGAGATTCCTTTATTAGGCATTAAAGCAGATGCACAAAAGAGACGTGTAGCTTCTCTTATAGGCCTTGGACCTAGGGCCTTAGTCGCGGACGTTGTTGGTAAATTCGGGGCAGATGATGCTTTACCAGGATTCATTACAAAGATGCAAAGAAACTATTTTAAGATGAATTTGTTGACCTACTGGAATGATGCTATGAAGACATCTTTTAGTATGATGCTATCTAACCATCTTGCTTTAGAAGCTGGAAAAGAGACACCCATGATGGAAGTACAGAGATTGCTTAAGGACTTTGATATATCTGATGCTGAATGGGACATTATAAGAAGAACTAGATGGAAAGCTGACGATGGAAACTGGTACCTATCTCCAGACAGATTAGATGATGACTCTATTTTATCTAATGAAGATATTGAATCCCTATTAAGGTTAGAATCAGATAAGAGCCTTTCTATGGATAATATAGAAACGTTTATTGCTGATGAAACGACACTTCTTGATGGTAGAATCGTTAACGTAAAAGAAAAGATAGCAGATCTTAGAGAAAAAATAGCCAGAATAAAATTAAAAAAGAGTCCTGAAGATATAAAACTAAGGGACAGGTACGATTCAGAACTTGACGATTTGGAAAAAGTACATGGTGAAGGTGGAATAATGAGTGAAGGATTTCTTAACAAGCAAATTCAGAAGTATATGTCAGGTGTTAAGAATAAGGAAGATTTTGACCGATTTACTTCTAGAGCTCTTAAAAAACATTATCAAACAAAAGAAGGAGCTGAACTAGCCGCTAAGGTATTTCTTCAAGGAATGGACAAGAACATAAGAGACGAGTTCATATCAGAGTTTGCTGATCACTGGAGAATATCCAAGGGCAAAGGTAACTGGAGTATTAGTGATCTGAGAGAAAGTATTAATATGAAACTCAAAGGAGAGAAGCCTAAAAGGCCAAGAGACCCTAAAAAGTATCCTCCTGAGGCTGATCCTAAGCAAGATAAATTTAAATTCTTAGCTGATATAGAGAATAAAGAGTCTCAAGAAGCATGGGGGCAGTTCCTTTCAATCATGTCAGAAGATGAAGCTCATTTAAACTGGTTACACAAGGAAATACAAAAGTCATGGAGATCAGAAGCTGACGTTCTATTTAAAGGATACTATGATAAATCTGGTAAGTGGAGAGCACCTGCTATTTATAATGAAGGAGTTTTCAGTCCTGGTCAACTTGATAAACTACAAAAAAGAGCAGCTGATTTAGAATCAGAATCTGAAAAGCTAAAAGGTTCTGTACCTAAGTGGATGGATGAATTTATTAAAGACTACCTATCTAAAAAAATTAGAACTGAAGATGTAGCAAGAAAAAGGAATATGCTGTCAACTAAGTTATCTACTCTATTTTATGATAGAAATGACTATGCTGTTATTATCCCTGGTGCTAAAGAAAAAAGGTTAATGACTCAAGGACAACGGTCCGGAACTATACTAGGAGAAGCTATCCGATTTATGACTCAGTTTAAAACGTTCCCAGTTACTCTGATGACTAAGTCATTACAACAAGAAATGAATGGAAAAGCTCTAGGAGAAATGAACACGTCAGAATGGGGACAATTGATTAAGTTTATAATTGGGATGACTATGATGGGTGCTGTAACAACAGTGGCTACGGATTTCTTAAGAAATAAAACAACTAGAGAGACATTCGATCCTACAGATGATAACTTCTTAGATTTCACAACTTCTAAAGGACTTACCAATCTACTAGATGCTTTCGTCTATGGTGGAGGAGCTGGCCTCTACGGAGATATCATGGCTCAACCGTATGGTAGTTCTAAAAACTTTTCTGCAACTAAATCACTTTTAGGCCCAGTACTTAGTCAATATGATGATATAATAGATGTTACCTTAGGAGTTCTTAATGGAGATAAAAAAGCTAAAAAGGCGTATGGGCTCATATTACAGAACACGCCAGGAGCTAATTTATTTTATGCAAAAACAGGATTTGACTATTTACTAAACTACCAAATGCAGGATATAATAGATCCTGGGTATCATAGTAAACAGAGAGCTAGAATGAGGGAAAGTACAGGGCAAACTAATAGATTCGGAACTCGAGGATTTTTTCAATGACAGTAACAAGTATACTTTCAATAAAACAATATACAGGAAACGCGTCAACAACCGCATTTTCATTTCCTTATAAGGCGTTCAATACTACCGATTTCATTGTCACGATTCTTAATACCTCAACACTTGTTGTTACGACGCAAGTTAATGGAGGTGCAGGTACCTACGATTATACTGTAGCAGTCGCTGCAGACAAAAACTCTGCAACAATAACATTTAGTAATGCTCCATTGTCTGCTCATAAAGTAACAATTGAGCGTAAGATGAGTTTAACTCAGACAACAGATTATACCCCAAACGATAACTTCCCAGCAGAGACGCACGAACAGGCCCTTGATGAACGGACATTAATGGTTCAACAAGTTCAAAATTCATACGAAAATAATTCTTTCAGATTTGATAAAAATGTAACAGACGCGGGTATTGTTGAGATTAATAAAACTGTTGCAGAACGTGGTAACAAGGTCCTTTCATTTGATACTGCAGGTGCTTTAATAGCGACTCAAGAAATAGGAATTCTTAGAGGTAACTGGGCTGCGTCAACTGCTTATACTGTACGAGATCTTGTTAAAGATTCTTCTAATAGTAATGTTTACATTGCTAATACTGCTCATACTTCATCTGGATCAACTCCTATTTCAAGTAATACTGACGTTGCTAAATGGTCTTTAATTGTTGATGCCGCGTCAGCGGCTACTTCAGCAACGGCGGCAGCAACTTCAGCGACAGCAGCAGCTACTTCAGCTACCGCAGCAGCTACATCGGCAACTGCATCAGCAACATCAGCTACAGCATCAGCAACTTCTGCGACAGCATCAGCAACGTCAGCTACAGCAGCTTCCACAAGTGCAAGTTCGGCTTCCACAAGTGCTACTTCAGCCTCTACTAGTGCTACTAGTGCTACAAGTGCAGTTGCAGCAGTAGCGTGGAAATACACCTTTGATAATTCTGTTTCAATGGCTGATCCCGGGACAGGTGATATACGACTAAATAATGCAACTTTAGCATCAGTTACTAATATAGCTATAGACGCTACTAGTGCAGATAC
>TARA_R110002110_G_scaffold110071_5_pt1 | contig 13825 bp, 14 predicted proteins | sample TARA_R110002110 | Tara Oceans TARA_R110002110 (sample SAMEA4397330) | marine metagenome | biome: Polar Biome; feature: [SRF] surface water layer (ENVO:00010504); material: water (ENVO:00002006), including particulate matter (ENVO:01000060) such as... | depth 5 m
GCGGGTAGAAGCCGATCTGGCCGAATTGGGCGCTGTCGAGCAATTCCCGAAAATGGAAGGGCGACAGTTGACCATGGTGATCGCACCCAAGAAGAAGAGCTAGGGCCCGTGAATGCCCTCTTTCTTCACTTTCAATTGATGCCAATGCGGAGTATCTGACGATGCCAAAAGCAAAAATTCACAGCGGGGCTGCCAAGCGTTTCAAGAAAACGGCTGGTGGCTACAAGCGCAAGAGCGCTTACAAGAGCCACATCCTGACCAAGATGACCACCAAGCGCAAGCGTCAACTGCGTGGGACCTCCCTGGTCCACGCCAGTGACAAAGTGCACGTAGACCGCATGTTGCGGGCCTGCTGACGGTTATTATCGAGAATTAGGAGAAGACTATGCCCCGCGTAAAACGTGGTGTAACGGCTCATCGCCGTCACAAGAAAATTCTGAAGCAGGCCAAGGGTTACTACGGTGCCCGCAGCCGTGTGTTTCGTGTTGCCAAGCAGGCTGTTACCAAGGCCGGTCAGTACGCCTACCGCGACCGCCGCCAGCGCAAGCGCCAGTTCCGGGCGCTGTGGATCACGCGTATCAACGCCCAGTCCCGCGCCAACGGCCTCAGCTACAGCCGCCTGATCAATGGCCTCAAGAAAGCCGAGATCGGCCTGGATCGTCGCGTCCTTTCGGACCTGGCGGTGCATGACAAGCCGGCTTTTGCAGCGATAGTGGAGCAAGCGAAGGCCGCACTGGCCTGAGCCCACCCTGGCCGCGCCTCGGCGCGGATCGCTGGCTACATTTGCAAGACCACGAAAGGGAAAGGGCACAGCTCTTTCCCTTTTTTGTTTGTTGCTCTGGTTGGTTGGGCAGTGGGTTGCCGTCCGCTGCGTGCGGTGGGGGCCTGGCCGGACACGCCGCAAGTACGTCCATGTAGGCTCGGCGGCGGCCGCACCCGAGCAAGAGGGGTGGGCTCTCCATGGCCGCCGACGGTCCGGCCAGGCCCCCACCGCCCACACCGGACTACCTTCGGCGCACTGAACAGGCACCAAACAAAAAGTTGCTGGGGTGGTGGGGCTGGTACCAAGGTGATGGCAGGATTTTTTGGGGCCGACCGAAGCATTGCGGTTGCGGATGTGGCACTGAAGGGAGCCTTGAGGGGGCAGGGAGGGGGTGCCGGGACCGTTGGCGACATGGATGTCGCCAAAGAGCCCCCATGGACGGGTTCACGGCGTGTCCCGGCACCCCCTCCCTGGTCGCTCGAGGCGGCGTAAGAACGAAGAATCCAGCTCGCACGGACTCGGGGCTACATGATCCCCGTCCACCAGGAAATTGACAGCGGAAGCAGATTAGATGGAAAACCTGAAACCCCTCACCGAGGAAGCCAAGGCCGCGATTGCCGCCGCCACCGACAGCGCCGCGCTGGAACAGTTGCGGGTCGACTTCCTGGGCAAGAAAGGCCGCGTCACCGAGCTGCTCAAGGGCCTCGGCAAACTGTCCGCCGAGGAGCGCCCGGCGGCGGGTGCCCAGATCAACGTGGCCAAGCAGGAACTGCAGGAGCTGATTGCGGAGCGCAAGGCGGTGCTGGAAGCGGCGGCGGTAGCCGAGAAGCTGGCGCGGGAGACTCTCGACGTCACCCTGCCGGGTCGCGGCCAGAGCACCGGCGGCATCCACCCGGTGACCCGTACCATTGAGCGCATGGAGGACTTCTTCGGCGCGGTGGGCTTCGAGGTGGTGGAGGGTCCTGAGATCGAGGACGACTACCACAATTTCGAGGCGCTCAATATTCCCGCCCACCACCCGGCGCGGGCCATGCACGACACCTTCTATGTCGACCCCACCACGGTGCTGCGCACGCATACCTCGCCGGTGCAGGTGCGGGTAATGGAGAACAACCAGCCGCCGCTGCGGGTGATCTGCCCCGGGCGGGTATATCGCTGTGACTCGGACCTGACCCACACGCCGATGTTCCACCAGGTCGAGGGGCTGCTGGTGGACGAGCGTTCCAGCTTTGCCGACCTCAAGGGCCTGATCGAGGACTTCCTGCGGGTGTTCTTCGAGAAGGATCTGGAAGTGCGCTTCCGGCCCTCCTATTTCCCGTTCACCGAACCCTCCGCGGAAGTGGACATCCAGTGCGTGAACTGCGGTGGTGCCGGCTGCCGGGTGTGCAGCCAGACCGGCTGGCTGGAAGTCATGGGCTGCGGGATGGTGCATCCGCGGGTGCTGGAGACCTCCGGCATTGATGCCGAGCGCTACACCGGTTTTGCCTTCGGCATGGGGGTGGAGCGGTTGGCGATGCTGCGCTATGGGGTCAATGACCTGCGCCTGTTCTTTGAAAATGACCTGCGTTTCCTCGAGCAGTTCTAGCAGACCACGGAGACTGATCAGTGAAAATTAGCGAACAATGGCTGCGCGAGTGGGTAAATCCGCCACTGTCCAGTGACGAACTGGCCCACCAGATCACCATGGCCGGTCTGGAGGTCGATGCCCTGGAGCCGGTGGCCGGCACCTTCAGCGGCGTCCTGGTAGCGGAAATCACTCATGCCGAACAGCACCCGGATGCGGACAAGCTGCGCGTCTGCACGGTCGATACAGGTGCGGAAACGGTGCAGATCGTCTGCGGCGCGCCCAACGCCCGTGTCGGGCTGAAGGCGCCGCTGGCCCGGGTCGGCGCGGTACTGCCGGGCGACTTCAAGATCAAGAAGGCCAGGCTGCGCGGGGTCGAGTCCCAGGGCATGCTCTGCGCCGAGGCCGAACTGGGCCTGTCCGATGCGAGCGCTGGCCTGATGGAGCTGCCCGCGGAAGCGCCGGTGGGCACCGACCTGCGCGATTACCTGCAGCTGGATGACCATCTGATTGAAATCGGCCTCACGCCGAACCGGGCGGACTGCCTGGGCATCGCCGGTATTGCCCGCGAGGTCGGCCTGCTGAACAGGCTGCCGGTGAATGAGGTCAGTTGCGAGCCACTGGCCGCGGTGATCGAGGACACTTTGCCGGTGCAGCTGGATGCTCCGGAGCGTTGTCCGCGCTACGTCGGCCGGGTGATCCGCAACATCGACATCTCCCGCCCGTCACCCCTGTGGCTGCAGGAAAAACTGCGTCGCTGCGGCCTGCGCAGTATCGACGCGGTGGTGGATATCACCAATTACATTCTGCTGGAATTGGGTCAGCCCATGCACGCTTTCGATCTTGATCGGCTGCAGGGCGGGATCGTGGTGCGCACCGCACGGGCAGGCGAGAGTCTGGCGTTGCTGGATGGCCAGACCACCGAGTTGCGCGATGACACGCTGGTGATTGCCGATCACAGTGGCCCGGTAGCCATGGCCGGAATCATGGGTGGCGAGCCGACGGCGGTGGATGAGGGCACCCGCCATCTGTTCCTCGAGTCTGCATTTTTCGCGCCGGGCCCCCTGGCGGGGCAGGCCCGCAGCTACGGGTTGCACACGGATTCCTCCCACCGGTTCGAGCGCGGCGTGGACTTCCGGCTGCAACGCAGGGCCCTGGAGCGCGCCACCCGTCTGTTGCTGGACATCGTTGGCGGCGAGCCTGGTCCGGTTATCGAAGCAGTGGCGGAAGCGGAGTTGCCGGTACGCCCGGATGTGGCGCTGCGTCGCGCGCGTATTCTTCGCCTGCTGGGTTTTGAGTTGGCGGATGCCGATGTCGAGCGGATCCTGTCCGGGCTGGGTCTCGGGGTGACCGCAAGCGCCGACGGCTGGCTGTGCAGTGTTCCCAGCTGGCGTTTCGATATCAGTATTGAGGCCGACCTGCTGGAAGAGCTGGCGCGGGTGTACGGCTATAACCGGCTGCCGGTGAGCCATATCCAGGCCGATCTGGTTATTCCGCCCAAGCCCGAGGCACGCCTGTCGCTGCGCAGCCTGCGTCGTCACCTCTGTGCCCGCGGTTACCGCGAGGCGATCACCTACAGCTTTATTGACCCCAAGCTGCAGCGGCTATTTGAGCCCGCGGTAGAGCCGGTCGCGCTGGAGAACCCGATCTCCGCGGAGATGGCGGTGATGCGCAGCAGCCTGCTGCCAGGGCTGGCCAGTGCGGTCCAGCGCAGCGCCCATCGCCAGCAGAGCCGGGTGCGCCTGTTCGAGACTGGCCTGCGCTTTGTTCCGGGTGCTCCCGGCACCGGGCTGGCGGAACTGCGCCAGGTGCCCACCCTGGGCATGATCATCAGTGGCCAGCGTTTCGCCGAGTCCTGGTCCGTGGCATCCGCGGCAGCGGATTTCTACGACCTCAAGGGTGATCTCGAAAGCCTGCTGGGACTGGGCCGCTGCCAGGCCGAGTTTGCCTTCCGCGCGGCCGGGCATCCCGCCCTCCATCCCGGCCAGACCGCTGAGATAACCCGATCGGGGCAGGTGGTGGGCCATATCGGCGCCCTGCACCCGGCGCTGCTGTCAGCGCTGGACATCAATGGTCCCGTACTGGTCTGCGAAATGGACCTGGAAGCACTGCTGGAGGGTGAGCTGCCCGCATTCACTGAATTGTCGCGCTTCCCCGAGATTCGCCGGGATTTGGCGATAGTGGTGGATAAAAGTGTGCCTGCAGCCACCCTGATGGAGAATGTCACTGCCGCGGCGGGGGCTTACCTGCGTGAGTTAAGGTTGTTTGACGTCTATGAGGGGAAAGGCATTGATCCTAAAAGAAAAAGCCTCGCATTTGGTTTGACATTCCGGGATCGATCGCGCACTCTTAGCGACGATGTAGTGAACCAGGCCATGGATCAAGTGATTGATTCCTTGGAAAAAAACTATAACGCTGAGCTCAGGAACCAGGCACTGTAGATACGATGGCTGCTCTCACAAAATCCGAAATGGCCGAGCGCCTGTTTGAAGAGCTCGGGCTCAACAAACGGGAAGCCAAGGAGATTGTTGAGCTATTCTTCGAAGAAATTCGTGCCAGCCTGGAGGGCAACGAGCAGGTCAAGTTGTCGGGTTTCGGCAATTTTGACCTGCGGGACAAGAGCCAGCGTCCCGGTCGCAACCCCAAGACCGGGGAAGAGATTCCAATTTCTGCACGGCGGGTGGTCACGTTCCGCCCGGGGCAAAAGCTGAAAGCGCGGGTAGAAGAATATGTTGGAACCGAGTCACAATAACGAGTTGCCGGCGATCCCGGGCAAGCGCTACTTTACCATCGGTGAGGTCAGCGAACTGTGCGCAGTCAAGCCGCACGTCCTGCGCTACTGGGAGCAGGAATTTCCCCAGCTGAAACCGGTCAAGCGCCGCGGCAATCGCCGCTACTATCAGCGCGAAGACGTTCTCACCATTCGCCAGATCCGCGCCCTGCTGTACGACCAGGGCTATACCATCGGCGGCGCCCGCCAGCGCATGACCACGGAAGAGCCCAATCCCCTGCAGCTGGACATGCAGGCCGTGATCAAGGAAACCATCGAGGAGCTGGAGGACGTGCTGAAGGTCCTGGCTCCCGGCAAATAGGGTTTGTCTTCAGGGCCCCATTCAGTATAATGCCGCCCTCGCGAAAGCGAGTTCTCGGGGCGTAGCGCAGCCTGGTAGCGCACCACACTGGGGGTGTGGTGGTCGCAGGTTCAAATCCTGCCGTCCCGACCAAATACCTCTCCAGCAACATCCGTCAGTATCCACAAAGCCCTGTAAATCAGGGCTTTTTTTTCGTTTTTCGCCTATACTCAGTCCATGCAAGTCCAGTAACAACCGGGTACATACCCCCAAAAAAGGGGGTACAAGCGGGGGTATATCGCATAACCCCAGAGCGCGTACCCCCAGATTGGATACCGGAGGGGAGGGAGTGCGGCATGGGCAAGCTGACTGCAACCGAGGTGAAACAGACCAAGTCAGGCGTAAAGGACCGGAAGCTGTCAGACGGTGCCGGCCTGTTCCTGCTTGTGACGAGCAACGGGGGTAAACGCTGGCGCTACAAATACCGTTTTGCCGGTAAAGAGAAGCTGCTGGCACTGGGCACCTACCCGGACGTTAGCTTGGCGGACGCACGCAAGCGTCATCAGGATGCCCGGACGAAGCTGGCCCAAGGTATCGACCCGGGCGAAGTGCGGAAGGTGGAGAAGCTGACCCGACACCAGGCGGCAGCGGATAGTTTCGAGGCTGTGGCTCTGGAGTGGTTCAACCAGATAATGCCCGGCAAGTCGGAAAGCTACAGTGTGCGCACCCGCCGCATACTGGAAAAGGACCTGTTCCCACACCTTGGCAATCGCCCAATCGCTGGCATCACCGCACCGGAACTGCTGGCAGTGCTGCGCCGTATCGAGGCCCGGGGAGCCAATGACATAGCCCACCGCGCCAAGCAAACCGCCGGGCAAGTGTTCCGCTATGCAGTCGCCACCGGGCGCGCTGAGCGGGACCCCTCCGGTGACCTGAAAGGCGCATTGAAGCCCAAGCGCACAAAGCACCATGCCGCCATTATCGACCCGCCTGGGGTGGGTCGCCTTATGGTGGCGATCGAAGGGTTTCAGGGTGGCCCCGTGGTCAAGGCTGCACTGCAACTGTCTATCCTGCTGTTCCAGCGCCCGGGGGAGATACGGGCTATGGAGTGGGCGGAAATCGACTGGGACGCTGAACGCTGGGAGCTACCCGCCAACAAGATGAAGATGCGGCAACCCCATATTGTTCCCCTCTGCGGGCAGGCTCTGGAGATACTGCGTGAACTGCACCGTCTGACTGGCCGGGGTCGGTACGTATTCCCCAGTGCCCGCGGCGGCAGTCGGCAGCTATCTGAAAATGGAGTGCGTACCGCGCTGCGAACAATGGGCTACGACAACGACACCATGACCCCGCACGGTTTCCGGGCGATGGCCCGCACCCTGCTGGACGAAGTATTGGGGTATCGGGTGGACTGGATCGAGCACCAGCTAGCCCATGCCGTAAAGGATGCCAATGGCAGAGCCTACAACCGCACCAGCCACCTTGAGGGCCGGGCGGCCATGATGCAGGGCTGGGCGGACTATCTGGACAACCTGAAGGCGCAGGCGCAAGCCGGCAATGTCGTTACAGCCAAGTTTGGGAAGTGATTAACTCGACACAGAAGAACTCGAAATAGCTAGTTTGCAGTGCTTGGGGTGGCCTGCGCAAAGCCGTAACTTTTAGAGGCCCGGCACTGTGATCCAACTCAAGGTGCGCACAGGAGAGCGTTAAGATGAATAGCACATCAATCCAGCTACCGGAAAAGGCCTACTTTTCTATCACCGAAATTGCAGAGCGCTGGGGATGCGCAATAGACCTGGTCACCCACTATTTGGATGAAGGTCGACTGAGGGAAGCCATCCATGTTGATGTGGTTCCGCCTTTCTTCACGGCTTTTGTCGATACAAGAAAGGCAGCGAAGCTACTGAAAGTAAAAGGGGAGCGATGGCCTGGCGCGGAAAACCTTTCGCTCGAAGTCCTCGAAGCCTGCGGCCTAGCCGGGCGCCCTCGCTGGTTATACGTCAACCGGAAGAACGTTCGACTGGGCTGCTTTGACTGTGTCGAAGATTTGGATGGAAACAGCTATGTTCTGCTTGCCACACCTTCCGAAGGAGAGCGAGAGATACGCCGTATCAATCTTGGCGAAGTGGGCCAATTTGTTATCACAAGAGAAGAACGTGACCGCTTTGAACGTCTATACGCAATAAACGGCGAATTGAGGGAAGCCGAAGCCAGCTACCGTAGACATACCACCCCACACCTCGAAATACTCAAAGGCGCTATCGCCGAATTCTTTGAACCTCGTCGTAGTCGAGACGCGAAGAAAGAAGAAGTCGTACGGTGGATTATCGCCGAGATGGAGAAAAAGGGGGGGAAACCAGCAAAATATGTTGCCGAGTCGATGTTCACCATAATCAAGCCAGTCGATCACAATCCGAAAAGGCGAAAGGGTTGAACCCCTAAACCCAGCAATCATGCGGCTTTCAGCCTAGGGTTGAACCCTTTTCTGGCCTTCCCCTTCAACCCTTTCAATCTATCGGCGTCCGTTAGAATCAAGTTCAATCGGTCATGTATCCATAAACGCCCCGGGAGGGCCGGAAACATGGCAGAACAACCAAACAATACCGCTACCCTGCTGCGCCTGCCGGAAGTTGAGCGAATGACTGGTAAAAAGCGCAGCGCGATCTATTCGGAGATTCAATCGGGAACCTTTCCGCCTCCCGTAAAAATTGGCGAAGGCGAAAGAGCATCCGCATGGGTTTCTTCGGAGATACAGGCGTGGATAGCGTCCCGTATCGCTAAGCGTGATAGGGCGAGGGGGCGACATGAAAGATAAATGCCACCGCCCCGGCCAGGGCGGCAACCAAATACCACCTCGCAAACTTACCGGAATCATTAACTACCAGCAAGCACGATTGATCTGCGTACTGTTTGAAAGCCAGCGTAAGAAAGGTCCCGAGGACCGGATAGCAGCGGCCAGCAACGCACCCATGATTGTTGGGAAATTGAGCGGCTGCTGGGGATTCACCGTGCTCCAAGGGCTGAAGATATGACTGCCGCCGCAACGGGGCACCCCCCCAGACTTGGCGCCTTGAGCACCGGCCAGGCGCTCCCCCTACTGACTCATTACCCATGTTGTTTCTTGTATCAGAAGGGGGAGACGCGGCCAGATGGGGGCTGTGCCACAGGAAAGGAGCCTAAGGGCGCTGCGTGGCAGGAACGGCCTCGCTCTGCCGAACAATGGACCAAGGGCACCGGGATTGGTGTTATCTGTGGGCGCATTCCTGAAGGGTTTGCCGCTGCCGGGCTGAACGTGCATTGCCTGGATGTAGACGCTCGGCACGAGCCGCTGGCCGAACAGTTCGAGGCATGGTTGTCGGAGTACCTGAAGGCGCACCCAGGAGCGAAACTAAAGCGCACGGGGAAGCCACCCAAGTTTCTAGTACCATTTACCTGTCCCGAAGAGTTGAGAAAATCCGAGTACACCAGCCGCAAGTTCTATTCGCCTGGCGTTTCCCCGAGTAACAGGTATGCCAGCCAGCTTGAGGTGCTTGGCGCAGGCAATCAATTTGTTTCTTATGCAGTTCACCCGGAAACAGATAAGCCTTACCAGTGGGAGGCACTGGGGAGGCCGGGAGCCTTTGGAGAGCTGCATGCAACAACGCCAAGGGAGCTGGTAACTCTGAGCGCCGATGACCTGGCGACGATAAAGGCCGCATTCATACGCTTGGCCGGCGAGTGCGGGCTAGTCATGGACCCGCAGGCGAACACATCTCAGAGCATGGCCCGCGCCGATGAAAATTCCTTTCTGAAGGTGGGCAGCGAGGCCCTACGTGATCTCAATCACGATTGCTTACCCGGCAAAGTCCGTGCTAACTGGCCGGAACCTGTTCGCTCATTGAATGCAGAGTTCGAGGTTTATCTACCCAAGCCTGCCTCTCCTGAAAATATCATGGGAGTCTGGGAGCAACTTCACTCTGTGTCCGCTGACTGCGACTATGAGGATTGGCGCTCTGTTATCTGGTCGATCCTGTCAACGGGTTGGGAGTGCGCTGAAGATATTGCCAGAGAGTGGAGCGAAACGGCAGCGCACCGCTATAACCCCCAGGCATTCGCTAAAGTTGTTCATAGCTTCGATCCAGATCGCGGCATTACCCTTGGTACTCTTGAATATCACGCTCGCAGAGGTGGCTGGCAACCGGACACCCAAATGGCGAAGCACAACGAAAGCGAGATTGTACCGGGAAGGCTGCTCACAGTGGGTGATCTCCGGTCGTTACCACGCATACAGTGGATTGTTCGCGGGATTCTACCAACGAGGGGACTTGCGGCAGTTTATGGGCCACCTTCATCCGGAAAAACCTTTCTTGCTCTGGATTTGGCTTGCTCAATTGCGTGCGGCCTAAGTCAGTGGTTCGGTGCAAGATTAAAGGCCACTCCTGTCGTATACATCGCACTTGAGGGCGAGGCGGGAATCCGGCAGCGTCTGGAAGCGTGGCAGAAGGAAAACCAGCCACTCACTACCCAACCCCTAAGGGTCGTGCTCGGGAACTTCAATCTTTCAAACTTGGTGGATATAGGTGCGCTTTCTATGGAGATCATAGATACAGTTGGCAAGCATGCTGTCGTTTTTATCGATACGCTCAACCAGTCGTCACCTGGAGCCGACGAAAATTCTTCCTCGGACATGGGTAGGCTCATCTCCAATGCAAAGTTCCTGGCCAACGAGATCGAAGGGGTGACTGTTCTCGTTCATCACTCTGGAAAGGATTCCGGTCGGGGGATGCGCGGACATTCCTCACTTTTGGCCGCCATGGATGCGGTGATTGAAGTTGTTCAAAAACAGTCATTGCGGACTTGGCGGATCGTAAAATCGAAAGATGGTGAGACAGGGGCGGAGCGAATTTTTGATCTGTGCTCTCACTTGGTGGGCGAGGATGAGGATGAGCAACCTATATTTAGCTGCGCAGTAAAGCCGTCTCTGTTGGTTCCGAAGCCAGGTCAAAAGAAAGTCACTGGGAAAAACCAAGAGCCAGCAATGAAAGTGCTGACACAGCTCGCGGAGGAACACCACGGCGTTATACCCACGTCACACGCGCTGAAAGCGGTTGGAGAAATCCTGACGTGCGACCCGCGCCGCAAAACTCATCGGGCCAAAGCTATCATTAGCAACCTTGAAGCCAAAGGACATATTTCCATAACAGGTGAGGAGGTGCGCCTTGATTGAAAACCAAATATTGGACCAATTGACCCCCCCTTATAGGGTGGGTGGTCAATTTGGTCAGCGTCCCGGACCAAAAAGGGACCGAAATGGTCTTTGGTCCTTTTGTGGGCCCCGTCGCATTCGCTGTCGCGTCCCTATTTCCATGGGTCAATGTATTAAGTGTCGCCACGGGCGGCTGGAAGCCATTTATGCCTCTACCTCACATTAAACGGCGCTGCACTGCTACCTGTCGAGCTACGCACGAGCGCTGCAAAAACCCTTCAGCTTACGGCATGGCAACGTGCCGCTATCATGGCGCCAGGAAGCCAAACACTGTTCGACGCGGGGAAGATCATCCCCAGTACGTGCATGGCCGATTTGCGCAACTTACGCGCACGAAATACCGCGACGATATGCGCAAGCTTCGTGATATAGAACGGCTGGTGTATCAGTCTGGCCTGGGTAGTGAAGTACAAAGGCGTGGTAGGCCGATTAAGGACCACGGATCCAAACTCCATTCCGGAAGCGGTTGCGTATTACGTTCCTCCGCCTTACCTTTACAAGCAGAGGTATTCGATATGCGCATGGCTGAAATTATAGACAAGGCAAAGCGGCTGCGTCAGGCTAATCCATTGAGATCTGGTTGGTTCAAGGTGTACGAAGCACATAGAGACATTAGCTCGTGGTGCGAAGAGATAGATCGTGTTGGCGCACTTCGATCGAGGAAAGGAAGCAGTCGGCGCGACCTTAAGCATTGTACCGCCGAAGATTGGCACACCTGGCTCAGGCAACTGCCAGGAAACATACTGAATGAGATATTTTTGAATGTTTTCCCGGCGATGGATGCACTTGGAGCAGACGGAGTGCCGGCATCGAAGATCGGGGAAATCAAGAAGTTCTACATCCCAAGACTTGAAGCCCTCGTAGCGGATATAAATGCGCTGCCGAAAATACACGCGACACGCGAACGCGTCGCTATTCGAGATGATTCGTCTGCCTTGAAGCGGATCACCGTCATAGCGCGGGATATTTTGCATGAATTACTGAGTGACATCCGTCGTTAATTCGGGTTAGATACCGAAGATTAGATTGGACAGAAATTTAAAGAAACAGAGGAAGTGCAGTAACATCTAGAATATCTCGTTAAAAATAGAGTAAACCAGCAGTAGAACCGGGCCGATTATCAGGGCGGCAAATAAATACTCCCACCACACTTCCGGTAATACTTTTTCTAGTGCGACTAATGTCAGCATCGCTGCAATAACTAGTGCAAGTGTACCCATACTAATTCATCCGAATTTAATGATGCGGTTGTCTGCTTTTCGCTGAACACCTCAGGCATTGAGCAGTACTTTTGGTGGTTGTCTACACCACCCTGCGTCGTAGACGCAGTGCTGGCTGCCGGAATTTTTTAGCGCCGCGACACACGCTTTACCGACGACTTTGGGGTGCCACGACTATTCCATCTAGAATTGAGATCCCTAAGATATGACCCTTGGCGTGCGTGTACTGCCTGGCAATCTGTTTTGGTTGTATTGTAGTGTCGACGGTATGAAAATGCCTCCCTTCAGTACCACGTACCTCCAAAGTCAACTCGTATATGGCGACATCCTCGTTTCCATTGTATACATTTAGTAAATCCCCACCAGGTAGTGATGAATCCACAGTGACTCGGATTTTTCTCAATTCCGTATTCAACAGCGGCCTGCGCTGTCCTTGGTCAAGTGGCTTGGGCTCAACAATCGGTCTTAGCGGTGTGGTAGTTGTAACGTTCCGCCTTTCTTCAGGTTTACTAGTTATAAATTTGTTTAGCTCTTGCTTGATTTCAGGATAGTAAAGAAAAACTATTAAAGTGAGAAACATGATTGAAATCGGCGATGTTATTTTTCTTAGAAAAGTATTTTTCCGCACTTTAGGGCTGAACTTGCTGCCTTGACTTGTCTCATTAGGTTGATAATGCTGAGACTCATTATCGTCTTCATACCGCGCATGCCAGATATAGGTGGCTCGCATGGCTGTGATGAACAACAACAAGTAAATAATTGAAATTATGCCCGGAAGTTTTCCGGTATCATAAAAAAACGCTGCTTTTGCACCTAGAAAATATACGACCAGAATTGTCGAAGCAATCCTACTTTTGCGAAATACAAAGATGCCGAGGATGAAGGCCAAAACTGCGTCGACAAGTAGTAGCGGATCTAAAATGTATTTGGCGATTTGATTATCCGACGCCACAAGAAAGCTGGAAATGCCAATCAAACCACTAAAGCCCGCGATAACCATTGCCGCTATAGCACCGTACTTAATGGCTTTAGCGCAAGATTCTCTATCCTGAATTATGAAAACGTCTAGGAATGACACACTACCAGTGTCGGCGATATCGACGAATGGCTCAGGTGAAGGAGTGGTTTTCTCCGGCTGAATAGGTGGCCCGACCGAAGTGTGATTGGGTGCCGTCTGCGCATGCGCCGTTGGCTCTATCACGCGCTTACGGTGGGCATGGGAACGGCTAGCTATTGTTTCTGCGTTGGAGTTGCCCTGTTCTACCCTCGTTTGAACGAACTGCTCAGGGGGGCGAGAAATCGTGCTCGGCTTATCAATTGCGTCCAAAGATGAGTAACTGGGATTCCCGTGTGTATCATTTGGTGGTTGCGTGCCGCGCTCGCCACCCGCATCTGTTTCACCAACCATATATTGCGCATCCGCGTGACCCTTTTCCGCAGCCAAGCGTAGCCAGTCGAGTGCTCGCCAGTCGTCTTGTTGTACTCCCTCGCCACGCGCGTACATCATCCCAAGATTGTACTGAGCATCAGCGTCGCCTTGCACTGCGGCCTTGCTGAGCCAGCTGGCCGCCTTCTCGCAGTCTTGCATGACACCGATTCCGTCTTGATACATACGGCCCAGGTTGTATTGCGCCCTGGGGCTACCAGTCTCCGCAGCTTTGAGAAACCAGCTGAAATTTTGATTGGTGTTGGTTCCTATTGCCTGCTCCGAGTCATATCTCATACCATGTTCCCAGAAGTACATAATCCAAGGATCAGAATACCCACCGCATTATCAACCTGGAGGCAGACATACCATCAGTGGAATTGTAGCTATCGGGCGGGAAATAGGAAACTGTGACTTTGCTCGAATAGCGCCAGCCTACCGATCATCAACTATATCTAAGTGGGTAGTAGAAAATGGGATGCCTTGCGTTAGTGCCCAACCGATATGTAAGCCCCTAAGGGAGGCGGGGGGGGGGG
>TARA_R110002110_G_scaffold5407_6_pt1 | contig 13801 bp, 12 predicted proteins | sample TARA_R110002110 | Tara Oceans TARA_R110002110 (sample SAMEA4397330) | marine metagenome | biome: Polar Biome; feature: [SRF] surface water layer (ENVO:00010504); material: water (ENVO:00002006), including particulate matter (ENVO:01000060) such as... | depth 5 m
GGCCGTGAAAGCCTCATGGCCCGGCGTGTCGAGGAACGTGATCTTGTCGCCGCTCGCCATCCGGACCTGATAGGCACCGATATGCTGCGTAATGCCGCCGGCTTCGCCGGCAACGACGTCCGTCGAGCGCAGGGCGTCCAGCAACGACGTCTTGCCGTGATCGACGTGGCCCATGATCGTGACGACCGGCGGGCGCGGCTGAAGATTCGTTTCGTCTTCGTCGTCATTGCCCTTCAGTCCGATCTCGACATCGGCCTCGGAGACACGCTTGGGCGTGTGGCCGAATTCCGTGACCACCAGTTCGGCGGTATCCGCGTCGATGGTTTCGGTGATCGTCGCCATGATCCCGTTATTCATCAGCGCCTTGATAATGTCGCCGGCGCGTTCGGTCATGCGGTTGGCGAGTTCCTGCACCGTGATGGTGTCGGGAATGATTACTTCTCGGAACACTTTTTTCGATTCCTTCGGCCCGGAGGCTGCACGTTTTTCGCGTTCCCGCTGGCGACGTACGGAAGCCAGGCTGCGCTGACGCTCTTCATCGTTCAGCGCCTGCGAGATCGTAAGCTTGCCGCCCCGGCGGCGTGAATCGCCACGCCGGGCAGCGGGTTTGCGGGCATCTGCCTTGCCGGCGCGATTTGCCTCTTCTTCGGCCTCGGCGGCAGGCGCACGGGTTTCCGGTTTGGCCTTGGCCTTCGGCTTCGCCGTATCGCCGGCGGCAGGGTCGGGGGTCTCAAGGCGCGCGGCCTGTTCGGCGGCACGACGGGCAGCTTCTTCATCGAGCCGGTGACGCTCTTCCTCTTCGGCGCGGCGGCGTTCTTCCTCTTCCTTGCGGCGCCGCTCTTCCTGCTCGCGCTGTCGGGCCTCTTCTTCCCGGCGACGGGCTTCCATCGCCTCGCGCTCGGCGCGGCTCTCGGCGATCTCCGTTTCGGTCTGGCGTGCGCCTTCGAGCGCGCGGGTCCGGGCGGCGCGTTCCTGATCGGTCAGTGTCCGGGCCGGTGCTTCGGCCTTTTTGACCGGTGCTTTTTCGACAGGCGCTTCAACGACGGGCGCGGCCTCTTCGACCTTCGGCTGGTCGCGAATCTCGGTCATGGCGCCGTCATCGGCCTGCTTGAAGGTCCGCTTGCGGCGCACCTCCACCGCGACAGCCTTCGTGCGGCCATGCGAAAAGCTTTGGCGGACCTGGCCGGCATCGACTGTTTTATTCAGTTCGAGCTTGCCCGGTCGCGAGAGCGACAGCTTTTTCTTTTTGCCGTCCGTCTTTTCGTTCTGGTCTGTCATCTTCCGTCAGCTTTCCTGCAACTCAAGTTGGGCATCGATATCGATGCCCTCGCTTTGTATCCCCGCACAACGCAGCGCTTCCCTCGACAGGCGGTCAGCGAGACCGCCGGCAAAGATAGCCGCATGTACGACCTTGTCACGCCCGAACGGCGCCCCGAGCCGGTCCGCCGTCCACAGAGACAGCGTTTCGACCCCGGTCGCCCGCCGGGCCAGTTTTTCACGCCCGTCATCGGCGCCGTCCGACGCTTCTATCAGAAGCGCGACATCGCCGGACTCGAGCGCCGCCCGAACCTTTTCGAACCCGGCAACCGCCGCACCGGACCGCCGCGCCAACCCGATCAGGTCGAGGCAGCGGTTGTTTATCAGCGCAGCAAGGCGATCGGGCAGGTCCGCCGGTACCGTAACATTCCGGCGGGCAGCCTTCGAGAACGCGTTCTCGGCGCAGGCCCGCCTTATTATATCGCCGCGCGCGGTCAACCACAATCCGCGCCCCGGCAGCTTCTCTTCAAGGTCCGGCACGACAATCCCGTCGGGCGAAACGGCAAAACGGACCAGCATCTCGCGCGACGATGTTTCGCGCGTATAGATGCAGCGCCGTTCCGGCATCTGCTTTTCGCGGTGTGTCATGCCGGTGCGCTCACCCCTCCTCGGCCGGAGCGGGAGCGGCTTCTTCGGCGACCGCTTCGGCAGCTTCTTCCGCGGCGGGTTCCTCCTCGTCGTCGAACCAGTGTGCGCGGGCCGCCATGATAATCGCGTTCGCCTGGTCTTCGTCCAACCCGTAATCGGCAAGGAAACCGCGGCCCTCGCCTTCACGGTTGCCCGGGTCGATAAGTTCGTCGGACGCAAGGTCGCCCAGATCATCAAGGGTTTTAATACCCGCCTCGCCAAGCGTGACCACCATCGCCGGCGTCAGGCCATCCAGCGCGGCCAGTTCGTCGTCAACACCCAGTTCCCGGCGCTTGCTCGCCAGGCGTTCTTCTTCCTCGGTCAGGAAGTTATTGGCCCGGTTGCGCAGTTCCTCGGCGATTTCTTCATCGAAACCCTCGATCGACAGCAGGTCCTCGATCGGCACGAAGGCAACTTCCTCGATGCTGGAGAAGCCCTCCGTCACCAGAAGATGGGCCAGTACGTCGTCCACATCAAGACCGTCGATAAACATCTGCGAGCGCGACCGGAATTCTTCCTGACGGCGTTCGGATTCTTCTTCCTCCGTGAGGATCATGATGTCCCACTGGGTCAGCTGCGAGGCGAGACGCACGTTCTGTCCGCGTCGGCCGATCGCCAGGCTGAGCTGCTCGTCGGGGACGACGACTTCGATCTTCTGCTGTTCCTCGTCGAGAACGACCTTGGTCACCTCCGCCGGGGCGAGCGCATTGACGATGAATGTCGCAGGGTCAGGCGACCACTGGATAATATCGATCTTTTCGCCCTGCAATTCGCCGACGACCGCCTGAACGCGGCTGCCGCGCATGCCGACACAGGCACCGACCGGATCGATGCTGGAATCGTTCGACAGTACTGCAATCTTTGCCCGGCTGCCGGGATCGCGGGCGACGGACTTGATTTCGATAATGCCGTCATAGATTTCCGGTACTTCCTGCGCGAACAGTTTCGCCATGAACTGGGGATGGCTGCGCGACAGGAAAATCTGCGGGCCGCGCACTTCTTCGCGCACGTCGTAAATATAGGCACGTACACGATCCCCGGGGCGGAGCGATTCACGCGGAATGGACTCGTCGCGCCGGATCACGCCCTCTGCGCGACCGAGATCGACCGTGATGTTGCCGAATTCCGTCCGCTTGACGATACCGTTGACGATTTCGGTAACCCGGTCCTTGTATTCCTCGTACTGGCGCTTGCGCTCGGCTTCGCGCACTTTCTGCACGATGACCTGTTTCGCGGTCTGCGCAGCGATACGGCCGAAATCGATGGGCGGCAGCGGATCGACGATAAAGTCGCCGGCGACGGCGCCTTCCTTCATGGCCTGCGCCTCTTTCGGTGTGACCTGCGTGACCTCGTTCTCGATTTCGTCGGTCACCTCGAGATAACGGGCAAGCTTGATATCGCCGCTTTTGCGGTCGATTTCGGCACGAACGTCGTGTTCCAGGCCGTATTTGGACCGCGCCGCTTTCTGGATCGCCATTTCCATGGCCTCCAGCACCTCTTCGGCCTCGATCGATTTTTCCCGCGCAACCGCATCCGCGATCTGCAGCAGTTCCAGCCGGTCATAGCCCGCGACCGGAATGTTTTCCATATCAACCATTTTCGTTCTTCCGTTAGCGTTAAACGTTTTCTTTGTTCTGTTTGTGCGCTTTCTGACTGGCGGCAATCAGCTCGTCCGTCAGCACCAGTTTCGCGCGCAGGATGTCCCCGAAAGGAATTTCATAGGTTTCGCCATCGACCTCGATCAGGATCGTTTCGCCGTCGACGCCCTCCAGCTTGCCGCGAAAGCGCTTGCGGTCGACGATCGCCGCCCGCGTGTCGATCCGCGCCTCGAAACCCGCGAAACGGCTGAAGTCTTCAAGCCTGACGAGCGGGCGATCCATGCCGGGAGAGCTGACTTCCAGCGTATATGCCTCCGGTATGGGGTCCTCGACGTCGAGAATGGTCGAAATATTGCGGCTGATACTGGCGCAATCCTCGACATTCATCTCGGTGCGGTCCTGACGTTCGGCCATGATCTGAAGACACATGTCCGACGCACCGCCGTTGATCTGTACGCGCACGAGATCGTATCCCATCGATTCGAGGGACGGTTCGATCAATTGCGCAACAAGTGAAGCCTGATCCATCGTCGGTATTATTCGCCTGAATACGTTTCGTCGAAGAGTACGTTTCGTCCAAGTATATCTGGTCGTCCAAGTATATCTGGTCCGGTTCCGGGTCTATCCGCCAGCCCAATAAAAAAAGCGGGCCGGGCCCACTCTTCTGAACTTTTATTCGGTCCCCGGGAGAACCTGTGGTTAAGTGCGGCGTAACCTAGTCCCGGCCCGCGGCGAAGGCAAGCTTTTATAGCGCGTCACACTGTCGGCCGGTCCCGTCGGACATATGTCAGAAAAGCACTGCTTCGGCCGGCCTTTGCCGCCTTTTGCTCATAGCGCGTTGCGGGCCAGTCGTCGGGGCGTTCCCGCCAGTCCCGGGGCGCACGCGCAGTCCACGCAAAAGCCGGCTGCTTCTGCATGTGCCACAAAATCCATTCCAGGTATCCAGGGTCGTCCGTTGCAATACGAAGTTCGGCGCCGTCTTTCAGAGCCTGCGCCAAACGGTCGATCACCGGCGCCGACACAATACGCCGCTTGTTGTGCCGCGTCTTGGGCCACGGATCAGGAAACAGGATAAAGGCGCGATCGATCGACGCATCGGGAAGAAGATCGACAAGCTGGCGGGCATCGTCCCGGTACAGCCTGATATTGCCGAGATTGTCATCGCGGATATAGCCGAGCAGTTTGACCACGCCGTTGATAAACGGCTCACAGCCGATGATACCGGCCTGCGGATTGTTTTTTGCCTGCCACGCAAGATGCTCGCCACCGCCGAAACCGATTTCGAGCCACAGTTGATCCGGATCCGCGTCAAAAAGACTGAACGGCGCGAACGCCCGGGATTCGGCGGGCAGATCGATTTCAATCGACGGCAACAGGTTTTCGACCAGCGCGCGCTGGCCCGACCTCAGTCGCCGGCCCTGCCGCCGCCCGTAAAGTATGCGGCGGCGGGCCGGGTGTTCTTGATCGGTCAGCGGAACAGCCTGGGAATCAGGGAGGAGATCAGGCGGGGAAACGCGGTGCTTACGAAGAAGCGGCCGCTTTGAGGGCGTCGACCAGGTCCGTTTTCTCCCACGAGAACCCGCCATCCGCATCGGGCTCGCGTCCAAAGTGGCCATAGGCCGCGGAACGCGCATAGATCGGCCGGCTGAGCTGCAGGCCTTCACGGATACCGCGGGGCGACAAATCGACGACTTCCTGGATGACCCCGGCAAGCTTGTCCTCGTCGATCTTCGCGGTACCTGCAGTATCGACATAGACCGACAACGGCTTGGCAACGCCGATCGCATAGGCAACCTGGATGACGCATTTCTCGGCGAGACCCGCGGCGACCACGTTTTTGGCAACCCAACGCGCCGCATACGCCGCGGAGCGGTCGACCTTGGATGGATCCTTGCCGGAGAACGCGCCGCCACCATGGGGCGCCGCACCGCCATAGGTGTCGACGATAATCTTGCGGCCGGTCAGCCCGCAATCGCCGTCCGGCCCGCCAATCACGAAGCGTCCCGTGGGGTTCACGTAGAACTCCTCTTCCGGGCACATCCAGCCTTTGGGGAGAATACCTTCAACATGCGGGCGCACGATTTCACGGATTTCGTCCTGGTCGAGACCTTCGGCATGCTGGGTGGAGACAACGACGGACGTCGCCCCGACGGGTTTGCCGTTTTCGTATTGCAGCGTCACCTGGCTTTTCGAATCGGGGCCGAGACCGGAATTGGCGTCAGTATGGCGCGCCGCGGCCAGGGAACGGAGAATTTCATGGGAATAGTAGAGCGGCGCCGGCATCAGGGTCGGCGTTTCGGTGCAGGCAAATCCGAACATGATGCCCTGGTCACCCGCGCCTTCGTCCTTGTTTCCGGCCGAATCGACGCCCTGTGCGATATCCACGGACTGCTGATGAAGATGAACTTCGACCTCGGCGTTCTTCCAGTGAAAACCATCCTGTTCGTAGCCGATATCCTTCACCGCATCCCGCGCGACGCCCTCGATCATGTCTTTGGTGATCGATTCCGGGCCGCGCACTTCGCCGGCAAGAACGATACGGTTCGTCGTCGTCAGGGTTTCACAAGCGACACGGGACAAGGGATCCGCGCCGAGATAGAGGTCAACGACGGCATCGGAAATTCTGTCGGAAACCTTGTCCGGGTGTCCTTCGGAAACGGATTCACTGGTAAAAAGGTAAGTTCCCTTGGGCACGTTCTGGCTCCTCGAATTGATTTACTGTCTGGACCCGCCCGGCAGGGTACGGCCCTTTCTTATACGGAACTGATTTCATAGGCGGCATATCGCCGACAAAACAGCCGTGTGGTGCAGCGTTGTGGCAATAACAGCGCGTCAGGTCAAGTAGAGCGCAACGTTCCCCTTTGTCCGGTCTTCGCAACAGGACAACTTCGAAACGCGGCCTTCAGGTCCTAGTTGCCTGCGAAGGATTTACCGAGTTGTTTGGTGAGTTCGAACACGCGTCGGCGTACCTTGGGATCGGTGATCTTGTAATAGGAACGCACCAGTTCAAGCGTTTCGCGCTTTGCCATGGGGTCGTGATCGTATTCGGCCTGTGCTTCGGCAAGACCCGTCTTGCCGCGCTTCTTCGTCAAGGACGGAGAAATGTCCTCGAAAAAATAGTTGATCGGAACGTCGAGCACTTCCGAAATATGATGCAGGCGGCTCGCACCGATTCGGTTTGCGCCGCGCTCGTACTTCTGTACCTGCTGGAACGTCAGACCGAGGGCTTCGCCAAGCTTTTCCTGGCTCATGCCGAGCATCGTCCTGCGCTGACGCACCCTGCTGCCGACATGGACATCGACTGCCTCGGGACCGCCCCGGGTGCGGATCGGCGTTGCGCGTTGTTTCTTCGTTTCTTCAGGCTTGTCCATGTCTTTAATCGATTTCTCGTGAATTGCTGGTGCCAATGCCGATATCTTCAAGCGCGTTTCGATCACAGCGAATGCTACTGACAAATGGCGGAGAGAGCGGCCAGTATACTATTGTATGTATAGATGGCCACCAAAATGTTTCAACATGTTTCAGCGTCTCGGCGGTGGCGGAAACCCGCGGCGGCGATAATCATCAACAGAACCAGCAGCCCGGGGCCAAGGTTCCCAAATCTGGCAAATATCGTGGGCACGGGCGCCGCCAGGGGTAATTCGGAATCCACCGTTCCCGATTGTTCGAGGCCGAGACGCGCAACAATACGCCCGTAGGAATCGATGATACCCGATATTCCGGTATTCGCAGCACGGACCACGGGCAGGCCTTCTTCGACCGCCCGAAGACGGGCAGATGCGAAATGCTGGTATGGCCCGGCACTGCTGCCGAACCAGGCATCGTTGGTAATATTGAGCAGCCAGGATGGCCGGTCGGCCGAAGCGGCCACGCGGCCGGGGAAAATAATCTCGTAGCAGATCAGAGGACTGAAGGCAGGCAGACCCGGCAGACGGAGGGTCCGCGGCCCGGGCCCGGCGGAGAAATCGAGCGCACCGGCGGTGATCTTGCCGAGTGGCAAAACGTCCCGCAACGGCATGTATTCGCCGAACGGCACCAGATGGTGCTTGTCGTAAACGGCGGCGACATCTGCCTGCCCGTCAACAGCCACGAGACTGTTCCAGACCCGGACGACACGGCCATTGCGCCGTTCGACCCTGACCGAACCGGTGAGCAGAAAGCCGCCGGGCGGCACGGCCCGGTGCATGAGAGCGCGGCGCGCGGCGTCGGTCGCTACCGAGAACGGCGCTGCGGTCTCCGGCCAGATCACATGGGTGACGCGTCCGTCGCCGCGCTGGCCGCTCATCTGCAGGTGACGCGCATAATTCTGCGCCCGCCGCGCCGGCAACCATTTGTCGCGCTGTGCGATATTGGGCTGAACGATCCGCAGGACGACGCCGGGCACCCTATCGTCGGTTGCACCGGCGAGCCGAAGCGAACCGGCGACCGCGATCAGGGCAACAAGGACAAGCCCCGAGACGGCCCAGTAGAACCTGCGCGGTCCCGGCACCCCGACCATCGCCAGGGCCGCGGCCGCAAACACGGTAATTGCGGAAAGCCCGTACACCCCCAGCCAGGCAGCCGACTGCAGGACCTCGGGCACGGCAACCCAGACATTGCCGACCGGATTCCAGGGGAAACCCGTAAGAACCGTTCCCCGCACCCATTCGAAAAACGCCCATGAAGCGGCCAGTGCAAAGATACGCCCGGCACCGGGCGACCATACCTGCCGGGCAAGCAACGTCGCGCCGCCGATAAACAGTCCCAGGCCGAGCGAAAGTCCCAGAACCGCGAACGGGATCAGCCAGGCGAACCGTGCCGCGTCGACCAGCAGGGCGTTCGGGACCCAGTAGAGGCCCGCAGCGAAATAACCTGCACCGAACATCCAGCCGACACCGAACACGCTGCGGCGCGACGCCGCGCCATCAAGCAGCCAGACAAGACCGGGAAACGCAATCAGCAGCGCGGGCAGAACATGAAAAGGGGGCTGCGCCGCAACAGCGGCGGCACCGAACGCAAAGGCAAGGAGCCAGCGTCGCCAGCCGTTAACCGTCGCAAGCCTGCGGGGGCAGTTTGTCAACGCACCGATCTTCATCACACAAGCCGTGAGGAGCGCCCGGCGGCTCCGCTCATTCGCCGGGCGGTGCGGGTATCTGGGAAGCGCGCAACCGCCGGATTCGGCGGGGATCGGCTTCCAGAATCTCGAACTCGATTCCCGATTCGTGGCCAATCACCTCGCCGCGGCCGGGTACCCGGCCCGCGAGATAGAACACCAGCCCGCCCATCGTATCGATATCTTCATCCCGTTCGGTTTCGGTCAGAAACGCGCCGGCTTCCTCCTCGAAATCCTCGATCTCGAGACGGGCATCCACGTCAATAACACCGGGACCCTTGCGCACCAGCCCGGGCCCCCGGTCTTCATCGTGCTCGTCTTCAATGTCGCCGATAATTTCCTCGACGAGATCTTCGATCGTCACGAGGCCGTCAATGCCGCCGAATTCATCTACAACCAGCGCCATGTGCAAACGCTGCACGCGCATCTGCAGCAGCAGTTCGAGAACCGGCATCGACGGTGCAACGAAAAGCGGCTTGCGGACGATGTTGCTTATCCCGGTTTCCTGGTCGCCTTCCCAGCAGGCCAGGACGTCCTTGATATGGAGCATGCCGACGACGTCATCGAGATTGTCGCGGAACACCGGCAACCTCGAATGTCCGCAGGCACTCATGACCTTTGCGACATCCGAGATCGTAATCCCGACATCCACCGCCTTGATATCGGCGCGGGGCACCATGACGTCATTGACCGTTACATGGCGGACGCTGAGGACATTGCGGAACAACGTGAGTTCCTCCGCGTTGTCGCCATCGTCTTCAAGCTCGATCAGCTCTTCAATGGTGTCGCGCAGATTGTCGGCATCGCTGCGGCCGCCCGTCAACGATCGCCATAAATTGCGGATTCCGGATGCACCCTCAGGCTCCTGGTCTTCGGGCGGTCTGGACTCGTCGCTTAGATTGCTCATGACCGGGCGTCCTCCAGGCGCCGCTCGGCGGCGGCATAGGGGTCAGACACGCCAAGCGTTTTCAGTATGTCGGTTTCACGGCTTTCCATTCGGTCGGCATCCGCATCGTTCTCATGATCGTAGCCACACAGGTGCAGCACTCCGTGCACAACCAGATGCCGCAGATGATCTTCCGGCGCAATACCGGTATCCCGCGCCTCGGCCGCGAGGGTCTCAAGCGCAATGGCGACATCGCCGAGCAGTATGGGAGCGTCGGGCGGCGTTTCCTGCGCGGCATCCGCCTCGGCGGGGAACGACAGTACGTTCGTCGGACCGCTCTTGCCACGCCACTGGCCGTTCAATACCGCGATGGCCGCATCATCCGTCAGAAGAATGCTCAATTCCAGCGCCCGGGCAGTAAGGCTCTCGCCGGCAAGCGCTGCCCTTGCGGCCCCGTCCGCGAGGTCGGCGGCGGAGAGTATTGCGTTACCCCAGTCGCCGGCCTCGACCAGTATGTCGATCTCAATTTCAGGTGCCAGACCGTCCTCAGTCATCGGCATCGCCCCGCGCTTCAACCGCCTCGTATGCGTTGACGATACGCGATACCAGTTCATGGCGCACGACATCCTCGGCATGTAATTGCGTCGTGGCGACGCCGGGCACACCTTCCAGCGTTCTGACGGCGTGACGAAGCCCGGACGTGACACCCCGGGGCAGGTCGATCTGGCTGAGATCGCCGGTGACGACCATGCGGGCGTTTTCGCCGAGACGCGTCAGGAACATCTTCATCTGCACGGATGTCGCGTTTTGCGCTTCGTCAAGGATAACGTAGGCATTCGACAGGGTCCGGCCACGCATGAAGGCGAGCGGCGCAACCTCTATTTCGCCGGTTTCTAGGCGGCGGTCGACCTGTTCGGGCGGCATCATGTCGTAAAGCGCATCGTAGAGCGGCCGCAGATACGGATCGATCTTGTCGCGCATGTCGCCCGGCAGAAACCCAAGACGTTCGCCGGCTTCGACGGCCGGACGCGACAGGATGATTCTATCGACCCGTCCCGAGGTCAGCATCGACACCGCCATCGCAACCGCCAGATAGGTTTTGCCGGTCCCCGCCGGTCCGAGACCGAAGGCCAGTTCGCTGTCGAGCAACGCGCGGATATAACGTTGCTGACCGGCGGAGCGGGGGGAAATATGGCGTTTCGGCGTCCGGATGACGAGCTTGCCGCTGCCGTGGTCGGCGACCCCGGCCGTTCCTTCCTCGGCGGCGCTGCGCGCCAGCCGAACAGCGGCATCGACCTCGGCGAGCGCGACCTCCTGTCCGCCGGCGAGCCGTTCGTAAAGGGACTGCAGGGCGGCAGACGCAATTTGACCCAGGGTCGGGTCGCCGGTGATGACGACGCTGTTCCCGCGGGAGGCCACCGTCACACCGAGAAGCTGTTCAATACGCGCAAGGTGACGATCGAAATCGCCATAGAGCGCGGGCAATAGCCGATTGTCATCGAATTCCAGCGAGAGGGGTGAGGCGCCGTCGCCTGATGTGGCTTGCTGACTCAAACGGTCGCTGGCTCCTGCAGGGCGGCGTCGCGGTCAAGGACGGGCGATGCCGCAAGAGAATTCGGATGGGCGGAAAGAACCCGGACATCAACGGTCGTACCGAATGCATTGTCGGCATCGGCTGCGCTGGCGAAATCGACATGTACAGAGTGCATCCATGGGCTGCGTCCGGCACACTGGGTATCGCCGCGCCCCCGCCGATCCAACAGAACCGGCAGGGTGTTTCCCACGAACGTCTCATTGAACGCGACCTGCTGTTCGTTGAGCAACGCCTGCAATCTTGCCAATCGTTCAGATTTCACGTCTTCGGGAATCGCATCTTCCATCGCCGCCGCCGGCGTGCCCGGACGCGGACTGTATTTGAAAGAATAAGCCTGTGCGTATCCCACCCGACGGATCAAATCCATTGTCGCCTCGAAATCCGCATCGTCCTCGCCCGGGTGTCCGACGATGAAATCGGAAGACAGGGCGATATCGGGACGGGCGGCACGCAGCGCATCGATGATCTTCAGATAGTCGGCCGCCGTGTGCTGCCGGTTCATCGCCGCGAGGATCGAATCCGAGCCGGACTGCACCGGAAGATGCAGATAGGGCATCAGCGCATCGATCTCGCCATGGGCGGCAATCAGATCGGGGGTCATGTCGCGCGGGTGCGACGTGGTGTAGCGAATGCGTTCCAGTCCGTCGATACCGGCGAGTTCTGCGGCCAGTGCTGCCAGCCGCCATTCGCCACCCGAAGGGGATGCCCCGTGATAGGCGTTCACGTTCTGGCCGAGCAGCGTTATCTCGCGGGCGCCGCCGGCGACAAGCTGACGCGCTTCGTCAATTACGTCGGCGGCGGGGCGCGAGTATTCGGCACCGCGCGTGTAGGGTACAACGCAGAAGGCGCAGAACCGGTCACATCCTTCCTGAATGGTCAGAAAAGCCGATGCCCCCTGCGATGCGGCATCGGGCAGGAAATCGAATTTGGGTTCGACCGGAAAATCCGTATCGATAATGCCGCGCCCGGCACCGCGTTTGCCGGAGGACTCGCGTGTCGCGCGGGCCACCATTTCGGGCAGGCGGTGATAAGTCTGCGGCCCGAAAACAAGATCGACATACGGCGCACGGCGCACCATTTCGGCGCCTTCCGCCTGGGCGACACAGCCGGCCACGCCGATCATCATCGGCGACCGGCCGTCCGAACCGCCCTCGGTGCGGTCCTGCTTGAGCGCGCGCAACCGCCCGAGTTCGGAATATACCTTCTCGGCGGCTTTCTCGCGTATGTGACAGGTATTGAGAATAACCAGATCGGCGTCGTCCGGCGTATCGACATGACGATAGCCGAGCGGTGCGAGCACATCCGACATGCGGACGGCATCGTACACGTTCATCTGACAACCGTAATTCTTGATATGAAGCGTTTTTGCCAAAGAGGCGTTCCCGGATCGGTTGTCGGATCAGTTATTACAGTGTGGTATCGGTGGGTCTGTTAACGGTGCGTTTGTCGTCTGTGCGTCTGTTGCCCGCGCGCCCGTATCCGGGCCGCTCTCGCCTGAAATTACTGCCAGCGCACGCTCCAACCCCTTGCGGCTTCTCGATTTTCGCAAATTAGCATCGGGGATCAAACTGTCAACCAAAGTATAGACCGCAGAAATCCGCCTTCGGCCCCGCCGCCAATCATCACGCACCCACCGTTTCCAGGCCCTCGAGGCGGCCGGCATTCGCGATCGACACGCCATCGGCGACAACCTGGAAACAATGCTCCGCAAGGCCTTTCCGGGTCTCGTATTCGCGGATCGTCACGGGCGGATGGAAAACGACATCGACCGTCGCATGGCCGAGCCCGGCCACTTCCCAGAAATGGGGGGCCAGAGTCATATCTCCGTACCACGCGAAATACGGACGTAGCGCCCGGCCGACGGGCATGCCGTCAAGCCGCGTGTAGGCGATGGAAACCGGCTGGACCAGAAGAGGCTCTCCATTGGGTTCGATCTGGGCAACGCTGAACAGGGCACTTTTGAAAGGCAGAACCGCATTTCCGTCGGAGCTTGTTCCCTCGGGAAACAGGATCAGATTGTCCCCCGCCTCGAGGCGCCGGACCATCTCATCGCGCTGTTTGGTCGCCTTCGCGGGACGCCGGTCGACAAAAACCGTCCGTTGCAACTTCGCCAGTGCGCCGAAAAAAGGCCAGCTCGCAACCTCCGACTTCGCCACGAATGACGCCGGCAACAGCGCGCCGAGAATGGAGATATCGGAATAGGATGTATGATTGCAGGCGAACAGAACAGGTCCATCGGTCGCCATTTTGCCATAGGTGCGAATCTGGAAGCCCAGGATCCGGACGCAGAGCCGGTGGTAGAAAAGCGGCAGCCTGATCGACAGCCTGCGATTGAACCGGACCGCGAATGCCTGAACGGGGATAAGCGCGACTGTCAGAGCGAGATAGGCGGCGATCCGGACAAAGGCCCGCAACGGCGATCCCATCGGTTATATTTCCTCGTCATCGCCGTCGCGCCGGCTTTTGCGATCATAGTGTTTCATATATTTTTCCGTCACCAGGTCGGTCTTGACGATGATACTCACATCCGTCGTGTTGAACTGGTAATCCACCACGGCGCCATCGCCGACAAATCCGCCAAGCCGCAGGTAGCCCTTGATCAGTGGCGGCAGTTCCGCCAATGCCTGACGCTGATCGATCTGGTCTTCCGGCAAAAGCCGCATATCGACATAGCGTTCCTTCAGCGC
>TARA_R110002110_G_scaffold136_12_pt1 | contig 13790 bp, 15 predicted proteins | sample TARA_R110002110 | Tara Oceans TARA_R110002110 (sample SAMEA4397330) | marine metagenome | biome: Polar Biome; feature: [SRF] surface water layer (ENVO:00010504); material: water (ENVO:00002006), including particulate matter (ENVO:01000060) such as... | depth 5 m
GTGCTGGCTGAGCTGCACAGTCTGGAAATCCTACAATAGCTGCTAAGTGAATGATTGCATCGCACCCCTTAACGGCTTCATTTATTTGCGTGGAAACTGTTACGTCTCCATATACAAACTCAAAATTAGGATTGATAGCCAGTGGTATGATTGCATCACATTGACCTTTGTTAAAGTTGTCTAAACATTTAACTTTATATCCCTTGTCTAATAGTTGGCGACATAGAACATTTCCTACGTAACCACCACCTCCAGTAACTAGAATTTTCATAATTTCTCCGTAACTTATCTATGACTTGATTATGTCTTTTACAGCCTTGACGATAGCTTGCTTTGACTTGTACTTAGGGTTCCATCCCAAATGTTTTATTTTTGCATTGTCAACAGATATTAGTTTGTTGTCACCTTTCCAATTTGATTTTTCACCAAGCCATTCTATATCTTTGTAAATCTCTAAACTCGCCATTACAGTTTCTGCTACTTCTTCAATGTTTATCATATCATCAGGAACTATATTATAAACACCAGATGCTTCACCCATAGACAATAACATCAGGGCTTGAGTTAAATCGTCAACATGGCAGTATGGTTTAACCGAACCCGGATGAGACCCTAGCGCTTCTAAAGTTGGGTTATTTTTCAACTTTCTAATAAAATCATAAACAACCCCGTGGGTTAACCCACGCCCAACGGTCGCACACATACGGGCCGAAACACCTCTTATTTGCCCCGTGCTAGTATAGTAATTTAAGATACTCTCAGAGGCTCTTTTGGTCATTCCATATATCGAAGTTGGGTCTGTAATGTCTTCTTCTGTATATCCCCCTGAGGAATCTCTATCGCCGTAAACGATAACAGAAGAAGCCAGCACGACCTTAGCTCCTTTCGGAGCCCATTGACAGACCTTCTGCGTGCTGAGTATGTTGCTTTCAAGCATCGAAAATGGCTCGTCACCTTCCATCTTAACGGTTGCCTTACTAGCAAGATGAAAGATATGTTTAGGGTTGTACTGTTTCATGATGTATTTCAAGCCATAAAAACTAGCTTCACTCCTGTCGGAATCTCCCAAATCACACCTATATGATTTTTGTATAAACGGAGACGAGAAAGGTTGTCTGTTTACGCAAACGATACCCCCAAAAACACGCTCATGTTGATGTAGTTCTTTTATTAAGTGTCTACCTATGAACCCACTGGCTCCGGTTACTAGTACAGTCATGTTATACCTCGAATAAACTGCTCATTACTTTAATACATTTATCAGCTTCTTGTTCCATACCTAACTCGGTAAATATCTTTGCAACACGATGGAAGTATGTATGGTTTTTTACAACCGATTCATATCCAGCCTTCATATACTTCAAACGCTCATCAGGATTTTTAATATAGTAGTCTGCTAATTGTTTGAATTCTTCAGGGGTTTTTGCAAAGACCATTTCGCCATTGATGAATACATCATTTACCATAGACTCTACATAGTCGGAGATGCAAAAACCACCAGACATAAGAATCTTAAAGGGTCTTTCGATAATGTCATATCCAAAATCTTGCGAATGGGGTTCACTTATATTAGGAGAGATCGTTGCTGAAGCAAATAGTGACCCAACATTCTCAGAGGCTATCCTCCCTAAGTATTGAGTGACTGGCCAATCTGATGTTCCAAATATTTTAATGTTATAATCCCCAACAGGATGACATAGATTAATCAAGTATTTATCTAGGTTTATAGCTTTATATGGCCAATAACCTCCTACAAATCCTATGTCACACTTAAGAGCCTCTACTGAAGGCCTAAGGGAGAAGTCGAATACATCTGCCCCGTGTATTAGAGAAATAGGCCTTATGCCTATATCGTTCCATTTGTTATGCGTTACTTTTATCCAGTTATCGTGGTAATGATTGTGAACAAAATCCGGCTTTCCGGTTTCTATCTTCAATCGTTCCATCAACTTTTTCTCTTTTTCTTGAGCTACAAGAATAGGATACTTTTCTAAATCGATTTCCTTCTGTATGTCGCCCCAATCAGAGGCTCGCATTACCACCTTCATGTGTGGTCTAGACTTTATACATTTAATTAATGCTTCACTAATGTGATAACTTTGACCCATAAACAAGTCTGGCTCAAATTCGTCAAAAGCATCAAATGCCGGTTTTTGGTCTTTATGCCAGAATTGGACTTCGTGTCCCATAGAGGAGAACACTTTAGACCAAGATAGCCTTATGTAATAGTGAGCATGAGGGCCGTCGCTACTTATTAGAATCTTCATAGTGTTTTGCTGCCTGTTTAGCCTCTGTATTTGTTTCAAATGGGCCTAGTTTTTTTTGCGGAATCTTGTCTACAAAATACCAAGCATACCATATTCCGTTTGTGTTAATATAACCCCAAAATTCTTTCATATCATAAATCCTTTAATGAATCTATTTCTTTTATAATCATACCTTTTGGCTCTTTAGCTTCTATATCAATTCCGTTTTCTATAATAATATTAAATAACTCAAAAGGGTAAAGTTTGTTTTTTCTTTTGTCTGAGCAGAGATCTTTTAACATATCAAAGGACTCATTCTCAAAATATATTATCTGTGACCATTTATTAGGAAGCCCATAAGAAAACATAGTGATTAAATCGTCCACTACCGTTACTCCTACTTCTTCTTCTTTGAATCTTGATTTGGAATCAATCACAGAGCAGGGGCCAGAAGAAGTCAAGTTTCTTATTGAATAAACATTAAATATTAAGTCACCATATATTAACAATAGGTTTCTAGTAGAAGAAGCATTTATTCCTAATCTTATGCTTTCAACAACGCTCGTTTTTTCAAAGTTTGTATTTTCTACAATCCTTACGTAATGAGGAAGTGAATTTATAACCTTTGTTGATTCAAAACCTACTACAACAATTATATCCGCATAAGGATACTCACGTTTAATATTTATAACGGTTTTTTCTAATATTGTTTCTTTTTGGTTTGCTTGCAGCAAGCATTTAGGGCCATAAGATTTCATTCTATGACCCATTCCCGCAGCGGGGATAATAACGGTTAAAGGTAAGCCTTTTTCTCTTCCTGCTCCCTCTTTTTTTATTGATGTTGTGAATCTATTGGGCATGCATCCTCTGTTGTCGTTTTTCCATGACTTTTACCCAATTGTTTCGCCATATTTCTTGGTTAACAATAAAAGATGAATTATTCCCTGTTACTCTTACTTTGGTCAAAGATTTGGGCACATGGGCTATTATAAACTTTTCGCTAATTCTCATCCATAAATCGTAATCTTCGCATGTCCTCATAGTAGAGTCATAGAAACCTGTTTCTTCTAACACTGCTTCTAAGGCTTGTTTTGAAATCAAAGATCCGCTATGGACTATACATTCTTGGACTAAACGTTTTCTGTTGTAAGGCTCTTTATATTCCCTAATAATTTTTCCTGTATCAGAATGAAGGGTGTCGTAGTCCCCATAGACAACACCAATCATTCCTTCGCCACGAGAGAAAACTTTTATACATGATGAAACTTTATCTTCATACATCTCATCGTCAGAATCCAAGATAGCGTATATGTCAGTAAAGCTAATGGTATATTCTATCCCAATGTTTCTAGCGCTACTTGGCCCGCCATTAGGAGATTTAATAGCTATAATATTAGTATTGCCGTACCTACCTGTATTTGTTGTTTTATAAACTTCTAAATCGTGCGATTCATCTCTCTTTGAATTTTTTAAATAGGATTGAATCACTTTCCAAGACCCGTCGGTAGACCCATCGTCCACAATGCAGATATTGAGTTTTCCGGGATAGTCTTGGTTGATAGCGCTTTCTATAGCTTTATCAATATAATTTTCGTCATTATAGTTGGCTATTAATATAGTGACTATAGAGAGTGTCATCTTAGTCCATCCCAAGTTTTGATTAAAGAGTTTTCTGATTCGACTTCGTCAAATTCTTCACCTTCTCGAATCTTCTTTTCTAGACTAGCGCCTTTATTACCATATAAGAATTTATGAAGAGCCGCCTGAACAGTAAGACCATTGACTCCATCAAACCCTTTTACATATCCGGCTTTTTTAACATCATAGCTTAATGCTTGGTTTAATGTTTTTATTAGGTCGGCAGGTGCTTCTTTTCCAGATTCAAACACGCTATAAAAACCGTTAACGACATTTCCAAATACTTCGTCTATAATTTCATCGTCTGTTAATTCGTTAATAAGATTTTGAACTTTGTAGGGAACTCCGCTATCTTCTAATAAAGACTTAGATTTTTCAATCAAATCTAGATAGCTTTGACTTCTAGTATTTACTATCAATATTTGACGAGGTTTAAATTTTTCTTGATTTAGGATTGATCTTACGGTTATTTCCATTTCGTTTAAATCATCTCGTACTAAAATAATAAAAGTTATTCTAGGATGAGTTTCTTGTTCTAAAACTTCTCTTAAATCTTTACCTTTATTTGCCGTTTTCCAAATTTCTTCTCTATATGTTCGACATCCGTGTTCTAAGACATAGAATTCATTTTCTTCTAAATCTTCTGCTTCAATAACATTGACACCCTGCGCAATGAGTATGTCAATCTTACCAAGCTCACATCCCACTTGTGTTTTTTCTTCTTTTACAGAAAACACGCATTTTTGACACGAAGTGGTTATAATCTGCTCCTGCTCTTCTACTTCTTCAAAAGAACCGTCTATAATTTCTGCGGTCATGGTCTGCAAGCCTCTACTAATAGTTTAAAATTGTTAATTCTCTTTTTTGTTACCTTGAACCCCTGAGCCTCAAAAAAACTAGACAGTTCTTCTGCCGTGGTATGGCTAAGGTAAACATCCCAAGCTCCTGAAAATCCGCCATGAATAAGTCGGTTAAACTCATCAGCAGTCATTTGATTTCGATAAAAAGCTTTTGAAACTTCACGAGCGTCTATTGATGTTACTACTATCTTACCGCCGTGCCTTATTTTTTTTGTCCAGTTAGTGAGGGCTTTTGCTACATCGCTCTTCTCTAAGAAGTCTATAACACCTTCCGATATAATCTCTGTACATTCCGCATCTGCGGCGATGTCATCTAAATTACGAACATCTGTAGATAAATCATCAAATTTAGAAACTGGATCTACGTTAATATATCCATTAAGCTTGTTTGTTTCTCCAACAGTTACTCTTATCTTCATATTATCCCTTAAATGTTATATTAGCTGCGCTGTATAATACTTCTTGCCATCTATCTACAAACTGTTTAGTAGAATACCTGTCTAGTATTGTTTGTCTGGCATTGTCGCCAATCTCTTTAGCCATGCCTTTATCATTTAATAAATCAACAAGGTGTTGTTTCATTACGTTAGGGTCGTTAGTCATAAAGCCATTAACTCCATGCTTAATGACTTCAGGAATCATACAATTTTCTGTTGACACAACTGCACACCCACAAGCCATTGCTTCCATTAATACTGTTGGCACTGGAGACACTGTAGATGTATTAAGAAAAATGGAGCTGTTTTGATAAGCCGATACAAGGTCTGCGGTTGATGCTGCGGGTTCAGAAAGTCCCGGCGTGTCTCCTAACACCTTGTAAGGCAACCCTTGAATAACGTTTTGCCAAATACTAAACCCACAACACCAATCACGATTAATCCAATCGTTTACCACTGAAAGGATTTCGTCTCCTCTTTCTCCATCATGCGAACAAAATAAGTCAGTATCAATACCATGATTAATAACTTGGGTGTCATCTTGCTCTTCCCATCCCCATTCGCCAATACTATGTCCAGATATGAAAAGATTTAAATCTCCTCTCATGTTTCTGACTTGATCTAATATGTCTCCGTCCCATTGAGGCACTGGAAGAGTATGTTCTAAGCTTACCAAAGGAAGATGCATCAACTTAGACAGTTCAAGAGCTTTTTGAAATTGTCCAAACTTATTCTGAGATAGGACTAAATCAAAATCTACATGACTTGGTATTTGTTCATTTCCAAGTTCGGGATTTAGAAGATGATAATTATCTGGAAGTTTAGCGTATGTTTCATTCCAGTCTTTTATACCTTCTGCTCTGTACGAATAAAAACTATGTCCGGTTTTTGCCAACATGCTTTCGTATCGTTCATGAGTAGGAAAAGTCAATATGTTTAACTTCTCATTTGGTTCTCTTGTAGAGGCTCTTATGATACTAGATACAGGGTTAATCATTAAGCAGTCCCTTCATTAACTCTCCAATGTTTTGATGAGAATATTCATAGGCTTGCTCTAAACCTTTTCTCTTCATATTTTTTAAATCTTCATTATTTTCGTAAACATGACGCATTACTTCTCTTAACCCTTGAATACTAACAGAGCACCAGTCCTCATTTCCAGTAAACAGATTAGAAAATGTCTCTGTCATTCCATAAACAGGCTCCATTACTCCTTCTATCAAAAATCCACCTTGTCCAATAAAGTCAGACATTCCTCCAATGTTTGTGCATATAGGAGTTTTACCAAAACCCATTGCATCAAAAGCTGGTATACACCAAGCTTCTCCATAACTAGGCATGACAAAACAATCACAACTATTATGAATCTGGTAAATGTTTTCCTCTTCTAAAGTATTTGTTATTATTAAATCTTCTCTATAGTCATCTATATTTGGAAATCTTTTTAGTCCAACCTTAACTGAGTTACATAAATCTCTGACTTCCAAAGCTAAATCTTCTGGGCTGGTATTATGATGTCCTGTTTTTATTAGAATAGAGACGTCTTCTGAGGGGTCGAACTCTGCGTGAAAAGCCTTGACGAAGGCCTCTAGGTTCTTCCGCTTATTCCAGTCTGCAATTGTGTAGAATATAAAGTTTTCTTTTGCACTAGGAAAGTTTATCTTTTTGTGACCTCTTTCAAACTTAGCGAAGTCACAGGCATGCGGCACTACTTTAATAGGAATAGTCACTCCGCTATCTTCTGAGGATCTTACCATTTGGTTGTTAATGACCCAAGCCTCATCCATCATGTTAATTTTTCTAGACCAGTCCGAATCTATAAAGTTATTAGTCTCTGTAGCATAGAGAGCAATATTCTTTTTAAAAGATGAGCTATATTCCATTAGATGCGGAAGGGTATGCTGAATACACACATCGCAAGATGAGCTATCTTTACCTTCCAGCTCAAGTAATCTACTAGGAAGCTTCGTGTCGGTTACTGCATTTAGCTTTAAGGGGCGTGGAACTACGTCAATTCCAGCAGCATCTAGAGATAATATATAATCAATTGCGGCATTTCCCCAGCCTGTGCCATCTCTATAACAACCTATGTATAAGACTTTCATTTGATAAATTCTTTTCTTACAGATTCCCAATGATTCCTTCGGTGACAAAGATTGGACATCATATTATACGCTTTATCTCTGTCAAAAGGCTCATATGCAGGCTTTGCAAACTTGTATGAGTCCTCGTTTAGATACATTTCTCCAGCGCCATTTATAAACATTCCATAGTTTAAATCTCGCACTAAACGTGATTCAAAATAACTGTTTAACTTATCTGGCTCACCGAGAACATTAATGATTAACCATCTAGCATACTCAGAGTTAGATATCTCTTTTTGTTCGTTTCTTACAGGAGTATGGACTCTTGGTGGAGACATCCATTTTCCGGGGACTACTTCTACGGAATCAAAATGGTCTTCCCATTTCTTAGCGGTTTTGTCCCATTGGTAATACTTCTCAAAGTTAAGTCTTGTGTTTTTTGATAATGTTTCATTTTGCGCATCAGAATTTTCAAAGAATTCTTTTATCTTTTTGGCAGCGTCATCGTTATCAGGGACTGCTCTATTACAACCTGTCTCTAGTTCGTTGTATAAAGCTTTTGGCTTTAATGGTGTTCCTCCTAACTTCCTTACCACGCTACTCATTGCAGAGTAATCTGTACTCATAACGGGAACTCCACAAGCAGCGGCTTCTACTTGAGGCAATCCAAAACCTTCACTATTGGAATACTGAATATACAAGTCAAATAGATTCATTATCTTTGACAGGTATTCATACGATACTCCTTTTTGAACATTCGATAACCCAGCAGAAAAACTTCCACAGTTAGGGCACTTACTTCTAGCGTCAGAAAAGAAGGCTGGAAAAGCATGCTGACACTGAATACATGAATAGGTAAATAATACTTTGCTAGCAATTCTGTTCTTATTTAAAAGTTTTGGTATATCCCAACCCAAGTCTGGATAGCTAGTATGGCAATATAAATAGACATCAGTTCTTCCTGATGTTTCTAAGAACTTGCTAAACATCTCAAAGAGGTCTGGAAAGAGTTTTCTTCTTTGGTTTCTCATGACAGTCCCAACAAACTTAGTCCCTGCACTAAAACCCATCTCTTCTTTGTGTTTGTTCTTGTCTTCTACTGGCTTGTAAGCTTCATCAGCAGAAGGAGGAGCGCTACCTAGACAATTGATTGTTCCTCTAGATTCTTTTTCTAATACATCATGTCCCCAGTCCGAATAATTAAATACGGCATCAGCATTAGAAAAAGTAGATATCCATTGTTCGTTCTGGGGAGCAGCGTCTACAGTTGGCATTAAAACCCAATGGAAGTATGGGCGAAAAGGAGACCTCTCTTGATACTCAAACATCCAGAAGTCTCGTATGTCACATACGATGTCTGGTTGGAAATTTAATACTACAGATTCAAATCTCCACTCTCCGAATTGATTTGTGGGGATCTCATCGTATTTTTCTTGTTCTTCTTTGTCAGGCATGTTTCCATAAAAAGTCCATGGTATGCCATGTTTCTTAGCTTCTTCATCTCGACCATAGCTAGCAAATTCTGCAAGTTCATATTTTCCAGTAGCGTACAACCTCTTCATAACTTCTCGGAGATATGTAGCATATCCCGTATTTAAATATGTAGCTTCTCCGCAAAACAGGATTCTCTTTTTCATTTGTTTACTTCTTTTAACAATTTTATTATTGCCTTTATTTTGATTTTTACTTCATCTTTACTAGAAGATATATAGCTAGCAATTTCGCTATTGGTGTAGTTTTGTGTCTTTAGTTTTATTATAAATAAGTCTTCTTCGGAAAGATATTCAGGCAAATAGTCAAGTATGTTATCTTGTGTATTATATAAACGATCTACTTGAGCAACTAGTCTTTGTTCATTTTTCTTTATCTTATCTCTAAGCTTTGATATAGAGTTTCTTATACATACTGTAGCAAATGTACTGAACTTAGATTTAGATTCATCATGTCCTCTAATAGCTTTTAACAATCCAATTAATCCAGCTTGAACGTAATCGTCAAAGTGAGAACTTTCTAAAAAAGAAAGAGCCTGAAAAACAACAAGTCCATAATGTCTATGAACGAGTTCTTCTTCAAGCTCTTCTTGAGTTCTGAATTTACTTTTATTTAGATTCTTGTTTTTGGTTTTCATATGAGTTGAATAGTTTAAATTCTTTTACCCTAAACTTTGTAGAGTGTCTTTTGTTTCCATTTTTGTCAACCCAAGAGTTGTTTCTAGCAGAAGCTACTAAATCAATAATATCGCCTTTAAGACAATAACGCCCAATAGTTTCTCCGCCAGAGTCCCAAGCTTCAAAGTCAAAGTAGTTGACTGTCTTCTTTTTTTCGCCATTTTTTTCTTTTCGGTATTCATTGATGGCGAGTGTAAAAGTGCACAGTTTGGTATTCTCAAACTCTACAACTTTAGGATCTGCTACTAATCTTCCAATAAATCTACAGTAATTTGAAATAGTGTTCATAATTATCCCGTAATCAAAATGAAGTATTATTAATAATTTATAGCTTATTTAATGATTTGTGTCAACTTAATTCTATCACGTTATTAACTATAAACCCGTCGTCTAACTGATATCGTTTCTTTTTAGAATCTTGACCAACTAAGATTACGTCGCTTCCTTCGTAAAGCAAATTCTTAAAGCTTTTCCATTGGTCAGAAAACACTGTCACTGTATCAAGAGTTCCAGTATTATCCTCTACATTTAAAAAGGCCATTTCTAAACCTTTAGCTTTTCCTTTTTTAGCAACGTATCTTTTAACCTCGCTAACAGTTATAGCCATTTTAATGTTACCACGTTTACCTTCCACGAACTGTTTTATGGTTGTGTTAGCAACCGACGTGTCATAGGTTTCTACTTTGGAGTATGTTAAAGCAACCCCTAGATAGTTTTGTTCTGTTCGTATAACCCAGCCTGAATCATCATTTAATGCATACGACGGATTTTTACAATGTTTTACTAGGTCTGTTAAAATCTGAGAACGCTTTGAATTAAAAGTTGAACCACCCTGTTTCTTTGTGGGAGACATCGCTGTTAACAGTGATATTAGATTATCAAATCTATCAAAGTTGTCTTCTGCCCATTCAATCTCTTTTTTAGTCATGTTAGACCAAGTATCTAGCTCGTCCAACATTCTTTGACGAGATTCCGGAAGATGAGAAAAGAAACCAACAGAAATAAGACCTGTTAACATTCTTGAGTTTGCCTTGTTAGAAGCTAACACAAGAAATTCGTACCAAGTTGCATCACAAAGCTCTCTACCAGAGGACTGTTCTAAAAACACAATAGCATCTCTAAATTTTGCAACCTGTTTTATTCCAACAGACTTTATATCAGTAACACCAAAGTGAATCCTGTCGTCAATAATAGCAGTACCTACATTAATCTCTTTTATGGAAGGTGGATTAATATAGATTTCATTATTCTTGGCGTCATTGACAAGCTCTCTCACTTCTTGTTGAGGGTCTGGCTTGCCTCCTGAATGTTTCAAGTAACTACAATAAAACTCAAGAGGGTGGTGAGCTTTAGCATAAGCACTCCAATAAGCACATATGGCATAAGACACAGCGTGAGATTTGTTAAACGAATACCTACTTGAAGCTTCAATCCAACTAAAGATTTCTTCAGCTTCTTCTTCGCTAACAATCTTTTCTACAATGGCTCCCTTTAAAAATTTCTTTTTAACCTTAGCCATAAGGTCTGCTTTTTTCTTACCAATAGCCTTACGAAGATCGTCTGCTTCTTGAAGGTTAAAGCCAGCGAGCTGCTGTACTATTTTCATAGCTTGTTCTTGATATACAAGAACTCCTTGAGTTCCTTTTAGGATAGGCTCAAGAGATTCATGTAAATAAGTTATTTCTTCAGAACCGTTTTTTCTATCAACAAACCTTTGAGTCATTGATTTGCCATCTTGAATAGCTTTCAATGTTCCCGGTCTAATAATAGAAATTAAGGCAGCCAACTCTTCAATGTTCTTTGGCTGAACTCTTTTAGCCCAAGACCTACCAAGATTGCTTTCTAGTTGAAAGACACCCTTAGTTCTTCCTACGCAAATTAATTCCCAAGTAACTTCGTCGTCAAACTTTAATTCAAGTGGGTTAAATGTGGATATTTCCATCAGCAAAAGCCTTTTCAAATTGAACCTTAGGGGCAACACGTCGATAGAGCTTCATAAAGCCTATCATCAAATTAGCAGTATCTTTAACATCTTGTAAAGCATCATGAGCGTTTTCTTTACTCATACCAAACAAGTCTCTCATTGAGTCCATGCTTAAAGATTTAATATCTGCATTGTTCTCCATCCACATCCAGACATTATCCATAACGTCAACTCGGTGGATTTTATTAAAAAGAGTTTGTTTACCAGTCTTCTTATCAATTGGGCCGTATAGCTCACACATTCGCTGCACGATAGGCATGTCAAAACCTACGATATTGTACCCAGCTGCAATTGGGGCATAGTAAGGAGTCCCTTTAAAATTGTATTTGTTTACAAAATTCCCGAACTTCTTCCAGACAGTTCTTTCTGATGGAGCCTTTGCTAGCTCTTTTCTAGTCTTTCCATTAATCGCTAAAGCTTCATCTTCAATAGGATCTAATCCCATCTCGATAGCTTCGTCGTCATCTAAGATAGGTCGAATTAAACTTTCAAAATATCCGTCTGGTTGAATAGTTAATTTCCTACCATGAATGGCCACTGCGGCTATTTGCACTGGTTGTGTTTTGTCTGGATTTCGAGAACCAGTCTCAAAGTCAAAAACGATAATATCCCTATAATTCATAGCTACACCCTTTATCTAATTTTTCTTCTAATTTCAAAAAATTTACCTAACGCTTCTTCAATGTCATCATAAAGCTCGCTAAAGAACTTTGAATGAACTTGGTATCTTATTTTCTTGTTCATTGGTGAATAAAAGTCATTTATGCAACATATGGAAAGGTTTTTATACTCTACATATCTTCCAGACGTTATTTTGCATCTTATTGATTGCTTATAACTCATTTTAATTTTATCAGACATGTCTTTCCTTCAGTTGGTCTCTAATACTCATCATTTTATCCATTAAAGAAATTCCTAAAATATCAAACTTAACATGACCCATTGCTTCTAGGTCGTTCATTTCCATTCCGGCTATCTTTTCAGAACCTCTTTTGTCCCTAACCATAGGGCATACGTCGTTAAGGTCGTGAGAAGATATAACAACACCAGCGGCGTGCTTACCTTGTGATTTAAATGTCCCTTCGATTCTCATCGCCTGTTCAAAGAACTTAGCGTGGTCGCCTTCAAGAGAGCCATCATCATTTAATCTACAATAGTCTCTAAGGGCATCCGGTTGATTCATTAATGTCCAATTGATAACAGATGGATTATCCATTTCAGACAATTGGTCAGATACTTCATGTTCGTGAGGTAGACTTTTGGTGATAGAATTCATTTCTTCAAAACCACAAGCGTCATTCATTCTGAGAACTTCTTTTAAAGCACTTCTTCCTTGAAGTCTTCCGAAAGTAACCATTTGTCCAACACGTTTTGATCCGTATTTCCCTCGAATATAATCTATTGTTTCGTCTCGTTTATTTGCGGGTACATCAATATCGATATCAGGAAGTGAAACTCTGTCAGCAGTATTACGACCAGCATTATAAAATCGTTCAAATAGTAATCCGTACTCTATAGGGTCTACCTGTGTGATACCTACTAAATAAGATATTAAACAACCTGCTGCACTTCCTCTACCCGGCCCGGGAATATGATTCTTCTTTACGACACTATCAACTATGTCTCTAACAATTAAGAAATACCCAGCTAAATTTGCCTCGCTGATTACATCAAGTTCTTTTTTAATCTGGTCTGTGTATATTTGTTTAATTTCTACGCCATTAATTTTACCCGTTGGTTCTAACCTGCTTTTCCAACCCTGTCTACATAACTCGCGAAGATAGGTGTCTTCTGATTTTTCTTTCGGGCATTTGAATTTAGGAAGCATTGGCCTACCAAGAATATCATAGTCTTCGCACATAGAAGCTATCTGCATTGACATTTCTATTTCTTGTGGAGTGTTAACAGCTTGTATTTCTTCTAAAGAAGGAATGTGGAAATTATTAGACCTGATAAAACCAGAAAAAGAAGCATCTCCTGTTTCCTTTAACTTCTTTCTTACGTCTCGTAAAGTTGTTCTCATTGAAGAACACAATAAAAGAAGTTGGTCTTCTGCGTCTTTCTTCTCTGGGTAATGTGAGTCAGCAGTTGCTACAGTACGATATCCGTACCTCTTTGCTACGTACCTTAAACCCTGAGCTACTAAACTGGCTGCCGGAGAATTCTCTTGGTCAATTGCTTGTATTTCAACAAAGAAGTTTTCTTTACCAAAAATATCTATATACTGATTAGCCATTGCGACAACATTGTCTACCCAATCAGGATGGGTGAATCTTTTAGCTTCTTCTTCTGTTCTAGAATTATAAGCAGACCTAGCGTCAGAAAATATTACATTTGCTAGATCACTTCCAAGATGACCACTAAAAGCAATCA
>TARA_R110002110_G_scaffold105641_5_pt1 | contig 13788 bp, 9 predicted proteins | sample TARA_R110002110 | Tara Oceans TARA_R110002110 (sample SAMEA4397330) | marine metagenome | biome: Polar Biome; feature: [SRF] surface water layer (ENVO:00010504); material: water (ENVO:00002006), including particulate matter (ENVO:01000060) such as... | depth 5 m
AGGAGGCCGAGAAGAAGCGCGCCAAAGAGGAGGAGTACGTCGATGAAACGCTCGACGACAGCTATCCCGCTTCCGACCCGCCCTCATGGACCGGCTCTCACGCCGGCGACGGTCATGAGGACCAGAAGAAGAAATAGCGCCGGCACATGCACCAAATGAAAAAGCCCGAACTGTAAGGCCCGGGCTTTCGTCGTCTTAGCCCTCCGAGAAAAGGGCGATATATGGTTCGTAGCGGAAAACCCTATTGCGAGATTGACCCGTTATCTCGTTAAGAAGACCGTTTTCTTCCAGCTTGTTTACCAGGTTGGAAGCGCCGGTGTAGGTTAGATCAAGAAAAGCAGCCACCGTCTGTACTGTCACGACAGGCATCCTGAATAGATGTTCGAGAAGCTTGAGACCATTACCTGCGGCTCTGCCGAAACTGTCGGTGACAGATTCCCTGTGGGCTTCTCTGAGATCGACGATTTTCCGTGCGGTGGCTGACGCTTCGTTTGAAACTTCGTAGATACCCGTCAAGAAAAAGTTTAGCCAGCTTTCCCAATCTCCGTCTTCTCGCGTCGCCTGTAAAAGATCGTAGTAGCGTGCGCGATGTCGCATCAGATAGTGCGATATATAGAGAACCGGCTTCGAGAGTATTTCATCTCTACACAGAAGAAATTTTACCAGAAGGCGACCCATTCGGCCGTTTCCGTCGAGAAAGGGATGGATCGTCTCGAATTGAGCGTGGGCCAGGCCGAATCTTATGAGTGCAGGTAGATCCGACTCCTCATTCAAGAAAATCTCTAGCTGGTGTAGCGCATCTGCAACTTGAGTTGGGGGTGGCGGCACATATGTAGCATGCGCGAGTGTGGCACCCTCTGCGCCGATCCAGTTTTGAATGGTGCGGACTTCACCTGGCTGCATATTGTCCCCACGAACGCCAGCCATCAGCTTGCCGTGGATTTCACGTATCAATCGCGAAGACAGTGGAATCTCATTTAGCTTTGCAAGACCGTAATTCATCGCTGAGACGTAGTTCAGAACTTCGGCTACGTCGCGAGGTCTTTTATGACTGATGACTTGAGCCTCGGCTTCCAGCACATCGGTTAATGATGCTTGTGTGCCTTCTATCTGACTCGATAGAACGGCTTCCTTCCTGACATACATCAAGACGAATAGGTCGGGATTGGGGAGCGACAGGATTGAGCCGTCCAAGCGTCCCAGCGCCCTGTCTGCTTTGGAAAGGAGAGCATGGGTGTGATGTCCGATTTCCAGCGGGGGTACCGGAGGAAGCGGAGCAGGTTCGAATGCCGCGTAACCGCCAATTTGGGTTACATAGGCTCCTGTCTGATATTGCCTTGGCATCAAATTTTCATAAATGTAACAAGGTGTTAACGTAACGCTCGTTCAACTTGCGTGGAACAACGAGGCCACCCCGGCTTCATATTGAACGCAGCGTTGAATATGGATCAATTTCCACCCTCCTATCAAACTCTAATTGCATATGAAAAAGCCCGAACTGTAAGGTCCGGGCTTTCGCGTATCTATGTCGCCTCGCGCTTATTCCGCGGCGCGGGCGGCGGCGGGCGCCGCGGCGCGGACCTCCGGGTCCACATGCGCCTCGAACGGGGCGAAATTCTCGATGAACATCTTCACCAGCTTGTGCGCCTGCGTATCGTAACCGGCCTTGTCGGCCCATGTGTCGCGCGGGTTGAGGATCGCATTGTCGACGCCGGGCACGCTGACGGGCACCTCAAAGCCGAAATTCGCATCGGTGCGGAACTCCACATTGTTGAGCGTGCCGTCAAGCGCGGCGGCAAGCAGCGCCCGCGTCGCCTTGATCGGCATGCGGCTGCCGGTGCCGTAGACGCCGCCGGTCCAGCCCGTGTTCACGAGCCAGCACGACACCTTGTGCTCGGCGATGAGGTCGCGCAGCAGGTTGCCATATTCGGTCGGATGGCGCGGCATGAACGGTGCGCCGAAGCAGGTCGAGAAGGTTGCTTCGGGTTCCGTCACACCCTTTTCCGTGCCCGCCACTTTCGCGGTATAGCCGGACAGGAAATGATACATCGCCTGGCTCGGCGTCAGCCGCGCCACTGGCGGCAGCACGGAGAAGGCATCCGCCGTCAGCATGATGATGTTTTTGGGGTGCGGCGCGCGCCCCGTCGGGCTCGCATTTGGAATGAAGGACAGCGGATAGGCGCCGCGGCTGTTTTCCGCCAGTGCCGGGCTGTCGAGATCGAGTTGCCTCGTCGCTTCGTCCATCACCACGTTTTCCAGCACGGTGCCGAAGCGCTGCGTCGTTGCGTGGATTTCAGGCTCCGCTTCCGCCGACAGCTTGATCATCTTGGCGTAGCAGCCGCCCTCGAAATTGAAGACGCCGTTTTCCGACCAGCCATGTTCGTCGTCGCCGATCAGTGTGCGCGTGGCAACGGCGGAAAGGGTCGTCTTGCCGGTGCCCGAAAGGCCGAAGAAGATTGCCGTGTCGCCGTCCTCGCCGACATTCGCCGAACAATGCATTGGCATGACGTGTTTGGGCGGCAGTTCATAATTCAGCATCGAGAACACGGACTTCTTGATTTCGCCCGCATAGGACGTGCCGGCGATGAGCACGATGCGCTTCTGGAAGTTGCAGGCGATGACGGTGCCCGTCCGCACGCCGTATTTTTCCGGGTCGGCTTCGAAGCTCGGCAGGTCGATGATCGTGAATTGCGGATCGAAGTCGTCGAGTTCTTCCGCCTCCGGCTCGATGAGGAGGTTCTGGATGAACAGAGAGTGCCAGGCATATTCCGTATAGATGCGGGTCGCGAGGCGATGGGTCCGGTCGGCGCCGCCGAAGAGATCCTGAATGAAGAGTTCCTTGCCTTCGGCATGTTTCAGCATGTCGGCATGGAGAAGGTCGAAGGCGTCCGGCGTCATCGCCTTGTTGTTGTCCCACCAGACTGTCTTTTCGGTGGAGGCGTCGCGGACGATGAACTTGTCCTTGGCCGAGCGGCCGGTGTGAACGCCGGTCTTGACGACAAAGGGCCCGTTGGCGGCAACCTCGCCTTCGCCGCGGCGGATCGCTTCTTCGTAAAGCGCGGCGGGGCGGTAGTTCCAGTGAGCGGCGGCAAGATTTTTGAAGCCGCTTTTGTCGGTGCCGTTTTTGCTGATATGGGGCCCGGTCTGTTTCACGCTTCTCTCCTCGTGGTCCTTGAGAGGCCCGTGCGGGCCTTTGCATTTATCATGTCTGCCGCCGCCGCCGCCTCGCGCGGTCGGGGCCGGAAATCTATCACGGGTCACGCTGCCCGGCTGGAAGCCGGATCAAAACGCTCGGTTTTCGCCGTAAACGAAGCAAAAGCGGGGCCGGCGTCCTTGCCGGACGGGCCTCATGCACCCCGGAATTTCGGCGCCAACATAGTTCCCGGTCCCCGCTCGCGCAACCATCATGCGGGCGGCTTGCAAGGGATACGGCGAACCGGCCCTTTTTACCCGCGGCAAGTCCTTTCGGTTGCGTATTATTCGGGCGTTTCACCGTCCCGGTTAAGCATCTCCATCAGCTTGATATAAAAGGCCACCGCCTCGCCCATATTCTCCACCGACACCCGTTCATTAGTGCCGTGGAAGCGGGCCATGTCGTCGGCGCCCATGCGTATCGGGATAAAGCGGAAGACATTGTCCGTGATCGGCAGGTAATGGCGCGAATCCGTGCCGCCCACCACCAGATAGGGGGCGATCAGCGTGGCGGGAAAGCTCTCGCGGATCGCCTGTGTGAGCACTCTGTAGCCCTCGCCGTCGATATTCGACACTTTCGATGCCTCGCGCGTGCCCGGCATCGCCTCCACGCTCACCTCTGGATCGTCGACCGCCTCGCGCACATGCGCGATGACGCTCCCGCCCGTGTCGCGCGGATGGATGCGAAAATTGACGACCGCATATGCGTCCGGCGGCAGCACATTTTCCTTCACGCCACCCGAGATGATGGTGGGCGCGATGGTTGTGTGCAATTGTGCCGCGCCCGACTGGCTCTTTCCCATGATGGCGCGCACCACCGGCTCGAACAGCCAGAGATTGGCATAGACCATCCGCTGCATGAACGGCACGCCCGGCGCGAGGCTCTCGAACATGCGCCGTGTCGCGCCGTCGACCTTGCTCTCGAAGGGCGCATCGCCGATCCGGCCTATGGCGCGGGCAAGCCGCCCGATTGCGGTCTCGTCCGCTGCCGGCGGCATTGAGGAATGGCCGCCCTTCGCATGAGCGGTAATGGCAAGTGAAACGGAGCCTTTCTCCGCGACACCGATCATGGCGACGGGACCGTCAACACCGGGCATCAGGCCCTCACCGATCACGCCGCCTTCATCCGCCACCCAGGCAAGCTTCACGCCGCGCGCCTGCAGCAGCGCCGCGATGGCCGCATTGCCGTCATCGCCGCCCAGTTCCTCGTCATGACCGAACGCGAACATGATGGTGCGCGCAGGCGCAAAGCCCTTTGCCGCCAGCATATCGGCCGCTTCCATCATCGCGACCAGCGAGCCTTTGGTGTCGATCGTGCCGCGCCCCCAGACATAGCCGCCCGAGATCGCGCCGGAGAAGGGCGCTTCCTCCCACTGGCTTTGCGTGCCCGGTGCAATCGGAACCACGTCGAGATGCGACATCAAAAGGACGGGATCGAGAGAGGGGTCCGTCCCGGCCCATGTATAAAGAAGGCTGTAGCCGCCAACGATCTCGCGCGTCGCCGCTTTGGAAAAATCGGGATAGGTCGCGCCAAGCCAGTCGCGAAAATCCGTCATCGCCATGTGCGAACGCTGAAGGTCGTCCGGCTTTGCGCTTTCCTCCTGGTAGGAGACGGTCGGGAAGCGGATCGCTTCGGCGAGATGGCGCGCCGCGCGCTCCGGGTTCACGCTCGCCGCCTTGCCTTCGCCCGCCGGCACCGCCTCCGGCACCATGAGCGTGCGAACGGCCACCACAATGATCACAATCGCGATAATGGCGCCCGATCCGAGCAGAATGCGCTTCAACATGGTCTTCCCCCTTTATTGCCGCCCATTTGCGCCCCGAAACCGCGAGCGGCACGACGGCTTTTCTCAATTTCATGGCCGCCGTTCGCGGCCTTGTCAAATTTTCGGCCGAACGGGACGGACCGGGCGCTCCGCCGGGCGCTCTTATTATGGTCATCACCCGTGGCGCGGCGCACACCAAGCCCTTATACTGCCGCCACATTTTGGGCCAAAAGCAACCCTAAGCCTCAACGCCGTGCTGGGCGGCGCCATCAACGTGGATGAGAACGGGGTAAGCCGATGCAAGAGGTCCGGAGCGAACAAGACCCAGGGGGCCAGACAGACCAAGAGGGACAGGGGCCTATGCCGACCATTGCGCTGGTCGACGACGACCGGAATATCCTGACTTCGGTGAGCATCGCGCTCGAATCGGAGGGCTATCATGTGCAGACCTACACCGACGGCGCCGCCGCGCTTGCGGGTCTTGCCGCCAATCCGCCGGACGTTGCCGTCTTCGACATCAAGATGCCGCGCATGGACGGCATGGAATTGCTGCGCCGTTTGCGCCAGAAGTCCGATTTGCCGGTGATCTTCCTCACCTCCAAGGACGAAGAGATCGACGAGTTGTTCGGTCTCAAGATGGGTGCCGACGATTATATCCGTAAGCCGTTCTCGCAACGCCTTCTTGTCGAGCGCGTAAAGGCGGTGCTCCGTCGCGTCGCACCTAAAACCGAAGGTCCGGCCGCCGAAGGCGCCGCCAGCCAGGTGATGGAACGCGGTCCCCTTCTTCTCGATCCAGAGCGCCACACCTGCACCTGGGAAGAAAAGCCCGTCGTTCTCACCGTCACGGAATTCCTGATCCTTCAGGCGCTCGCCCAGCGGCCCGGCTATGTGAAAAGCCGCGACGCGCTCATGGACGCCGCCTATGACGATCAGGTCTATGTCGACGACCGCACCATCGACAGCCACATCAAGCGGCTTCGCAAGAAGTTCAAGGAAGTGGACGACGCCTTCGACGCGATCGAAACGCTGTATGGCGTCGGTTATCGCTATCGGGAAGCGTGACCCGGAAAATCTGGCACCGGGCGGTGAAAAACGCATGGCGAGCCTGACCGAGGAAGACGCGCGGGGTGAAGCGGCCGGCAAGGCCGTACCGCATGCCCATGCGCCCGGTCATGGTCCCGATCATGCCCCCGGTCATGCTCCCGACGATCGTCTTCCGCCGGCCGGCATCGTCACGCGCTTTTTCGTTCTTTCCGGGCGCGCCCTGTCGAAGTTTCGCGGCTTCCTCGCGGGCGGCCGTTTTTCGACCCTCACGCGGCGCATCGTCGCCTTCAATGTCGCCGGCCTCTTCGTGCTGCTGTCCGGCATTCTCTATCTCAACCAGTTCCGCGAGGGCCTGATCGACGCGCGGCGCCAGAGCCTTCTCACCCAGGCCGAGATCATCGCCGGTGCGCTCGCACAAGGGGCGACCTCGTCTCAGGACGCTCAGCTCATCGACCCGCTCGCCGCCGGAACGCTGCTCGCGCCGCTGCCCGGAGACAGTGCCGAAGGCGCGGCGGATGCAAAAGTGCCGATCATTCCCGAAAGTGCCGCGCCGATTCTGCGCCGCCTCGTTCTGCCGACGCGCACCCGCGCGCGCCTCTACGACAAGAAAGGCTGGCTGGTTCTCGATTCACGCCAGTTGACGGCATCCGGCCAGATCGTCGCCTTCGAGCTGCCGCCGCCCGAAGGCGCGGAGGATGGCAGTACCTTCGACGAGATCGTGCATTGGGCGACGGGTTTTCTGCCGGGCCGCAATCTGGAGCGGTTCCGCGAAGCGGGCAGCCAGAACGGCACCATGTATTCCGAAGTGCAGAGCGCGCTGGCGGGCAATGCCTCAAGCCGCGAGCGCGTCAATGATCGCGGCGAGCTGATCGTTTCCGTCGCGGTGCCGATCCAGCGTTACCGCGCCGTGCTCGGTGTGCTGATGCTCTCCACGCGCGGCGGCGACATCGACCGTATCGTTCGCGCCGAGCGGTTAGCCATTCTTCAGGTCTTTCTTGTCGCCCTCGGCGTGACGATCCTGCTCTCCGTTCTGCTTGCCGGCACCATCGCGGAGCCGGTCCGCCGTCTCGCCCAGGCCGCCGAAACGGTCCGGCGCGGCAAGAATGTCCGCGCGCAGATACCGGACTTCACCGGCCGCCGCGACGAGATCGGCGAATTGTCGGGGGCGTTCCGCGACATGACGAACGCGCTCTACAGCCGCATCGACGCAATCGAGAGTTTCGCCGCCGATGTCGCCCATGAGATCAAGAACCCGCTGACCTCGCTTCGAAGCGCCATCGAAACCTTCAGCCTGACGAAGGACGAAGCGCAGAAGGCGCGCCTCATGGAAATTATCCAGGACGATGTCCGCCGCATCGACCGCCTCATCAGCGATATCTCCAATGCCTCGCGCCTTGACGCGGAATTGTCGCGCGAGGAGATGGAGGATGTGAACGTCGTAACGCTGCTCGAAACCGTCTGCGATCTGTTCACCCAGACCGGCGTCGCCGGCAGCGCGGCGGTAAAACTCAGCATCGATCCCGGCGCGCCGGGCCGCGAAGGCATGATCGTGAAGGGATCGGATACGCGCCTCGGCCAAGTTGTCCGAAATCTCATCGACAATGCGCTTTCCTTCAGCCCGGCGGGCGGTGTTGTCCATGTCTCCGCGTCGCGCGAACCGGGCCTTATCGTCATCCGCGTCGAAGATGAAGGCCCCGGCATCGCGCCCGATAATTTCGAGCGCATCTTCGACCGCTTCCATACCGACCGCCCCGACAGCTTCGGCGAGCATTCCGGCCTTGGCCTTGCTATCTCGCGCCAGATCATCGCGGCGCATGGCGGCACTGTGCGCGCGGATAATCGTATGAGGAACGGCGAGGTCGCGGGCGCATGCTTCATCGTCGAACTGCCGGCCACCGGATGAGTACCCCTCTTCATGTCCACGGCACCTGCGTGGCGTGTGGCGCGCGCGCGGTGCTCATGCGCGGGCCTTCGGGCTCCGGCAAGTCCGACCTTGCCTTTCGTCTGCTGCGCGACGACCCTTCGGGCGAAACGCGCATTGTCGCCGATGACCGGGTCGTGCTCAGCGCCGTCGGGAACGGTCTCGTGGCAAGCGCGCCGCCCGCGCTTGCCGGGCTCGTTGAATTGCGCGGCCTCGGCCTCCTCGCCATGCCCGCGATGGCGGAAGCCCGCCTTGCCCTGATCGTCGATCTGGTTGCCCGCGACCGCGTGCCGCGCCTGCCCGAGCCGCGCTTCGAGGCGCTGCTTGGCGTGTCCTTGCCGGTTCTTGCGCTCCATGCTTTCGACCTGACGGCGGCGGCGAAACTTCGTCTTGCCCTCGAAACCCTGCCCGACAGCGGCTTTCCGGGTTCCGATGGCCGCTTTGGCGGCCGTTAGCAGCCGACATGGCCGCCTTGGCGGCCGTTAGCAGCCGGCATGGCCGCCTTGGCGGCGGCCAGATTATGAAATCTTCCGTTCTGCCTGCCGATCGGGCGATTGCCGTTTGAAAGTGCCGATTGTTGCATCGCAACACTTGTCATTTGTAATGGATTGGGGTCACGATACGGCCCTTCGCGGGGTGCGAACGGCTTGGGTGGCGCGAGGCGCGCGCCGCGGCCGTCGAAAGCGGCATTAAAGGTCTGTCGATGATTGGTTTGATACTCGTGACGCATGGCCAGTTGGCCAGTCAGTTCGTTGCAGCGATGGAGCATGTGGTCGGCCCCCAGTCTCAGGTAGCCGCCATCAGTATCGGCCCGGACGATGATATGGAGCAGCGCCGCAAGGACATCCTGAAGGCCGTGGCGGCGACGGATTCGGGCGACGGCGTTATTCTGCTCACAGACATGTTCGGCGGCACGCCGTCCAATCTTGCCATTTCCGTCATGGGCAAGGCCCGCGTCGAGGTGATCGCGGGCGTGAACCTGCCGATGCTGATCAAGCTTGCCAGCGTCCGCGAGGGTGCATCGCTCGGCGACGCCGTCGATCAGGCCCAGGAATCGGGCCGCAAATATATTTCCATCGCGAGCCGCGTGCTGGCGGGCGACGGGGCGTGAACATGGCCTCGCCGCGGTCCGCATCCGGCGCCCATACCCGCGAACTCGCAATCGTCAACAGCCGCGGCCTTCATGCCCGTGCCTCGGCGAAATTCGTGCAGGTGGCGGAGACCTTCGACGCCGAAATCCGCGTCTCCCGCGAGGGCCAGACGGTTCCCGGCACCTCCATCATGGGTCTGATGATGCTTGCCGCCGCGCCGGGCTGCTGCATCCGTGTCGAGACCGAGGGCCGGGAGGCCGAAGCGGCGCTTGAAGCGCTCGCCGCCCTTGTCGCCGACGGTTTTGGCGAGCGCGACTGATATTTTCAGCCCTTTCCGCCCTGCCGAATGCGCGATCCGGGCCGGATCTATCCGTAAAAACATATAAGCATTTCTTTATATGGTCTTGTGAGGGCGGCCCCGCCTTGTTATAAGGCTCCATCACGACGCCAGTCCCGGCTGGCGCAGCCTTTGCGCTGCATGCTGGCCGCCGCCTTTTTTCAGGGTGGCCCAATCTCATTGCCGAATTCAAAAAAGGAGCGCGACAGCCTTATGAGCCAAGCCGCAAAAACCGAAACCCATGATTACGTGGTCAAAGACATCAATCTCGCCGATTGGGGCCGCAAGGAACTGGACATGGCCGAGACCGAAATGCCGGGTCTCATGGCGACGCGCGAGGAGTATGGCGCCGCCAAGCCCCTGAAGGGCGCCCGCATCGCCGGTTCGCTCCACATGACGATCCAGACCGGCGTGCTGATCGAGACGCTGGCCGATCTCGGCGCCGACATTCGCTGGGCGTCGTGCAACATCTATTCGACGCAGGATCATGCCGCTGCCGCGATCGCCGCTCGCGGCGTCCCCGTCTTCGCGATCAAGGGCGAGAGCCTTGAGGATTACTGGGAATATACCCACCGCATCTTCGAATGGTCGGATGGCGGCACCCCCAACATGATCCTCGACGATGGCGGCGACGCAACCCTTCTCATCCATCTCGGCAAGCGCGCCGAAGACGGCGATACGGCGTTCCTGGACTCGCCCGAAAACGAGGAAGAGGAAGCGCTCTTCGCCGCGATCAAGCGCCGTCTCAAGCACAAGCCGGGCTTCTACACCCAGATCGCGAAAAACGTGCAGGGCGTGACGGAAGAAACCACCACCGGCGTCCACCGCCTCTATGACATGCAGAAGAAGGGCACGCTGCTCTGGCCCGCCATCAACGTCAACGACAGCGTGACGAAGTCGAAATTCGACAATCTCTATGGCTGCCGTGAATCGCTGGTCGATGGCATCCGCCGCGCCACCGACGTCATGATGTCCGGCAAGGTCGGCGTCGTCGCGGGCTTCGGCGATGTCGGCAAGGGCTCCGCCGCCTCGCTCCGCCAGGCCGGCTGCCGTGTCATCGTCACCGAAATCGACCCGATCTGCGCCTTGCAGGCGGCGATGGAGGGCTATGAAGTGACGACGATGGACGAAGCCGTCACGCGCGGCGACATCTTCGTCACCACGACCGGCAATGTCGATGTCATCACCGTCGATCACATGCGCGCCATGAAGCACCGCGCCATCGTCTGCAACATCGGTCACTTCGACAGCGAGATCCAGATCGGCGGTCTCCGCAACCTCAAATGGCACAATGTGAAGCCGCAGGTCGACGAGATCGAGTTCCAGGACGGCAAGCGCATCATCCTCCTCGCCGAGGGCCGTCTCGTGAATCTCGGCTGCGGCACCGGCCATCCGAGCTTCGTCATGTCCGCTTCTTTCACCAACCAGACCCTTGCCCAGATCGAGCTTTTCACCAAGCCCGGCGAATACGACAAGAAGGTCTATGTGCTGAAGAAGGAACTGGACGAGAAGGTCGCGCGCCTCCACCTCGAAAAGATCGGCGTGAAGCTCGAAACGCTGAACAAGAAGCAGTCCGACTATATCGGCGTGTCCAAGGACGGCCCCTTCAAGCCGGAAACCTACCGCTACTGAGCGGCCGCTCACGCGCAACACGATAAAAGCCCGGTGGAAACGCCGGGCTTTTATCATGATCCCCGCCCCCTGTCCTTTTTTGCGACACCTTGTTTCACTCGCGACTCCCTCGTGGTGTAGTATTTGACGGGGTCAGGTGATTTGCGCCCGCCCGCGCCGGATGCGGCCGGCGGGCCGGGGCATTGCCGCCGGCAGGGCGGCGCCGAAGGGGATCATTCGCGTGAAGAAGGCGGCATCGGGGCAACGGCAAACCGGCGCAGTGCGGGTCGGCGGGGGGTTATGGCCCCTCGTCCTCTCCGCACTGGCGCTCTGGCCGCGCCTTGCCGCCGCCCAAACCGCGCCCCAAACCACACCCCAAACCATGCCGTGGTCCGCGTCGGCCCCCGCAAGCCTCATGGAGACACTCTCCACCCTCGGTCTGCCGCCGGACGCCACCGCCGATCCCGCCATCGCCGCCTCGCTTGCCATCGCCGCCGGTCTCGCTTTCGCCGGTCTCCTTGCCGCCATCGCGGGGCTGCGTGCCGCGCGCGCCGCGCGCCGCGTCGCCCTGGCGCGCGAGATCAGCCTCTCCGCCCTCGAGGCGCGTGTCGATGAGGCCGAAGCGATCCTCGCCGCCGAGCCCGATGCCGTTTTCATCTGGACGCCGGAAACGCTCCGCGCCGCGCCCGGCACCGTTCAGGCGCGCCCCCGCATCGTCGGCTCCACCGCAACCCTGGTGGACCCGTCGTCGGGCGATCTCGATTTCGCCTATCTGCTGACCAGGCTGGAACCTGAAAATGCCGGCCGCCTCAACACGTCCGTCCAGCGCCTCAGAACGCGCGGCGCCCGCTTCTCGCTCCATGTCCAGTCGCTGGACGGCCGCACTTTCGAGGCGGAGGGGCGGCCCGCGGGCGCGCTCGCCGTCCTCTGGCTGCGCGATGTCACCGGCGAACGCGCCGAAGTCTCGCGCCTCAAGGAGCGTCTCCGTCAGGCGGAGTTTTCGCGCAACCGTTTTGAGGAGCACATCATGTCGGCGCCGTTCCCGGCCTGGCGGCGTGACGAGGGCGCGCGTCTGGTCTGGGTGAACGATGCCTATGCCCGTGCGGTCGATGCCGCCTCGCCCGAAGAGGCCGTCTCACAGGGGCTTGAACTTCTGAACGAGGAAACGCTCGCCGCGCTGCGCCGCGCGCTTTTTGACCGTCAGCGCGCCCGCGAGCGCAGCCACGCCATCGTGACCGGTGAGCGCCGGGCTCTCGACATTACCGAGCAGCGCCTTTCGGATGGCGTCGCCGGCATCGCCATCGATGTGTCCGACCTCGACGCGGCGGAAGGGAAATTGCGCCGCCATATCGAAAGCCACGCCGCCACCCTCGACCGCGTCACCACAGCCGTCGCCATTTGCGGCCCCGACAAGCGCCTCACCTTCCGCAACCGCGCCTACGAGACGCTCTGGGATCTCGATCCGCAATGGCTCGATGGCGGCCCCTCCGACAATGAAATTCTCGATGAGCTGCGTGCCCGCCGCCGCCTGCCTGAACAGGCGAACTTTCAGGCCTGGAAACAGGGTCGCATGGAAATCTACACCTCGACCGAACCTGTCGAGGAATTCTGGCATCTGCCGGACGGGCGCACGATCAAGCTGCTCGCCCAGGCGCACCCCTTCGGCGGCGTCATCTATCTTTATGAAAATGTCACGGAGCGGCTCAATCTCGAAAGCTCTTACAACACGCTCGCCCGCGTACAGCGCGAGACCATCGACCATCTTTACGAAGGTGTCGCCGTGTTCGGCTCCGATGGCCGCCTCAAGCTGTTCAATCCCGCCTATCTGACGATCTGGAATCTGTCCGGGAGCGAGCTTGGCGGTGAGCCGCATGTGAATGAGCTGATCGATCTGTGCCGCGCGCTGCTTGCCGACGAGGCCGAATGGGAAGTCCTGCGCAACGGCATCACCAATATGTCGGGTATCCGCTCGCAACGCACCGGCCGCCTCGACCGGCCGGACGGCACCGTGGTCGATTACGCAATGGTGCCGCTGCCCGACGGCGCGACGCTGATGACTTACGTCGATGTGACGGATTCGACCCATATGGAGCAGGCCTTGCGCGACCGCAACGACGCGCTCGAAACGGCGGACCGGCTGAAGTCCGAATTCATCAGCCACGTCTCCTATCAGCTCCGCACGCCGCTCACCAACATCCTCGGCTTTGGCGAAATCATAGAGGCGGAAATGTTCGGCTCGCTTAATCCGCGCCAGCACGAATATATGCAAGGCATACTGGAAAGCTCCGAAACGCTGATCGATGTCGTGAACGACATTCTCGACCTCGCCGTCATCGAGGCCGGCGCCATGACGCTCGATCTTTCCGATGTCGAATTGTCGGAAGTCGTCTATGCGACGGAAGAATTCGCGCAGCGCCCGGCGCAGAAAAACAAGGTCGCGCTGAAGGTCGAATGTCCAAAGGAGATCGGCACGGTTCGCGCCGACGAAAAGCGCATCAAGCAGATCATGATCAACCTGCTCTCGAACTCGCTCGCCTTCACCAGCCCCGGCGATGCGATCACCATCGGCGCCGCGCGCCATGAAAGCTCGGTCGAGCTTTATGTCGAGGACACCGGCGACGGCATCAAGCCGGAACTCCAGTCGAATGTCTTCGACCGTTTCGAGGCCCAGGCCTCATCGGATCGCCGCCGCGGTGCCGGCCTCGGCCTCTCGCTCGTGCGCTCCTTCGTGGAATTGCATGGCGGCTGGGTGACGCTTGAAAGCGCGCCCGATGTCGGCACCCGCGTCACCTGCCACCTTCCCGTCCGCGCCGCCCCGCCGGCGCG
>TARA_R110002110_G_scaffold21167_5_pt1 | contig 13788 bp, 13 predicted proteins | sample TARA_R110002110 | Tara Oceans TARA_R110002110 (sample SAMEA4397330) | marine metagenome | biome: Polar Biome; feature: [SRF] surface water layer (ENVO:00010504); material: water (ENVO:00002006), including particulate matter (ENVO:01000060) such as... | depth 5 m
CTGCGCTGCTGGCACGTGCGACAGCGGCGTGATCCGCACGCACAGCACAATCCCGGCCCAGCAAATCGCCGAGGCCAGCGCCAGCAAATCCCCGGTCCAGCTGACACCGGCAGCACCGCGATCAAACAGCGCGATGCCGACCCCCAGCATCGCCATCACAAGCCCCAGCAGTTTGGCCCGTGTCAGCGTTTCCCCCGGAAACAGAAAATGCCCCAGCAATGCCAGCCAGACCGGCATGGTGTAGAAAATCACGGATGCGCGGCTGACAGTCGACAGATCAAGCGCGATAAAAAGGCACGTGAATTCAAGGGCAAAAAGCAACCCCGAAAGGATGCCGCCAAACCACGCGCGGCGCGGAATGTGCAAGGACACACCGCGCAGTTTCATCCAGATCAGCAACACGATGATCGCACCCGCAGACCGCAGGCCCGCCGCAAAGACCGGATTGAACCCGCCTGCCATCACTTTGACCACAACCTGATTAAACGCGAGATGCAGGGCAAATGCGATTAACGCGGTGGCCCCGAAGAGGTCGATGTGGTCTTTGCGGTCCATGGCCCCAAAAGCAGCCAGGCAACCGGCGGTGTCAATGCGCAATCCCGCGCCGGTGGCGCATCAGGTCAAATTTTAACCGCTACACCTGCGCAAAACATGACACACTGCACCCCACACGAGTCGTTCAAAGGGGCCCAAGATGAGTTTGATGAAAACACTGGCCAAAGTGGCCATAGGTGTCGCAGTCGCCAAAGGCGCAAGTTCAATGATGAAGAAATCCAGCAGTGGCAGCACCGGTCAGTCCGGCGGGCTGGGCGGTTTGCTGGGTGGCTTGACCGCAGGAATGTCAGGTGGCGCTGGCACCGGGCGCGCTGTGGGCGGGGCCAACAGCCCCTCAGCCGGTCTTCAGGACATGCTGGGCGGCCTTTTGGGCGGCAGCACCAGCACCGGCGGCGCGGCGTCCGGGGGGCTTGGCGGTCTGCTGGAAAACCTGGGCGGCAGCAAGGGCGGCAGCGGTCTGGCCGGCATGCTGGGCGGGCTTGCTGCGACCAGGGGCGGGGGCGGTCTTTTATCCGGCACGGATGAAACCCTGCGCCGCCATCCCGAACAGGAAAACGCAAGTTTTGGCGCGGTGTTGAATTCGCAGTTCGACAGCACGCCAGAGCCCGAGATTGAACCCTCGCGCGATCAAGAGGCCCTGGCGGGCCTGATGCTGGCTGCCATGATACAGGCGGCAAAATCCGACGGGACATTTGACGCCGGGGAAAAGGAAAAACTGCTGGGGCATCTGGGCGAAATTGACCGCAAAGAAGCGGCATTTGTGCAAGCGCAGTTGCAGGCCCCGGTCGATGTTGACGCGCTGGCCAATGACACACCGGACGGCATGGGGCCGCAGGTTTACGCGGTATCCCTGCTGGCGATAGACCTCGATACCCAACAAGAGGCGCAACATCTGCACAAGCTGGCGCAGGCCTATGGAATGGACCCTGCAGAGGTCAACGCGATCCATGCAAAGATGGGTGTCGCGTCTCTTTATACCTGATCTACTTGCCCGAACCACATCATCGGGCAGTGCGCCACAGATAACACGCTGCCCGATAGCCGCCACCAGCGGCGCGTAAGGTGGGCGCATCGCCCACCCTTGTTCTTCAGGCGGCGCGCTGCCCTTTGGGCTTGCCACCGCCGCCACCACGGCGCCGGTTGCGGCCGCCGCCCGGTTTCGCGGCACCACCGCCGCCCCCGCCACCGCGTGGGCCACCACCTGAACGGCCACCGCCGCCCCGACCCCGGCCACCGCCCTGCTTGGGCTTGTCGGGAATTTCCGACGCTTCCCAAACACGGCCCGACGCCACGGGGATCGAAATGCCCATGGTTTTCTGGATCGCCTTCAATTCGCCCATTTCATCGGGCGCGCAGAATGCAATGGCCGCACCGTCTTTGCCCGCCCGCGCCGTGCGGCCGATCCGGTGCACATAATTGTCAGGCACATTGGGCAGTTCATAGTTATAGACGTGTTTCACATCCGGAATGTCCAACCCGCGTGCGGCCACGTCCGTGGCGACCAGCACTGTCACCTTGCCGTCCTTGAACCCTTCGATGGCGCGGTCGCGTTGGCCCTGGCTTTTGTTGCCATGGATGGATGCCGCGTCAAAACCTGCCTTTACCAGCGTTTTCATCAGCTTTTCACAGCCATGTTTGGTGCGCCCAAAGACCAGCGCCCGCTCGCCCTTGTGCTTGGCCAAAAGTTCGATCAGCAGCGATGTCTTTTCCGCCTTGGCGATAAAGTGCACCTCTTGCGTGACCTTGTCCGCGGCTTTGCCCGGCGGGGTCACTTCGATGCGAATGGGCCGGTTCAGATAGGAATTGGCAATCTCGTTCATCAGCTTGGGCATGGTTGCCGAAAACAGCATCGTCTGGCGTTCCTTTGGGATCACCGCAGAGATTTTGCGCAAATCGTGGATGAACCCCATGTCCAGCATCTGGTCGGCTTCGTCCAGCACCAGAAACGTTGTTTCGCTCAGGTTCACGGCGCGGCGGTCCATCAGATCCAGCAGACGGCCCGGTGTGGCCACCAGCATGTCAACGCCGCGTTCCAGGCGTTTGATCTGTGGATTGATCGACACACCGCCCACAACCATCTGCGCCTTGAGTGGTGAATTTTCACAATATCCCTTGAGGTTCACCATGATTTGCTGGGCCAGCTCGCGCGTGGGCGCCAGCACCAGCGCACGCACCGACCGGGGGCCGGGGCGGCGTGGATTTTCCAGCATCTGTGCCACCAGAGGCACGCCAAAAGCAGCCGTTTTGCCGGTGCCGGTCTGGGCCAGCCCCATCACGTCACGCCCGTTCATGGCATGCGGAATCGCTTGTTTCTGGATCGGGGTCGGGTCGGTGATCCCCATTTCCTTGAGCCGCGCCACCAGTTTCGGCGGCAGGCCCATCATATCAAAATCGCTCATCAGTTATCTTTCCGGTGCAGACCAGCGCCCGCACACATTTCGTCGGGGCGCATGCCGCGCCCGCAGGGTCACGCCAAAGGGATCGCAGGTGAAGGGCAACACGCCACAACACCTGTCCATCGGCGTTTGGCCCCACGCGTGATTTTGGGAACATCGGCGGACCTTGTGAACCTGACTGCTCTTATGCCCGGACTGTTTGCTCGGGGTCGGCACAGGTACTGCTCACGCGGCAGAAGGTATCGCTGAAACAGCACATGGCCTGTCGGCCTGCAAAAGTCAACCACCGCGCACCCCGCAGCACGAAACGCGGTGGCGCCATGTGGCAAATTTCGATAAAGCGGATGCGCGAGCAGTTCCGAAAGTACGTCATGAACAAACCCATCATCAAACGTTGCGAGGCCATGGGCCTGCGCATGACCGGCCAGCGGCGCACCATCGCGCGGGTGATCGAAAACAGCGATGACCACCCCGACGTCGAGGAATTGTTCCAGCGCGCCTCGGGTCTGGATGCGGGCATTTCGATCGCCACCGTGTACCGGACCGTCAAATTGTTCGAAGAAGCGGGCATTCTGGACAAGCTTGAGTTCGGCGATGGCCGCGCGCGATACGAGGACGCGGAGCGTGATCATCACGATCACCTGATTGACCTGCAATCGGGTGCGGTGATCGAATTTGTCGATGAAGAAATCGAAGCGCTACAGGAAAAGATTGCCGAAAAGCTGGGTTTTGAGCTGCGCGGTCACCGTTTGGAACTTTACGGCGTGCCCCTGAAAGGGCCCAAATCATGAACAATAATGACCGCCCCCTGTTGGCCGTGTTGATTGACGCAGACAATGTACCGGCCAAACACGCCGCCAACATCATGCGCGAGGTCGCCACAATTGGCGAACCGGCCTTGCGCCGGGTGTATGGCGATTGGTCCAATCCGCATCTCAAGGGGTGGAAAGAACCGATACATGAATTGGGTCTGGTGGCGCATCAGGAAACCTCGAATTCCACGGGCAAGAACGCCACCGACATCGGGTTGGTGATCCACGCAATGGATATCCTGCATTCGGGCAAGTTCGACGCCTTTGTCATCGTGTCCTCTGACAGCGATTTTACCGCGCTGGTCAACCGCCTGCGCGAGGACGGTCTGACCGTCATCGGTATTGGCGAGGAAAAGACAAACAAGGCCCTGCGCAATGTCTACAACCGCTTTATTCTGGTCGAGAACCTCAAGGAAGAAAGCGACACCGAAGATGAGACACCCGCGCCGCCGAAATCCTCAGCGGACCTGAACCGGGCCTACCAGTTGATCCGCAATGCGATTGACCGCTGTGATACCGAAGATGAATGGGTGCCGCTGGGCGCGATCGGTCTGAACCTGCGCGCCGCCTACCCAGATTTTGACACCAGAACCTATGGGTTTGCCAAGCTGAGCGGGCTGGTCAAGGCCATGCCGTTGCTGGAATTTGCCAACAAGGGCAATCATCCGCTGGTGCGGATCAGGGACTGATCGCTCAGCCGCGCGGGCCGCGCCCCAACATCAAGGGCAGCATCACCGTCAGCACCAGCAACCGCGCAATATGGCACGCCGCGACAAACCCCGGCACCACGCCCAGCACCACACCCATCGCGATCATCGTTTCCAATCCGCCGGGCGCAAAAGCCACCAAGACATGCGCCAACGGCATGCCCAATGCCCAGGCCACAGGCAGCGCCCCGGCGGCGGCCAGCCCCACCGCCACGCCCGTGATCATCAGGCCCGCCCCCAATCCGCGCATCAGCAAGGACAGGCTGACCCCTGAAAACCGCGTGCCGATCAAGGCGCCCAGCACCAGATAGGCAGGCTCGATCAGCCATCCGGGCAATACCCCCGGCGCCCAGCCGGTCAGATGCCCCAGTGCCGACACCACCATGGCGCCCAGCAGCAGGGGTGCGGGCACCGACAGCTGTGCAAATATCCGACCCACCCCAAAGGCCAGAACACCCAGGATCATCACAACACCGGGCGTCATCGGCACCCCTTGGGGGGCGATGTCCCCCATCACCTCGACCCCCAGGGCAAGCGCCACAAACGGCACCACCAGCGTCAGCGCCAACAGCCGCACCGATTGCACGATGGACACCCGCGGCACATCCAGCGCGCTGTCTGCGGCGATCGCAATGACAAAGCTCAGATGCCCCGGTGCCGCCGCCAGCAGCGCTGACCGTCCATCAAACCCGAAAAACCGTTGCAACAGCGCCCGGCTGATCATCAAGATCAGCCACAGCACCAGCGCCATGAACACAAAGGCCAGCGGCCAGCGCTGCATCGCCTCCAGCGCGTCACGGTCAAACCCCGCGCCCACAGCAACCCCCAGCACCAAAAAACATGCGTCGCGCAGGCGCGGATCAATGGCGGTTGGCATCCCGCCCAACCCGGCCAGCGACACCGCCACCGCGGGGCCCAGCAACATATAGATGGGCGCCGACAGGCCGGCGGCCACACCAGCGCCAAGGGCCGCCACCACAAGGGTCAGCGCCGTGACAGACAAGGACGACGGGGCAACGGGAAAACGCATGATCCCTGGCTAGCACCCCTGCCTGGCAGGGGCCAGCGGCCCCTTGCCCCTGGGGCGCAAAACCGTCATCCCTGCCGCAAACAATGCAAAGGATACCCCCATGGACAATTTTCGCGGTGCCGTGCTGATGGTGGTGTCGATGCTGGGCTTTGCGCTTGAGGATATGTTCATCAAACTGCTGGCGGACGTGCTGAGCGTGGGCCAGATTTTGACGATGCTGGGCCTGGGCGGATCGTTGATTTTTGGCGCGGTGGTGATCGCACAGGGCCGCAGGCCCCTGACCCGCGACATGCTCAACATTCCCCTTACCCTGCGCGCCATCGGCGAAATCTTTGGCACCATGTGCTTTATCTCTGCGATTGTGCTGACCCCGATTTCCAGCGCTTCGGCCATTTTGCAGGCCACTCCGCTGGTGGTCACGCTGGGGGCGGCGCTGTTTCTGGGCGAAACTGTCGGTTGGCGCAGGTGGAGCGCGATCATCGTGGGTCTGGTCGGCGTGTTGCTGATCATCCGGCCCGGCATGGACAGCTTTCAAATGCTGTCGCTGCTGGCGGTGGGCGGTGTGTTTGGTCTGGCGATGCGCGATCTGGCCACCCGGCGCACACCCGCGATCTTTTCCTCCATGCAGCTTAGCTTTCTGGGGTTCGTCGTGATCATTCCGGCCGGGCTGATCCTGATGGGGCTTCAATCCCAATCCTTTGTGATGCCGCGCGGGATGGAATGGGTGTTTTTCCTGCTCGCCATGGGCACCGGCGTGTTTGGCTATTACGCCATTGTCGCAGCCATGCGCGTGGGCGAGGTGAGCTTTGTCACGCCGTTTCGCTACGCGCGGCTGCTCTTTGCGCTGGTCATCGGGGTTGCGGTGTTTGACGAAAGCCCCGATGCGCTGACCCTGCTGGGGGCGTCTGTTATCGTGCTGTCGGGCATCTACACGGTCTGGCGCGCCCGCAAGATCGGCGTTGTGGGCTGAGCAGGATGCGCGCAGGCACCAAAGCCGTGTCTATCCTGTCTTTTCATCCCTGCCCCATCCGGCTAGAACCCGGCCAAAGCCATTTTCTTTAAGGAAACGCCATGAGCACCATCATTGACATTCACGCCCGCGAAATTCTGGACAGCCGGGGCAACCCCACGGTTGAGGTCGATGTGATCCTCGAAGACGGCACAATGGGCCGCGCGGCTGTCCCGTCAGGCGCATCCACCGGCGCTTATGAGGCGGTTGAGCGACGCGATGGCGACAAGGCGCGCTATCTGGGCAAAGGCGTGTTGGAAGCCTGCGCTGCCGTCAACGGCGAAATCGCCGAAGCGCTGGTGGGCATCGACGCGACCGAACAGGTCGAAATCGACACCATGATGATCGAACTGGACGGCACCGACAACAAATCACGCCTTGGCGCCAACGCCATTCTGGGCGTGTCACTGGCAGCGGCCAAGGCGGCGGCAGATTACTGCACCCAGCCGCTTTACCGCTATGTGGGCGGCACATCGGCGCGCGTCTTGCCGGTGCCGATGATGAACATCATCAACGGCGGCGAACACGCCGACAACCCCATCGACATTCAGGAATTCATGATCATGCCGGTGGCCGCGGATAACATCCGCGACGCGGTGCGCATGGGCGCCGAAGTGTTCCACACGTTGAAAAAAGAACTTTCCGCCGCCGGTCTGGCCACCGGTGTGGGCGATGAGGGCGGCTTTGCCCCCAACATCAGCTCCACCCGGGATGCGCTTGATTTTATTCTCAAATCCATCGAAAAGGCTGGGTACAAACCGGGCGAGGATATGTATCTGGCCCTTGATTGCGCCGCGACGGAATATTACAAAGATGGCGCTTATGTGCTGTCGGGCGAAGGCAAAACGCTAAGCTCGGAAGAAAACGTCGACTATCTGAGCGCGCTGGTCGCGGATTATCCCATCATCTCGATCGAAGACGGCATGTCAGAAGACGATTGGGACGGTTGGGCGGCGCTGACGGCCAAACTGGGTGACAAGATCCAATTGGTTGGTGACGATCTGTTTGTAACCAACCCTGCGCGCCTTGCCGACGGGATCAGCCGCAAATCGGCCAACTCCATGCTGGTCAAGGTCAACCAGATCGGCACGCTCACCGAAACGCTGCGCGCCGTGGACATGGCGCACCGTGCCGGGTTTAGCAATGTGATGTCGCACCGCTCCGGCGAGACTGAGGACGCGACAATCGCTGATCTGGCCGTCGCCACAAACTGCGGGCAGATCAAAACCGGCAGCCTTGCCCGGTCTGATCGGTTGGCCAAATATAATCAACTGATCCGGATCGAGGAAATGCTGGGTGAAACTGCAGAATTTGCAGGCCGCAGCATCCTGAAATAAATCAGCCCCCCATGAATAGGGGGAGGGCGCGGTGCCCTCCTCCTTTTTGGTTCAGAACCTGAAGCGGTTCAGTCGTCCCAAATATCTTCGTCAACTTCGGGCAGGTTGTTCAGCTCTTCTTCGGTCAGGTTGGTCACGTAATGGATCGTGTCACCGGCCCCGGCCAAACGTACGTTTTCAAGCGGCAGGATCACATCCCGGTCCCCGATGTCAAGAAAACCACCGATTTCGGCGAGAACGCCAACCAGTTGGCCATCGCGGTTGAACAGAACATCGCTGATATCACCGATCCTGTTCCAGTCCGCATCCACCTTGGTAAAGCGCATGCCGTCCGACCAGACCGAGTCGCCCGGCGTGATATCCACGCGGTAGACGTGTCCGTCTGTGATCTGCTCGGCTGAGATCAGGTCAGCGGGATCGAACTGCTGCTGGGCCGATACAACGGTTGAGGTGACGGCAAGCGCGGCTGCGGTGGCAATAAGGGTATGTTTCATGGTGTTTACTCCTTTTTATCGCTGGCTTAACGTGCCCGGGTGCCAAAACGTTTCAAGAAATTTTCCGAGCCATCGAATTTCATCCCTGTCCCAGAAGCGCCCAGCGTGGCAAAGCACCTAAGATCGGTTTTTTCAGGATTGCGAAGGCAATTCGCGGATCGCACCCGTTTTTTCAACGCCGGAGGTTTGATGCCAGATCACCCTTTCACCATCACCCCAGCCAACAGTCCCGTCGATCTGGAAGCCGTGCGCACCCTGTGCTGGACCTATCGCCGCGTCCTGCTGAACAATTCAGAGATCGATCGGACCCTGACCGAAACTTTCTATCCTGTCCCCAAGTATGACGCGCTGATGCAGGACCTGCCCCAGTTGCATGCGCGCCCGCGCGGCATCATTCTGCTGGCAAGGGATCCGCACGGCACGCCCGTTGGTTGCGGCATGACACATCCGCTGGATGACACATCGGTCGAGGTCAAACGTGTCTTTGTGGACCCAGCCGCACGCGGCACCGGTCTGGGCAAAACGCTGTGCCTTGCGCTGATTGATCAGGCGCGCGCGGATGGCTATGCGCGCGTGTTGCTGGACACCTCGCGCAGCCTGCCGGCGGCGGGACCCTTGTACCTTGCATTGGGGTTCGCGGAACGGGGGCCCTATCAACCCATCCCCGACAGCGCCCTGCCCCATCTTCGGTTTTTCGAATACACGCTTTAGCGGGTGACTTGCGCACCGGGCTGTGCCTTGTCGTCCTGTGCGCGCCGCCGGGCCGCGCCGATGGCAAATTCCGCCGGGTTGGCTGCTGCCGCATCGGTCAACATGTCCGGCCCGGCCAGATCATAGCCGAAATAATCCATCACATCCGGTGCGGTGCAAAGCATGCTGGTGATTGCGGCCACCTCTTTGGCTTGCAAAAAACCGACGCCCCGGTGGTATCCTGACCGGATCCCGGCCATCGCCGAACCGCGTTTGCCGGCAATCACCGCATGCCGGGGCGCAAGCCCCATGCGGTCATTGACCACCAAAGGGTCAGCGACAAAGTCTTCGTAAGAGATGAATGGAAAAAACGGATAATCCTGCCGGATGCCCATGAGTAGCCGCGCCTTGCCAAGCCAGACCTGCGCAATCTGCGCTGGCGGGCGGGGCCGGCGCCGCAGGATCGACGCGATATGCTGGTAGGGGTTGCAGATGCTGATGCAGGCCGTGCTGTCATGGCCAAAGGTCGCGGCGATTTGGTCAACCCTGAGCAGATTGGCCTGACCAGATTGGGCGGTGAGGCTTCGATAAACGCCCGACCCGCCGCCAGCGTTTCCCAACACGCCCTAATGTGGTCCCAGTCATACACCTGATCCTTGTTCCAGGGTTGCTCCCGCATCATCGGCTTGAGCGCCGGCACCATCTGCCCTTCGTTGTTGCCAAAGGGCGGCAGATACCCCGACATCTGGCTGGCCAGATATTGCGACAGGACCGTTGTACCGGAATGGTTGGGGCAAAACAGAAAGACAAATCTGACATCCGCCAAAGGCAAGGCCCGGCCTTGGAAATCAGGAACACTGGTCTTTTGAATGGTCATGGGGGATGTTGTTTCAAAAAGCCCCAAATGCGTCAACGCAAAGTGTCACCCGGCGCGTCCACCCCTTGCACAGGTCCCGCTCTTATGACCGCAGATCAGATCATTGCCCAACTCAGCCTTGCCCCGCATCCCGAGGGCGGTCATTACCGCCAGACGTGGGTTGCCGAAAATGCGGGCCGCCCCACCGGCACCTGCATCTATTTCCTGTTGCGCGCCGGAGAAGCCAGCCATTGGCACCGCGTCGATGCCACCGAAATCTGGCTTTATCATGCGGGCGCGCCGCTGGTTCTGTCGCTGGCTGAAACCGACGCAGGCCCGGCCACCGATCAGCTGCTGACCCCTGATCTGGCCCAAGGTGCGCCGCAGATCATCGTGCCGGAAAACCACTGGCAGGCCGCGCGCAGCACCGGCGATTATACCTTGGTCAGTTGCACGGTATCACCGGGATTTCAGTTCGAAGGGTTTACACTGGCCCCGCCCGATATGGAGATCCCGCGATAGAACGCCAAGCGCGTATGCTGCTGGCCGCGGGTGCGTTGACGGCCCTGCCCCTGCGGATCAGCCCCCTGGCCCCGTGACTTTGGGTGCTGTCTGCGCGGCACGGGGGAATACGGTCTCTTTCAGCTATTGGCCTTTTACCCGCCGGTATATGCCGGGTCTGCGCGCGATAGCCAAGGGACGCTGACCGTGCCGCCGCCCACGGCGGCGCGCACCCCCGTGGTGCCGGGGCACGACGTGGGCAATCCGCGCGCCACACGTACCGCCAGATAGGCAAAGGCCTGCGCCTCAAGCATGTCCCCATCCAGCCCGATGTCCTCGATCGGGGCAACCGGGCAATCCAGACTGACCGCCAGCATCTGCATCAACACCGGGTTCAGCCGTCCGCCCCCGGTGACCAGCACGCGCTCAGGCGGGCGCGGACAATGCTGCATCGCCTCGGCCACACCCGCCGCACACATGGCGGTCAGCGTGGCAGCGGCATCGGCGTTGGACAGTTCACCCACCAGCGCAACCATTTCAGCAAAATCGTTACGGTCCAGTGACTTGGGCGGGATTCGCGCAAAATAGGGTTCGGCCAGAAACAGCTCAAGCGCGCCGGTTTCAACCGTACCGCCCCGCGCGCATTTTCCGCCCGCGTCATAGGGCAGACCCAGACGCGCCTGCATCAGATCGTTCAGCGGCGCATTCGCAGGCCCGGTGTCAAACGCCAGCAAAGCGCCCGGCGCCTGCGGCGCGTCGATCGCTGGATCAACCCAGGTCAGGTTGCCGACCCCGCCCAGATTCAAAAACGCAACCGGCTGTGTCAGCCCCGCATAGCGCGCGCAGGCGTGGTGGAAAAACGGTGCCAGCGGTGCACCCTCGCCGCCCAGTTCCACGTCAGCACTGCGAAAATCCCACACCACCGGCACATCCAGCACAGCGGCCAGCGCCGCGCCGTCGCCCACCTGCAAAGTCCCGTGGGTGCGCGGCGCATGGGCCAGCGTCTGACCGTGAAACCCGATCAGGTCCACATCGGTTTTGCCGCGCAGCAAATCCAGATGCGCCGCCTCGACCACCTGCGTGGCGGCCTGTACCTCTGGCCCGTTCCACTTGCCCAGACCGGCGGCGATCACCGCGCGTTCGGCGGGCAGATAAGAACGATAGGATGTGGCACCAAAGCTGAGAATATCCAGCCCATCCGTGCGCAGAACGGCCGCATCCACCCCGTCAAGCGACGTGCCTGACATTGCGCCCAATGCGGTGACGGCGCCTGTTTTCTGGATGGCTCTGCTCATGATTGTTCCAAGGCCTTTCCCTTTGATCCTGCTGGGCCTATAGATGCCCCGCAATCCAAGCCTGAGGCAAGACATCATGACCTACCACCCCAAATCGGAGTTCATCCGTGTGATGATGGAACGCGGTTTTCTGGCCGATTGTACAGACTACCAAGGACTGGACGAGGCGCTGCTGGCAGGCGGGCAGCCGGGCTATATCGGTTTTGATGCCACGGCGAAATCGCTGCATGTCGGCAGCCTGATCCAGATCATGATGCTGCGCTGGTTGCAAAAAACGGGCGGCAAACCGATCACCCTGATGGGCGGTGGCACCACCAAGGTGGGCGATCCGTCGTTTCGCGCAGATGAGCGCCCGCTGCTGGGCCCCGAACAGATCGACGACAACATCGCGGGCATCCGCAAGGTGTTCAGCGCCTACCTGACCTATGGCGACGGGCCTTCTGATGCGATGATGATCAACAACGCCGAATGGCTCGACGGGTTGAACTACCTCGATTTCCTGCGCGACATCGGGCGGCATTTTTCGATCAACCGGATGTTGTCATTTGAAAGCGTGAAATCGCGGCTGGACCGCGAACAATCGCTGAGCTTCCTCGAATTCAACTATATGATCCTGCAAGCCTATGATTTCATGGAGCTGCACCGCCGCTATGGCTGTATCCTGCAAATGGGCGGTTCCGATCAATGGGGCAATATCGTCAACGGCATCGACCTTACCCGCCGTGTGATCGAGGGCGAGGTTTTTGGCCTGACATCCCCCTTGCTGACCACCAGCGACGGCAAAAAAATGGGCAAATCGCAATCCGGCGCGATCTGGCTGAACCCTGACATGTTGTCGCCCTACGAATTCTGGCAATTCTGGCGCAACACCACGGATGCGGATGTGGGGCGGTTTCTGAAACTCTACACCGAACTGCCGGTCGATGAATGCGAACGCCTGGGCGCCCTAAAAGGGGCAGAGGTGAACGCGGCAAAGATCAGATTGGCGAACGAGGTCACAACCCTGCTGCACGGCGCGGATGCGGCCGCCGCGGCAGAGGCGACCGCACGAGAGGTGTTCGAAAAAGGCGGTGTGGGCGACGACCTGCCCACCCTGACGCTCAGCGCCAAAGAACTGGGCGATGGAATCTCGATTGTGCAGCTTTTTGTGAAATCCGGGCTTGCCGGGTCTGGCAAAGAGGCCAAACGCCTGATCGCGGAAAACGGCGCGCGGCTGGATGATGAACCGCTCGGCCACGCCGGGTTGATGGTGGATGCCAGCATGCTGGCCCGCCCGATCAAGCTGAGCGCCGGCAAGAAACGCCATGCGCTGGTGGCACTGGGTTAGCGCCGCGCAGCTGCGCCGATAACCGCGCATTAACCATCCCTGCGCATAAATGGAGCGATGTTTGACACCCCTCCCCTGACGGCCTGGCCGTTGCTGCAGGATGCTGCCTTTGGCGCTGCTTTGCGGCGATGCGGGCAGCACCCGGTGATGCTGCCCGGTGGTCTGATGGTGTTGCACCGGCGCATATGCGGCATGCCGGTGGCGATGCTGCCGCGTGCCGCGCCCCCCGCTGATCTGCGGGCGCAATTGCGCGCGGTTGGCCTGCACCATGTGCCGATGATCCTGTCGCCCGAAACCGCCTGTGCGGTGCCATCCGCCCTGCGGTTGCGCCGCCCCCGACAGCGGCTGATCATCAACCTGACAGCCGGGCCTGAACGACATTTGCACCCAAAGTGGCGCAATCAATGGCGCAAGGCGTTGCGCGCGGGTTTGCAGGTGCAGCACACACGCCTGCCGCCAGACCCAACGCACCCGCTGTTTGAGGCCGAAACAGCCCAAAGACAGCGGCGGGGCTATACCGGCTGGCCTGCGGCGCTCACTGCGGCCTTTGCCGCCGCCGCCCCTGAACAGACCCGCCTGTTGTGCGCCCGCGAGCGGGGCAAGGTCGTGGCGCAGATGCTGTTTTTGCGCCATGGCGATACGGTGACCTATCACATCGGCCATATCACCCCGGCCGGGCGCGCCCTGTGTGCGCATAATCTGCTGCTGATGCAGGCCTGCACATGGTTTGCAGACCAAGGGTGCAGGCAGATGGATCTGGGGCTGCTTGAACCCGCCAA
>TARA_R110002110_G_scaffold129915_1_pt1 | contig 13785 bp, 16 predicted proteins | sample TARA_R110002110 | Tara Oceans TARA_R110002110 (sample SAMEA4397330) | marine metagenome | biome: Polar Biome; feature: [SRF] surface water layer (ENVO:00010504); material: water (ENVO:00002006), including particulate matter (ENVO:01000060) such as... | depth 5 m
GCATAATATCAATAAGAAAAATTATATCAAGAATCGTACTGCTTGTACAGACTGTAAAGATAGGTTCGGCACTTGTGAATTTTATAAAACAGAACACTGTTCGTAGGAGGGCATTCTTTTGGGGCTATCTTTAGCAAATAAAAAAATAAAAGTACTCACTATTAGTGACCATCCTTTGCTTCCTTCTGGAGTGGGTACACAGACCAAGTATGTTATAGAGGCACTGCTCTCTACTGGTCAATTCGAAGTTATTTCACTGGGGGGTGCGATTAAACATCCTAATTACGAACCAATGAGGACAAAAGATTGGGGAGATAACTGGACAATCTTTCCAGTTGATGCTTACGCAAACAAGAATACTGTAAGAGAGGCACTCCGAGTTCACAAACCAGATATCCTATATTTTATGACTGACCCCAGATTTTATGACTGGTTATGGGATATGGAGGACGAAGTTCGACAAGTTGTACCCATGGTATATTACCACGTATGGGATAATTACCCAGCCCCCATGTATAACAACCGATGGTATTCTTCAAATGATGCAGTTATCACGATATCTAAAGTCACTAGCGACATCGTACAAACGGTTTCTCCAGACGTTTATGAAAAATATTTGCCCCATTCCGTAGACACTGAAATATTTAAAAAAATTACAGATGCTCATCACCTCAAAGAAATCGAAGAAATGAAAATTCAAAACTTTGGAGGAAGTGATAAGTTTTTATTTTTTTGGAATAACCGAAATGCCCGTAGAAAACAGAGTGGCTCTTTAATCTGGTGGTTTAAAACCTTCTTAGATAGAGTAGGTCACGATAAAGCAAGTTTGTTGATGCACACAGATGTTAATGATCCAAACGGACAACCTTTAGATTTTTTAGTTAATGAGTGGGGATTAAACAATGGGCAGGTTTTCTTCTCTAGTGAAAAAGTATCCCCTCAACAACTAGCAATGATGTATAATATGGCTGACTGTACTATAAATATCTCTGATGCGGAGGGTTTTGGTCTTGCGACTTTAGAATCCTTAGCCTGTGCCACACCTATCATCGCCACCATGACAGGGGGCTTACAAGAGCAGGTCACAGATGGAGAGAACTATTTTGGAATTGGAATTGAGCCAGCCTCAAAAGCAGTTATAGGCTCTCAACAAGTACCTTATATCTATGAAGACAGACTTTCGGAAGAGGATTTTGTAAATGCACTAGAAGAAATGTACAATAAACCCAAAAAGGATATAGAAAAACTCGGTGCTGCCGGTCGCTTACATGTTATAAATAATTACAACTTTGAAGACTTCAAAAAATCCTGGGTTGAAACCATGTTAAATATTCATGAAAAAAATGGATCATGGGAAACAAGAAAAAACTATCAGTCATGGAGAATGGTAAAATTATGAAAAAGATACTTGTGGCTGGTCCCGTTTTTTCAAGGAGCGGCTATGGAGAACACGCTCGTTTTGTCGTAGATGCTTTATCCTCGCGCCCTGACTTATTTGATGTATATATCTATCCTCTAGAATGGGGACACAGTAATTGGACCTCTGGCAACCAACAAAAAAGTAATTATTATACCTATCTGATGGAAAAGACAGCAAGACATATACAACAATCTAAAGGGTGGGATGTTCATATCCAAGTGACAATACCCAGCGAATGGGTGTCCGATATTGCCCCGTGTAATATAGGAATTACAGCAGGAGTGGAGACGGATCGGCTTCCCGAGAGTTGGAAGACAAATATCCTACAAATGGATAAAATAATTGTTACGTCTACGCATATTAAGGAACTGTTTGAAAAGGCACTGGCAGGGAATAAAAATATTGAAGTTGAAGCAGTAGCATATCCTGTTAAAGAATTGGTTCCCACGGGATTAGCTTCACAAATTCAACTTGACACAGATTTTAACTTTCTTACTATAGCTCAATACGCTCCGCGGAAAAATCTCTTAAATACTATCAAATGGTTTGTAGAAGAGTTTAGAGAAGATGAAGTGGGGTTAGTGGTCAAGAGTCATATGAGAAATAATTCTTACCCGGATAGTGTCCAGCTTGATACACTACTTCGGGGATTTGTAGGACAACTGGGACCGTCAAAATGCCAAGTTTATTTGTTAACTGGAGCAATGAGCGACCAGGAAGTTCACGGATTATATATTCATCCCAAAATAAGAGCCTATGTTACAGCGACGCACGGCGAAGGTTTTGGTCTTCCAATCTATGAGGCAGCCTATAGCGGGTTGCCCGTAATAGCCCCGGCATGGTCGGGTCAGACAGATTTTCTATACTGTCCTTTCGAGAAAAGAACAGGAAAAATTGAAAGAAGAGCCCATTTTGAGAAAGTGGGATTCGAGGTGGCAGAACTAGAAGAAATACACCTGATGCCGAATACTCTAGAAAAGGGAATGAAGTGGTGCTATCCCAAAGAAAAGAAATTTAAAAAAGCCATGAGGGATGTTTATAGCTCACCCATCCCCAGAGAAAAGACGGCGGGACATCTTAAAGAATATCTAGTGGATACTTTTAGTGATGAAAAACAACTCAAAAAGATGTGGACTGCTATCAACGAAGGTATAGGCGTGGAAAAAAATACCAACAACGCAGAGGTTTTGAAAGTTGATACCTTGTGAAAAGGAGAATAGTTTTTGTAGCGGATTTCTTCGATAACGATTTGGTTGGCGGAGCCGAACTAAATGATGGAGTTCTTATTCGTCGATTGACTGATCTAGGGTATAAAATCAAGAGCGTTAAAAGTTCTTTGATAACGGAAGAGTTCTTAAAATCACACGAGGATTTCTTCTATATTATCTCCAACTTTATAGGTCTAACTGAAAATTGTAAAAGAATAATAGCTGACGAGTGCGAGTATATTATCTACGAGCACGACCACAAGTATCTTATTTCCAGGGACCCTTCAGTTTTTTGCTCAGATAGGTCAAGTCTGAAGGAGATGAGCATTACGGCAGAAAATATTATAAATTCTAGGTTTTATACCAAAGCAAAAACTGTTGTTTGTTTGAGTGAGGTGTGTAAGAAGATATTGGAGGAACTCCTCAACATAAAAAACGTCGTCAGTATTGGAACGAGCCTTTGGTCCGAAAATAGATTGTCCAAAATAGAGAGCCTATTGTCCGAAGAGAAAAGTAAAGGATGCATGGTTCTAAACTCTGCCAATCAAACCAAGAACACGGATGCAGGCGTAAAATATTGCAGAGAGAATAATATCCCATTTGATTTGGTTGGGGGATTGGCTCCTGATGATTTTTTAAAGGCTATGGCTCAATATAAGACGCTGGTTTATATACCCAAGGTTCTGGAAACCTTTTGTCGCTTGGTTGTGGAAGCTAAAATGCTAAAGTGTGAGGTTAAGACTGTTGCGTCGCTCATTGGTGCTGCTAGCGAGACATGCATTAAATTGGATGGTCGCGACCTAATTGAGGAAATCCGCAACCGAGTGAACCAAGCTATAGACCTGTTCTCACACACTATAGACGAACCCATAATTAAGACAGATAATCACAAAATTGCATTTATAGGAAAATTCCGAAAATTGCACGATGAAGAGGGAAAAGCAAGAGCGCTTGAAAAGCTGGGGCACCACGTCTTGCGTTTTGATGAGACAAGCTTTAACACTATGGGGATGATAAACAACGAAATGATATTGCTCCATGCCCTTCCTGATATAGTAATTTATACCAAATTAAGGATCCCGCACGCGCAAAGATTTATGTCAACTATGAAACAAAATGGCATCAAAACAGTTTGCTGGGTTCCAGATTTGTATTTTGGAATCCCTCGCGAAGAAGAGGTTCACAAAAAAACACCTATGTTTCAGGGAGATTACATCTTTTCTCCAGATGGTGGCAGCCAAGAGAAATTTAAATCCCTGTCTATTAATCATATTCCTCTAAAGCAGGGCATATTTTACGATAGCTGTATCGAAAAAGATGAGGTTGGAACAAGGGAAAAAAAGATAGATATCTTGTTCGTGGGGGGTGTTAATAAGAGTATCCACGGAGAATCCAGAGAACGTCTGCTAAATTTCCTTAGAGACACTTATGGAGATCGTTTTTTTTGGGCTGGCGCAAACAACTCCGAACAATACCGCGGAAATGATCTAACTGATCTCATAGCATCTGCCAACATAATAATAGGGGATTGCGTAGACTCCCCAGATTATTGGTCGAATCGCCTCTATGAGACTATTGGGCGTGGAGGGTTTATGTTACATCCACAAGTCAAAGGCATTGACCACCATTATATACCGGGAAAGCATTTTGATACTTTTGAGAGAAATAATTTTAAACAATTACAGAATAAAATCGAGTTTTACTTAGAGAACACTGCAAAAAGAAACACAGTAGTAAAAGAGGGACTATCCCACACCAAAACACATCACACCCTCACAAATAGGGCTGCATATTTAATAGAGAGGGTTACAAATGGGAAGCAGTGATGATCCAAGCCGTCCAGAGTTAACTAACTATGTGTCTGCTGTTCAACGCTTTAGTACAATTAGACCAGAGATATTATTTGAAGCCGGTACAAAAGATGGAAAAGACTCTATCTTTTTAGCACAGGAATTAAATATACCCCACCAAGGAGTCTATTTATTTGAGCCCAACCAGATGTTGTACAAAAAGCTTGAACAGGATACAGCATTAGACCAGATGAACAAAATACCAGCAGCACTTTATAATCAGACTTGCCAGTTAAAGTTTTATGAGGCGCTAAATTCCGACGATGGGCGGTCGTCACTCCTAGACAGACCTGAAATTTATTCTGACCCATCTCTTTTTAAAGTGGTACAAGTAGACGCAATCCGTTTAGATGAATTTATGGAGTCTAAATCTATAGATTTTATTGACTTGTTTAAGCTGGATGTGGAAGGCGCTACCATGGAAGTATTAGAGGGTGCAGGAACACGCCTACGGGACATTAAATCTTTTCAAATTGAGGCAGAATATTATCAAATATGGGAGTCTCAATCTACATGGAAAGAAATAAAGTATTTTTTAGAATATCAAGGATTTGTTCAGCTTATTGAAATTAACCACGGTGACCGACAATGTGATTCAATTTGGATTCAAAAAGAATTTGTAAAAGGACATACAAATGGCTAGAGACGTAACTTCTGTAGAATTCTGGAAATCACGCCTGGAGGGGCTGACCGAGAATACCCTCAACCAATCGGTTTTTCGTATACCCAAAACTTTATTTGAGCACATGGAGCAACATCACTTAACCCTGATTCATACACACATACCAAAAAATTGTAAGGTATTGGACGCAGGGTGCGGGTATGGTCGCATGGCTGCCTATTTCTCTCCAGGGAGTTATACCGGGGTTGATATGTCTCCTCACTTTTTGACACTGGCTAAAGAAAGATTTCCCAACCATACCTTCGAGTCTGCGCGACTAGAGAACCTTCCGTTCGAAGATCAGAACTTTGAGTGGGCATTTTTGATAAGCATCCGTGATATGATTGTTAGAGAAGCGGGGGCTGAAATATGGGAAAAGATGCTAGAGGAGCTTAAGAGAGTTGCACGAAATATTTTAATCCTAGAGTACACCGATGGAAATGATCATAATCCCGACTATTTTCATTACAAATACGAGGTGATAAAACAATGAGGGTTGGGTCTATTGTTTTATCAACCGAACAGGGGCTTGGGATTTTAGCCAGGGGTATGTATGACCACGGGATTATCGATGAAGTTCTGCTAAAACAGCACAGCTTCCGCAAAAACCACCCAGAATGGTTTAATAATGCAGAGTATATAGGGAATCCCCAGGAAGACTTTGTACAAACACAAGATCCGTCAACTAGAGAAAGGGTAATAATAACGAACTTTTTATCCAAGATTGATATTCTTTTTATTCTAGAGATTCCGTTCTATTTTAAATGGTGGCAACTGGCTCACGGCGGGGAAAAAGTCCCAATAGGATATGATTTATTGGTAGATGCTCAAAGAATGGGTGTGAAGGTTGTGTTGATGCCCATGTATGAATGCAGCCCGGTTCCCCTCGACGCAGATTTATATTTGTGTCCTTCCGCTCTGGATAAGCAGGTTTATGAAAAGATCTACCCAGGGAAGAAAATTCACCAGATAACCGTACCTGTAAATGTCCCATGGAAGCAAAGAACAATGGCTAAAGAGTTTATTTTTAATGCGGGAAATGGCGGCACAAATGACAGAAATGGAATACCCGAAGTAGTTGAGGCTCTGAAATATATAAAGTCGCCTTTTACTTTAACCATTCGATCACAAAATCCGCTACCATTTACAATTGAGGATAGTAGAGTTAAGCTGGAAATAGGAACATTTCCTTATGAAGAATTATATGCTGATGGGGACGTTTTTTTGTTTCCGGAAAAGTTTAATGGGTTATCTCTGCCGCTACAAGAAGCCCACGCAAGTGGGATGTTAGTAATGGCTTCCAATAGATTCCCCAACACGGAGTGGCTTCCTGAAGAACCTCTGATCCCAGTAGCCGGCTATGAGGAAGACAGAATAACTAATGTACCCTTTTCACGAGCTATCATCAAGCCAGCAGATATTGCTCAAACTGTGGATAACTGGTATGGGAAAGATATAACCCGATATTCCCTGGCAGGAAAAGAATGGGGAGAGAATCATTCGTGGAAAAATATGAAACCTAAATATTTAAAAATTTTCAAACAGATTCTGAGAGGCTAAAATGAAGATTGGACTGATAAAACCAGATTCTGTTAATGTTAATCCTTGGGTGGGATGCCTGCGTGACAGAGGGATGGAAGTGGTTGAAGATAATATAGATGCATCGTGTGATTTTATTATTTGTGCCTCTATATCTCAACTTGGACGTTTAGTGCCACTTCAAACCAAATATCCACAAATACCCATTATTCATTATAACTGGGATCTTTATGAATGGCACAAATCTCAAAACTACGACTGGCTAACATATGGGAAATCTCTCCAACAAAGTAGAGAAATTTGGTGCCCGAGCGCAGAAGTAATTTTGAGAACAGAGGAATATTATGGTTTAGGACGCAAGTGCCACATTATAAAAACGTTTGCTCGTTTGTTTGATTATGATGATGTGCAGGATAAACGATATATTTATAATCCCATGCGTGCTTATTTTCGAGATAAGAATTATGGCTGGGCTGAACGAGCCTGTAAAGAATTAGAAATACCATTAGTGGAATCTAAGCATAAATTAAGCCAGGAAGACTTTGAGAAAACTATCGCTCATTGTACTTTTTTATTGTGTGAATACTATGAGGCGTCAACCGGAGGACTTACATTATTAGAGGGTCACCGGCTAGGAAAACAGGTTCTTGTATGCGATTCGATTTATATGGGCGCTCGGGATTATTTTGGTGACCGGGCGCATTATTTTAGGCACAATGACTATGAAGATTTTAAAAAGAAGATTTTGTATTTGTGGAAGGAATGTCCTCCGCTTAACAGGAAAGATTGTGTAAATTTTACAAACCAATACACACTAGATGTAATGGTAGATGAGATGATTGAAAGATTGAAATATCTTAAAGAAAAGTCACCATGAAAAAAGTTTATATTGCCACCTCTAGGAAAATAGGGGAAAAGTGTCGCCAATGGGCTACTGCCAATTTACCGCCTGGATATGAGATAGTAGAGGACTCCAGCCAGAGTGATATTTTCATTTCCGTGTTATATGATAAAATCTTAACTCCTTTTTTTATTAACAGCCGCAAATGCTTTAATTTCCACCCTGGAATATTACCACAGTACCGAGGTGCGGGTGCCTACAGTTGGGTCCTCATCAACGGTGATGATAAAACGGGCATAACTCTTCACTTAATGGACGACGGAATTGATAGCGGAGATATTATAGAAATCAGGGCTTTCCCGGTAGATAAGAAGAAAGACACTGCGTATACACTTTATCAGCGGGGAGAGAAAACAATGTTTAAAATGTTTGCCGACTGGTTTCATAATATTCTAGAAGGAGATTATGAAGCCATCAAGCAAGATGAATCCTTCGCGGCTCTTTATTACCGGAAAGATCTTAGTGCCATCAAAGACTTAAGTAAGTATATAAGAGGATTAACTTTCAAGGATAAGGAATCAGCCTACTATGTTGATAACCAGGGAAATAAAAAGTATATTCATTTTGAGGATAATAACTAAAAATAAAACTATGGGTGTGATATGATATCAAGAGATCAGAGCCTACAGGAGGAGTAATTAAATGAGAAGAGATGTAAGCAATAAAAATGTATGTGTGATTGGGGGCGCGGGATTTTTAGGGTCCCACCTCGTAGACCACTTAATAGAAGATCGAAACTGTAAGGTATTGGTGCTAGACAATTTAATAACTGGACTAAAAAAGTATCTTCACAAAGATTCTACATTTATGTGGTTTGATATTCGAGATGATGAAAATGAATTAGCTAAAATTCTCGTAGACCACAATATCCAATTTGTTTTCAATTATGCTGCGGAGCCCTATATTCCAGAATGCTTCGAAAGACCAATGCATTTTTTCGACATAAATGCAACAGCAGTTTTGAGGGTATTAAACGCGTGTCAGATGGCAAAGATAGAGGGTCTTTTACAGGTTTCCTCTGCTGAAATTTATGGTGATATGAAAGGGAAGATTAAAGAAACAGACCCAGTTGCTCCCCACTCTACATACGGCGTTTCGAAATTAGCCGCAGATGGACTTGTTCAGGTTCGCTGGCGAGAAGCAAAAGTTCCAGCTATAGCCATGCGCCAATTTAATTGTGTAGGTGAGAGAGAAACGCATGAGTATGTTATTCCAGAAATTATTCAACAGTTAAGTGTGAGTCCCAGCGTGAACCTTGGCAACAACTCTTTTAGAGACTTTCAATATGCGGGGGACGCTGTTAAAATGGCGGTAAACCTATTAGAAAAAGGAGAGTTTGGGGAAGTTTATAATATGGGCAGCGAAGACGGTATTCAGATTTATGATTTAGCTCATCTTATTGGACGGCTGATGGGGCACAAAAATATAAATATTATAACTGAACAATCTCGTGTGCGACCATGGGAAATTTGGCATCTCCAGTCCGACAATTCGAAGCTTTATGATGTTATAGACACACGCCCGGAGGTTGACCTTGAAGGCGCTCTTCAAAGAACTATTCAATATTTTTATGACAATGAAAATAGTTGGGACTGGTAGATGCAACCTTTTGAACAACTAGAGCAGAAATATGCCGATCACTTAAATATCAGTTCTACGGTTTCTGTCAATACTGGGACTGCCGCTCTTCATGTAGCTCTGGAAGCCTTGCGGCTACCCGAAGGCAGCAAGGTGATTGTTCCAGAATTTACAATGTACTCATCAGCTTTGGCTGTTTATTATGCCCGACTTACACCCACCTTTGTAGACTGTGATAATAGCCTCCTAATAGATATAGACAAGATCGAACGAGCCATTGACGACGACACCAGGGTGTTGATGGTTACCCACATTTATGGACGCATTGTAAATATGGATAAGGTAATGGAATTAGCCGCGACCTATAATCTCCGAGTAATAGAAGATGCCTGCGAGGCGCAAGGGGCGATGTGGAACAATAAACCAGTTGGAACATTTGATATTGGGTGTTTTTCTTTATACCAAAATAAGATAATTAATGCCGAAGAGGGCGGCATTGTGGCATCTGATGATCAGAACTTTTTGGATATGGCTCGGAACATGAAGAATATGTCATTTGGTCACCCCCATAACTATTACCATTCCCAAATAGGTTTTAATTATAGAATGACCAACTCTCAAGCACTACTGGCTATAAATAGCCTGGAAGAATATCCCCACAACGCGAGAAAAAGGAGAAACATAGAAAAGATCTACGATTCCTTATTGCCAGAGGAAATAAAATTACCTGCTCGCTCGGCGGTTTGGGTCTATGACTTTCAGTCTGAATTTAAAGACGAGATAGTTACTACTTTGAATAAGGCTGGTTATGCGGCACGCCATGGCTTTAAGCCTATGTCGATGATGCCTCTCTTTGGTGGCGAAAATAATAACTATACAGAGCTAAATGCGTATAGAAAGTCCAAAGAAATTGGATATTTACCTGTACACCCTGAACTAAAAGAAAACAACATAGAAGAAATATGTTATATTGTCAATAGAGTTTTAGAAGAGAGATAGAAAATGAGAATTGGAATTATGGGGCATGGAGAAATAGGAAAAGCGGTAGAACAAGTATATTTTAAGCAGAGTTCCGTTGTACCGTTGATCCGCGATTTAAATAGAAATGACGGGCTACATAATCTAGATGTGTTGAACATTTGTATTCCCTATACTGAAGAATTTGCCCGACATGCAATAGATCAAATCGCTGAATCTAGTTCTCAATTGACAATTATCCACTCTACGGTGAAACCAGGCACTACTGCATTGATTAAGGAAGTGACAGAAACCGCAGTTGTGCATAGCCCCGTCCGGGGAATTCATCCAAACTTATATGAGGGGTTGATGACTTTTAAGAAATTTATTGGTGCAGAAGATGATGAAGATGCAAAAAGGGCATCCCGACATTTAGACATGTTAAGAATAAAAACCCAGAGATGCTCTTCGTCGCGAGCAACTGAATTCGGTAAGCTTTTTAGCACCACTTACTACGGGCTTGTAATAGCGTGGCACGGAGAAATGAAAGAGATGTGCGACCAATACGGTGTTAACTTTGATGAGGCAGTGACGGATTTTAATAATTCATATAATCAAGGATATCAAAACCTAAATAAAGAGAATGTCGTCCGACCCACTCTTCACCCCCCAGGTTCTAAAATTGGGGGACACTGCATTTTACAAAATTTAGAGATTTTAAAAAACTTTCATAGTTCCGAGGCTTTTAGCCTGATAGATAAATATAAAGGAGAATAACATGAAATTATCAGATCAAGCGGTGGGGGCGCTTCTAATGACCCTCCAAAAATGTTTAGCCGAAGAGATCGATATAACTGACCTTTTAAAGAGTTGGGATATTGAAATTATCAACGATGAGGTACATGTTATAAATGTTCCAGTTGTTAAGGCTAAGGAAAATACTTTTTTTGATGTAGACGGAGCTTGAGTTTTGCCTCGGTATGAGTATTGGTGTGCGTTGTGCGAGAAAAAATATGAGATCCGCCACCCCTACAAGGAAGAACACAATACTTGTGAAGAATGTGGAAACTCTGGATGCATCTCAAAAATCTTGAGTGAGCCACTTAAAAGGAGGTTTAGACCCCCTCCTATCAAAAAGGACTCCTCCCCCGGACTGGTTGTCAAAGAAGCCATAGAAGATGCCAAAAGGGAGACAACTAGAAACAAAATAAAACTTAAGAAGAGGATCAAAAAATGACACTCATATTATCAACTTTTTGTATGGGTGGCTTATTTTTTAATATTCTCTTGTTATGGTATATCAAAAAGCTTCTTGGTCAATTTCATTTGGCTGCGGAGGACGCAACTACTATTGCACAGGAAATCGAAGATTATAGAGCACATCTTCAGACGGTTTACGAATTAGAAACCTATTATGGGGATGCAACAATAAAAGGAGTCCTCCAACATACTGGCGATTTTCTAGAAAAGATTAAGGGATACCAAGAAATTTTCTCGACGGTTATAGAGCCTGTAGTTGTAGATGAGACTGATACCCCAACAGAGGAGGGACCCAATGAGGAAGGCTAAACCCAGAAAACCCAGAAAAGCTGGGAAAAAGTCTTCGTATTATTTTACCGCAGACACCGAGAAGGCAATAATAGGTTATTGCGCTACTGAAAACATAACTATCCGAACTAAATTATATATTGATCAGATCCAGCCAGCCTTTAATAATTTGGTAGATAAAATCGTATATACCTATAAATTTACATCTCTTCAGAATATAGACAGCCTCAAGGATGAATGCAAAATTTGGCTAACGACCATACTGGGGAAATTTGACCCAGGAAAAGGTACAAAAGCTTTCTCATATTTTTCGGTAGTCACCAAAAACTGGTTCACCCACAAGGCTAAAAAACAAGCTATCAAAAATAAGCGTGAAATAAATTATGATACTATGCTTCGAGAGGTAGAGGCACACACTGAAGCAGGCGCAAAAGATCTTCTGGACCAAGCCGAAGAGCGACAATTTTGGGAATTTCTTTTAAAAGAGGTCGGCGGATGGGAAAAAATGACTCTCAAGGAGAATGAGAAGAAAGTTTTGGATGCCGTTCTCACCTTAATGAATAATATAGAACAGATAGAAATTTTCAATAAAAAAGCGGTTTACCTTTACATGAGAGAAATAACTGGGCTGAATACAAAACAAATTGTTAGCAGCCTCAACAAAATGAGACAACGTTATAGGGTGTTCAAGCAAAAATGGGACGAGGGAGAAATTAACTAGGAATCTACTTATTACAAGCCCAGGAGGATTTTGTAATGAGAAAGGATTTAAACTCTCTAATTGAGCAAGCCCTATCTAACATTAATGATGACCGGCAAGAAACGGAATTATTGCTAGCAGAACTTAAAGAATATAACAGAGTATCCAGTGAACGTATCGCAGATACCGGCTCCACTGCTGCTAAGTTTCTGGAAACACTTCAGAGGAGCAACGAGCAGTTGGTTAAGCTAGCCACGCTAGTACATAAAAAAGACAGTAACAGGGAAGATATGTCTCTATCAGATGACGATAAGAAACAGTTGTTTGACCTGATAAAAGAGTAGGACAAAATGGCAACAGAAAAAGATGCCCGATCTTTAAATGTTTTAAAAAACAGAACAACATATTCTTATCGAATTGGCTCTAGTTATGCTGACAATACTAGGAATGTTACCGCAAAGCAATATGAGGTAGATGTTTATGAAGGTCAGTTGGAGTTTTATGCCGTTGTATTATCGGTAGAAACAGTTAAAGATTATATAGGGACCACCCGTATGAACGAAGAGGTAGTCCAAGCTCGGTGTTTTATTCCCAAGATACATGCGTGTTATCCGCTTCCCCGGAGTAACAAAGATTATCAGATAATAGATTTATTCCCCATGTTCCAAGGATCGACGGCAGAATTTGAAGAGGCGAAGCCCGGTCGGCTGGTTCGGGTAAAATTCGCAGATAGAAATAGAACCTCCCAGCGAGTTGGGAACGGTAAACTAATACAACTTATGGATAAGAACCAAGCCAATGCCGTGGGAATAGGATTTGAGTTAACGATATGTATTGAAAAGCCTTCAACAACCAAAGCCAACGCTCCATCCGGAGAGGACCTCTGGGAGAGTTGTGATGATTTGGTAAGGAGCGTGAGAAATCCCAAGAAAATAAACTCACAATGGGCAGAGTCTAGTACCATAAACGATTGCAGGAGCACTGGTGCTTTGCTGGGCAACGAACGACCAAGCTATTCAGAACATAAAAGGTTTGGGGTAGCAGAAATAAAACCATCCGAGGTTAGTTGTAAAACTGCGACTATATTAAGCAAGATCAGCGGCGGTAGTGGTGGTGGCTGCAAAAACGGAATTCCTCTTCCCATGGCGCACGACGGCGGCTTGCTGGCTTTCATGGAAGCCGTAGCCGCCTCCGAAAGCGGCGCAGATGCATATAATGCCAGAAGGCAAATGTTTTGGAAGAAAGAGAAGAAAGTTTGTGAGGATGGGAAACCAACGGGTTCTCAATATTGGGGGAAATATCAATTGGGCGAGAAAGCCAGAGTGGACGCTTTCAAAGTAGTTTGGCATAACTTTGATAAGGACAAAAGGCAGCCGCCGTTGTTAAAGAATGTTGATCTCATGAGCAAGGAAGACAGTAAGAC
>TARA_R110002110_G_scaffold49669_27_pt1 | contig 13768 bp, 13 predicted proteins | sample TARA_R110002110 | Tara Oceans TARA_R110002110 (sample SAMEA4397330) | marine metagenome | biome: Polar Biome; feature: [SRF] surface water layer (ENVO:00010504); material: water (ENVO:00002006), including particulate matter (ENVO:01000060) such as... | depth 5 m
GGTGGGCGTTGACCGAAAGCCGAAGACAGAGGCCCCGATCATAGCCCGGGTCGGGGTGCTGCCCTCAAGCAATCCTTGAGAAAACAACCTCTGGAAGGGGTGTCTGGTGCGGTCGAGAAGACTCGAACTTCCACTCCGGTTAAAGAACAGCGACCTCAACGCTGCGCGTCTACCAATTCCGCCACGACCGCACTGTCCTGACCTGCGGGGTGATAGCGAAGCCGGCGGCCATTGTGAAGATCAATTTTGCACGGTTTGGAGGTTTTGATCACAAATTCAAGGTTGGTGACAAATATCAGCAGGCCCGTCGGCCCCCCGCCCATGCGGTGCACCCGAAAAACACATCAGGGATCGGATCTGAAATCCCCGGGTATCTGGAAAACCGGCATGGTCGCGGGAACCGGGCTTCCCGGAACCGCTGCTCCCGGCATCGACCGACCCGCAGAGGAGTAAGCCGCAAGCCGGACAAGGTCGCTGCGGTCGGTCATGCCAGGGGCAAAGACCGGCAAGGTGCCGCCCTGCATTGCCAGATAGCTCATATCGAACCAATCCAGCGCGAGATCTGTCCGCGGGGCTGTCCCGATTCCGGCAGCAAGGTGGTGGCCCAGAAGCTCGGCATAGGCCTTTTCACCGACCGCCGTCAGAATCAAAGCCGAGCCGACCGCGACATCCATATTGTCGGTGACATAGCCAACGCCGAGGCAGATCTTTGCCGTGGTGGCAAGCTGCGCCGGGGCCATGCCGGACGACAGCACGAAGCTCAGGGCATCCTGGATGACCCCTTCGCGCGCTTTCAGCGACAATGCTGCCACCTGATCTTTCAGCATCGGGCCAAGCCCTTCACATTGCTGCGCAATTTGCTGCGGCGTAAAGCCTGCAACCTTGGCGGTCAATTCTTCGCCCTGCGCGATCGCATAGGTGCGGGCAAGACAAAACTGCTCGGACAAGGCAAATTTCGGATCGGTCATGCTGATCTGCGTCACAAAACCGCCGTTTGTATTGGTGATCAGTGAAACCTTGTTGCAAAGGCTGGCAAGCGAGGCCTGCGCCACCCCCTGCCCCAGAAAAGACGGCATGGCAATGGCCGGTGCCGCTGCCTGGCCGAACTGCGGCACCGCCGTCACCCCGACGGTGTTCGCCGGGGTTGAGGCAACTGGCGCTGCAACCGTCTGACTGCCCTGCGGAACAACCCCAAGCTTTTCGTCGCGATAGTCGAACAGCAAAGCACGGGTGCCGCGCGGATCGGTCGATGCCTGTCGCGCCGTCAGGGCACCGCCCGCCTGCGCCCGGTACCACGACTGAACCAGGATATCCCGTTCGAACTCATTCAGTTGTCCGGTGACCCCGAAGCCCATCGTCGCCTGGAACTGCGAAATTGCTGCGCGCGACTGCGGGCCGATACTGCCGTCGGCCGGGCCGACCGGATACCCGAAGTAATTCAATGAATTCTGGACTTCGCGATTCGCGGCGCGGGTCGATGAGCTAATTCCACTGGGGCGGCGTTTCGTTTTTACCCCGTTGGCGATGACGCTGCCGATTATTCCGCCGACGATCCCCCCGACCAACCCATCTCCCCCGGCTGCGGCTTGAAAGGGGGTCAATATGAGGGCCGAAGCGACGCAGGCAGTTGCAAATCCTTTCAAGACCATTTCAAAACTCCTGATCAATTGAACGCGACTCATCCAGGCGAAAAGACTAACATGCGCTGGGCAATCGCCCGAAGCGGTTTTTACCGAGGGCGGAAAGGCAGGGCGATGACACAACCGGAAACAAGTGTGGAGTGGCGCGTTCTGGACGGCTTTTCCCCTTACTCGCAAACCCTCGCGGCGATGGAGGAACGGGTTGCCGGAATCGCCGCCGGCACCGCCCCCGAGGCGGTGTGGCTGCTGGAGCACCCGCCCCTGTATACGGCAGGCACCTCGGCGCGGCCTGCCGACCTGGTGGACCCTGACAGGTTTCCCGTGCATCTCGCCGGACGCGGCGGGCAATACACCTATCACGGGCCCGGCCAGCGGGTCGCCTACGTCATGCTTGACCTCAACAAGCGCGGGCGCGATGTGCGCAGGTTCGTCTCGGCCCTCGAGGACTGGGTGATCGGCACGCTGGCAAGCTTCAACGTCAAGGGAGAGCGGCGCGCGGGCCGGGTCGGTGTCTGGGTGGTGCGACCCGACAAACCGGCCAATCCCGACGGCAGCGCCTGCGAGGAAAAGATCGCGGCTATCGGCGTGAAGCTGCGCAAATGGGTCAGTTTTCACGGTATTTCGATCAATGTAGAGCCCGACCTCGGGCATTTCAGTGGCATCGTGCCCTGTGGCATCGCGGACCATGGCGTCACCAGCCTTGTCGACCTCGGGTTGCCGGTCACGATGGCGGACCTCGATATCGCCCTGCATGATGCCTTTGTCCGGCGTTTTGTCCCGGGATCACCGGGCCAGAGCGCGGATTCGGCGGGCGGGCAAGACTACGCGACACGCTGACCCATGGAACTTTTCCTGGAAAGTGCTAAGTTTGACGCGCCGCGAAGCGGGCGAATCGTCACCTGCGTGGCATGCAACCCCTGCGCCAGATCCAGAGCCAAGACGTTCAAGCAAGACAAGGAATAAACAATGAAGATCACTCTCAGTGTAATGGCAGCCACTTTGGCACTTTCGCTTCCGGCCTTTGCAGGCAGCGATTCAGGCGGTGACGCCGCAAAGGGCGAAAAAGACTTCAAAAAATGCAAGGCTTGCCACGCAATCGTTGCCGATGACGGGACTGCGATTGTCAAGGGCGGCAAGTCCGGCCCGAATCTTTACGGCGTGATCGGCCGCGTTGCGGGCAGCGTCGATTTCAACTTCGGTGATTCGATCAAAGCCGCGGGCGCAGCCGGACTTGTCTGGGACGAGAAAAACCTTGCCGAATACATCGCCGACCCCAAAGCCTTCCTGATCAAGGCAACCGGCGACGCGGGCGCCAAGGCCAAAATGTCCTACAAACTGAAAAAGGGCGGCAACGATGTCGCGGCTTACCTGGCATCTGTGGCCCCTGCTGCAAACTGACCCCTGAAAAACGGCTTTGACACGGTTTTTATTGATCTGTGTCAAAGTCAGCAATTGCCGCCGCCGCCTGGGCATTCTAGAACAGGAATGCAAGTGGCGGCGGGAATCTTCTTTTTCCGTCCGCTTTGGAAATCAACACAAGCGGGAGGCAGCCTATGGCCGACGCAGCCATTCATGGCCACGAACATGACAAACGCGGGTTCTTTACCCGCTGGTTCATGTCCACCAATCACAAAGACATCGGTATCCTGTATCTTTTCACCGGCGGGCTGGTTGGCCTGATCGCGGTTCTTTTCACCGTTTATATGCGGATGGAACTGATGTACCCCGGTGTTCAGTACATGTGTCTGGAAGATGTCGGTCAGGGCCTTCTGTCCCGTCTGACCGCTCAAGACGGTGTTTGCACGCCGAACGGCCATTTGTGGAACGTGATCGTCACCGCACACGGCGTGCTGATGATGTTCTTCGTGGTCATTCCCGCTTTGTTCGGTGGTTTCGGCAACTACTTCATGCCGTTGCAGATCGGCGCGCCGGATATGGCGTTTCCGCGGATGAACAACCTGTCTTACTGGCTGTATGTTGCCGGCACCTCGCTGGCCGTGGCCTCGGTGTTTTCGCCGGGCGGCAATGACCAGCTTGGCGCGGGTGTCGGTTGGGTGCTGTATCCGCCGCTGTCGACCAATGAAGGCGGCTACGCGATGGATCTTGCGATCTTCGCGGTTCACCTGTCGGGGGCGTCGTCGATTCTCGGTGCGATCAACATGATCACCACCTTCCTGAACATGCGCGCACCGGGCATGACCCTGCACAAGGTGCCGCTGTTCGCCTGGTCGATCTTTGTGACCTCGTGGCTGATCCTGCTGGCGCTGCCGGTTCTGGCGGGTGCGATCACCATGCTGCTGACCGACCGCAACTTCGGCACCACCTTCTTCCAGGCATCTGGTGGCGGTGACCCGATCCTGTATCAGCACATCCTGTGGTTCTTTGGCCACCCGGAAGTCTACATCATCATTCTGCCGGGCTTCGGGATCATCTCCCAGGTTATCGCGACCTTCTCACGCAAGCCGATCTTCGGCTATCTGCCGATGGTCTATGCGATGGTGGCAATCGGTGTTCTGGGCTTCGTCGTCTGGGCACACCACATGTACACCGTCGGCATGTCGCTGACCCAGCAATCCTACTTCATGCTGGCGACGATGGTGATCGCGGTGCCGACCGGCATCAAGATCTTCTCGTGGATCGCCACCATGTGGGGCGGCTCGATCGAGATGAAGACCCCGATGTTGTGGGCCTTTGGCTTCATCTTCCTGTTCACTGTCGGCGGCGTCACCGGCATCGTGTTGAGCCAGGCAGGCGTGGACCGGGCGTACCATGACACCTATTATGTCATCGCGCACTTCCACTATGTGATGAGCCTTGGTGCGGTCTTCGCGATCTTCGCGGGCATCTACTACTGGATCGGAAAGATGTCGGGGCGTCAGTACCCGGAATGGGCAGGCAAACTGCACTTCTGGATGATGTTCATCGGCGCGAACCTGACCTTCTTCCCGCAGCACTTCCTGGGTCGCCAGGGCATGCCGCGCCGTTATATCGACTATCCGGAAGCTTTCGCTTACTGGAACTACTGGTCGAGCCTTGGTGCGTTCTTGTCCTTTGCGTCCTTCGTGTTCTTCCTCGGGATTGTTTATTACACGCTGCGCTACGGCAAGCGCATCACGGTGAACAACTACTGGAACGAATACGCCGACACCCTAGAATGGACCCTGCCCTGCCCACCACCCGAACACACGTTCGAGCAATTGCCAAAGCAGTCTGACTGGGACAAGGGCCACGCCCACTGATCGAAGCCAGACAGAGCAAAACGATGAAGGCCCCGGATCACTCCGGGGCCTTTTTGCGTTTTCAGACAGTCTGCGGGATTTCACCAGATGCCTACCGCGTCACCTTTGTCGGATCACAGGATATGCACCCCGAAAAACCTCGGTGTCACTTCACCACTGTCACTTTCTCCGCATCTTTCACATTCTTGATCGTCGCCCAGGTGATCTCGACTTTCTCTCCGGATTTCAGGGTGTTGGCCTTGAACTTTGCGGGAAGCTTATAGGCCGTGCCGTCCTGAAGCGTCACCATCATCGTCTTTGCGTCAACCGACTTCACCACCCCGGTCGTCACGGTCCCGCCGGCGGCAAATACCCCTGCGCCAACAGAAAGCGATGTTACCAGGACAACCGGGAAAAGAAACTTACGCATCTAGAAACTCCATCCGACCTGCCCGCATGTTGCGGGCCTTGTGATAGACAGTCTAAAGAGCTCTGTTGGGTCTTTGCGAAGATCGCGGAACTCTTTCTGTCTATGAACGAATTTCTACTCCTGCCGATGGCGGCGCGCAATTTACATCGCCGTAAGGAATCTGCAAGAATATTGCGATGAATTCGCCATCCGCACTGCGGCAAGGACCCCCATGCCTTATGAATGGAGCCACCCCGAAAAGCCACATCCCGGCAAGCAGCTGCGCCTCTGGCCGCACCGCTCGCTGCCCCGCAAGGGGTTCGTCGCGTTCATCGGCGGCACGGCGGTGCTGATCGCGCTGCCGTTACTGACGGTTCTCGGCACGCCGGTGCTGTGGGGGGTGCTACCCTTCTTGGTTGTCGCGGTATCGGGCCTGTATTGGGCATTGCAGCGCAGTTATCGCGACGGGGAGATCCTGGAAACCCTGACTTTTGACGGGGACTGCCTGCACCTGGAGCGCTTCGGCCCGCGTGGCAAGCGCCAGGAATGGCAGGCAAACCCGCATTGGGTGCAGGTCAGGCAGCACGAAACCGGCGGACCGGTGCCGCAATACATCACCCTGTCCGGTGGCCCGCGTGAAGTCGAGTTGGGTGCCTTCCTGTCCGATCAGGAGCGCGCGGCCCTTGCCCCCGAACTGCGCGCGGCGTTGCGCGATCACAACGGAAAACGTGCCGGGCACTGAGGCGGCACTGGGGCGGCACTGGGGCGGCACTGGGGCGGCCTTTCAGGCGTACCGCTGCATTGTGGGCAATGTCGCCAAAGCTGACAGATATGTCACCGAGCGCAGCGCCACAGAGGTGGCCTACTCACGCCGGCTTGCCTGGTGCGCTAAACCGCGTCAGCATCAAAGGCAGGGATTCTATTTGAACATTGCAGTTCGAAGGATAGAGAATGTCAAGATCGCTGGAGTATGCTCTGCGGCGCGTCGTGCCGTCCATTTCAAGGCTCACCTACAACCCGATCGTGAAGGTACTGTTGCGGGCCGCCGACATATTTCCGGGTGGCCTATGGAAAGAGTTCCGGACCTTGCCGCCCAATTACATGCGGTGCCGAGTCGGGGTGGGCAACCGGCTTTTCACCAATCAGGTCGTGTTTCTGACCCGCGGCTATTCTGACTGGATGTATGCCCTGGAACAAGGCCACGTAAGGTTGGATTCTGACATCGTCGAAATCGGATGCGGCTGCGGGCGGCTTACACGGCAGATCGCGGAGTACAGATTGCGCGGCAGCATCTATTCTGGCAAATACCTTGGCATCGACATCGACAAGGAAATGATCGATTGGTGCGAAGCGCATTTCGACGACCGCTTCGAATTTGCCCTTTCGACGCACGGAAGCACTTCATACATCCCGTCGGACGAAAAGACAGGCGCATACAGCATCCCGCGCGACGACCGAAGTGTGGATTATGTCTATGGCACATCGCTTCTGACGCATCTACTGGAAGCGGAGATGGTCAATTATCTAGCGGAGTCGGCGCGCATCCTGCGACCCAGGTCGTGGATCTATCTGTCCTGTTTCGCCGTGGACCGCGCGACCAGACATGCCGGCTCGCGCCACACCTTCCAGCACCGCATCGCAAACGCCTATGTCGAATCGATGGCGCAGCCCCAGGCCGCGGTTGCCTATCAAAGCGACTTCCTTGTCGAAAGCGCGTTGAACGCCGGGTTTGCGTTCGCCGAGGTTCAATCCGCACCCGGAGATGTGCAACACGCCCTTCTGGCCCGCACGCCTGACTGAACCCGGCGCAAATGCGTTTTGGTATCGACAGCGGGCCAGCCCCCAAAAGGGTATCGGCGGCCTTCACGAGGGCGAACATGCGTGCCGCGGGAAACATTGCAGTGTTTTGCCACAGTTTTTTCGGCAATGAAGGCCCTGCACGGTGATGTGAAGGGCCTTTTGTCAGAGTGCCTCGGTCGACTGTCGGAGTGCCGGGCCTGTATCGCCGCAGCCTAGCCCAGAATATCCTTCACGCGCGGGCCAACCGCGCCGAAATCCATCTGGCCGGTATATTTGCCCTTCAGCACGGCCATCACCTTGCCCATATCACGGATACCGGATGCCCCGACCTCGGCCATCGCGGCTTTGATCGCGGCCTCGACCTCTTCGCCGTCCAACTGACGCGGCAGGTATTCTTCGATCACCCGGATTTCCTGAAGCTCTTTTTCCGCCAGTTCAAGCCGCCCGCCCTCTTCATAGACGCGTGCGCTTTCAAGGCGTTGCTTGACCATCTTCGACAGGATCGCGGTAATATCGGTATCACTTACACTGTTGTCAGCCCCGTCACCCCGCTGCGCGATTTCGCGATCCTTGATCGCGGCATTGATCAGGCGCAGGGTCGAGAGCCGCTCGGCCTCTTTGGCGCGCATCGCGTCTTTCATGGCCAGTTGCAGCCGTTCACGCAAAGTCATTGTCGGTCTATCCCCAGTGTTTCAGCCAACGCGGACACTAGCCCGAAGCGCAATCAGAGGCAACAGAAGCATTTTTGACCATGTCCTTGTTTTGAAACGAAAACCGAATCAGGCCGCTCCCTTGACCCCGGAGCGCATGGCCCGTAGTGTCCGCAAAATCCGGCCAGAGAGAGTCGTAACATGTCAAAAACCACAGATATTTCCGAAAAACCAACAGCTTGCCTCGCATTGGCTGACGGTACGCTGTTTTACGGTAAAGGCTTCGGTGCCACGGGTCAGACCGTCGCGGAACTGGTGTTCAATACTGCGATGACCGGTTATCAGGAAATCATGACAGACCCGTCCTATGCCGGGCAGGTTGTCACTTTCACCTTTCCCCATATCGGCAACGTCGGCACCACACTCGAGGATGACGAGGCCGCCGAACCCGTTGCCGCCGGCATGGTGGTGAAGTGGGACCCGACCGAGCCATCGAACTGGCGCGCCACTGGCGATCTGACCGCCTGGCTGGCCGCGAAAGGCCGCATCGGCATCGGCGGCCTCGACACCCGCCGCCTGACCCGCGCCATCCGGTTGCAGGGCGCGCCGCATGTCGCCCTCGCCCACAACCCCGACGGCATTTTCGACATCGCGGCGCTTGTCGCCGCCGCGCGCGCCTGGCGTGGTCTCGAAGGGCTCGACCTTGCCAAAGAGGTAAGCTGTGCCCAAAGCTACAAATGGAACGAGACCCGCTGGGCCTGGCCTGCGGGCTACGGCAATCGCGATGGGGTCGGATTGCGCGTTGTGGCGATAGATTACGGTGCCAAACGCAATATCCTGCGCTGCCTCGCATCGGCCGGCTGTGACATCACGGTTCTGCCCGCCACCGCCACCGCCGAGGAGGTGCTGGCCCAGAATCCCGAAGGTGTTTTTCTGTCGAACGGCCCCGGCGACCCGGCAGCAACCGGTGAATATGCGGTTCCGATGATCAGGGGTATCCTTGCGGCGGATCTGCCGATCTTTGGCATTTGCCTTGGTCATCAGATGCTTGCACTTGCGCTCGGGGCCGAGACGGTCAAGATGGGCCACGGCCATCACGGTGCCAACCACCCGGTCAAGGACCTGGACACCTGCAAGGTGGAAATCACCTCGATGAACCATGGCTTCACCGTTGACAGCCAGAGTTTGCCCGAAGGTGTGCGCGAAACCCATGTCAGCCTGTTTGACGGGTCGAATTGCGGCATCGCGTTGAACGGCAAACCGGTTTTCTCGGTGCAATATCACCCCGAGGCCAGCCCGGGACCGCAAGACAGCTACCATCTTTTCGAACGTTTTGCCGAGATGATGCGGGCAAAACGCGCGGCCTGATCCAAGCCGAAATCTGTTGAAAGACCTGCGGCGTGCCACGATGGCGCGCCGCAATCGTTTGCAGCTTCAGGTTTATTTTTATGAAAATTCAGATGTTAACACCGCATTAACATTCACCCCCTCAGGCTGTCGGTCAGGAAGGGGGGCAGCATGTCAGAACCAATTCCAGTCTCAAGCTGGCATCTTGATGATGTCAGCGCCGTTGCGCAGTCGCAACCGCTGCCCCGACCGGGGCCGGATCCGGGGCGGCAGTTCCGACTGCCCGTGCCCGGCGCAAAAACACTCGGAGTGACCCTGCTGCGCGAGGGGCTGATCAGCCCGCATGCGCTTGTTCAGGCGTTGGCGCTTCAGAAACGTCATCACGGCAGGCTCGCCGACATCCTGCTTTCGCGGCAATTCATTGATGAAACCCTTTTGTACCGGAGCCATGCGAAGCACTGGAAGGTCCGGCTGCTGGATCCGCTGGTCACCCCCCCCGATCCAAGGCTGATCGACCGGCTTGGCGCGGCCCTGTGTCTGCGCGAAGGGTTGCTGCCACTGCGCCGGGCAGGCCGGATCACGGTGGTCGCAACCGCTCACCCCGAAGAGTTTTCGAAACACCATCCGATGCTTACCGAAAAGTTGGGGGCAATTGTGATGGCCGTCGCCCCGGCCTCGAAAATCGAGGCGGCGCTGTTGAAGGCGCGCGGCGCGTCCCTGATCCACCTCGCCCAGAACCGGGTTGCGCGGTCGGAAAGCTGCCGCGACTGGGGACGGAATGGTTTTGCGCTACCGTTGTTTCTTATGGCATCGGTGTTGATGCTGGCGCTCTGGCTTTCGCCTGGTGCGGTCGCGACAGGGCTAGCTGCCTGGACCGTGATGACGCTGTTGCTGGTGACAGGCTTGCGCGCGGCGGCGATCGTCACGGCCCTGCACCGACCGCCGGATCGGGGCGAGCCACCCACCATAGCCCGCCTGCCCACGGTTTCAGTGATGGTTGCGCTGTTCAACGAGGGAAATATTGCCCCTCGGTTGATCGCCCGCCTGAGCCGTCTCGACTATCCGCGCGACCTGCTGGATATTCTGCTGGTGGTTGAAGAAACCGACAGCGTGACCCGCGACGCGCTGCATCGCCAGAATCTGCCGCCCTGGATGCGCATCGTCGTCGTGCCCGACGGGCCGTTGAAAACCAAACCCCGGGCGCTGAACTTCGCGCTCGACATGTGCCGCGGGTCGATCATCGGGGTTTACGACGCAGAAGACGCACCCGAACCGGCGCAGATCCGCAAGGTGGTCGACAGGTTTTACCAGCGCGGCGCCGATGTCGCCTGCCTCCAGGGCGTTCTGGATTTTTACAACCCGCGGACAAACTGGCTTTCGCGGTGTTTCACCATGGAATATGCCGCCTGGTTCCGCATCATCCTGCCCGGAATGCAGCGCCTCGGGCTGGCGCTTCCGCTGGGGGGCACCACGCTGTTTTTCCGCCGTGCCGTGCTTGAGGAACTGGGCGCGTGGGATGCCCATAATGTGACGGAGGATGCCGATCTCGGCATCCGTCTCGCCCGTCACGGCTACCGGACCGAGTTGCTGGAAACCGTGACAGAAGAAGAGGCCAACTGCCGCGCGCTGCCCTGGGTCAAGCAACGCTCGCGTTGGCTGAAAGGCTACATGATGACCTATGCCGTCCATATGCGGCAACCCGGTCTGTTGTGGCGGCAGTTGGGGCCAAGGCAATTCGCGGGGTTCCAGGTCCTGTTCCTCTGCACCCTGTCGCAGTTCTTGCTGGCGCCGGTGCTGTGGTCCTTCTGGCTTTTGCCGCTGGGCCTGCCCCATCCGCTGGCGTCCGCCCTGCCCGACGGCCTGATGTTCGCGATGCTGGTTCTGTTTCTGGCAACAGAGGTTACGAACCTCGCGGCAACTTACCTTGCGATGCGCCGCACCCCGCACCGGATGAGCCCGCTCTGGATCCTGACGCTGCATTTCTATTTCCCGCTGGGGGCGCTGGCCTCGTACAAGGCGGCTTGGGAAATGGTTACCAGACCCTTTTACTGGGACAAGACCAGCCATGGACACTTCGACTCGGCGCGGGCTGATCTCTAGCGGGTTTTCAGCGCCCCCGCATCGACGCGCAGACGCGTCTCGAATGCTTTCGAGATATGATCGCGCAATGCTGCATAGGCCGCGTCGCCGTCGCGCGCCTCGATCGCGCGCACGATTGCCTCATGCTCTTCAAGGCCCGCCGAATCCCGGCCCTCCGCCGCAAAGGAGGTGGTGGCCATCAGCGCCATCGATCGATGCACCAGATCAAGCTGCTGCACCAGGAAGCGGTTGTGGGAAGCGAGGTGAATCTGCTTGTGAAATCGCTTGTTCGCACGGCTCAGCAACCGCGGGTCGCCCCCCAGCAAGGCCCGGTCCTCGTTGGCCATGATGCGCAGCACGCGCTGTTCTTCGTCGGTGGCGTGGCGCGCCGCAAGCCTGGCCGCGAGCCCCTCCAGTTCCGTGCGAACGACGTAAAGCTCGGCAAGTTGGTTGTGGTCGAGTGAGGCGACGATCAGGCTGCGGCCGTCGCGCGTCAGCATCGACTGAGTTTCCAGACGCTGCAACGCTTCGCGCACCGGTGTCCGCGATACCCCCAGGCGCTCGGCGAGTTCGGATTCCACCAACCTGTCGCCGGGCTTGTACACCCCGGCGTCAATCGCCTCCAATATCAGCGTATAGGCATCTTTATGCACCCGGTCCCGGCCTTTCGCTGTTGCGGATGCGTGAGGATAGCGGCGAGCGCGGCGCACCTCAACCGCAAAGCATTGCTGCGGTGGCGACAACGCTGTAACATCAGCCCATGACAGCGCGGCATTTCACACATGTTCAGGCTTGGGTCTTTGACCTCGACAACACGCTTTACCCGCCAAAGGCCCGGTTGTTCGACCAGATAGAGGTCAGGATGACCGAATGGGTCATGCGGGAGTTGCACGTTGACCGGGCCGAGGCCGACCGTCTGCGCAACCATTACTGGCAGACCTATGGCACCACTCTCGCCGGATTGATGCGCGAACACGGGCTGGACCCGGCACCGTACCTGACCCATGTGCATGACATCTCGCTGGATCATCTCGAACCGGCCCCCGAACTGGCCGCCCGCATCCGCGCCCTGCCGGGGCGGCGGATCGTCTATACCAACGGCTCCGCCCCCTATGCCGAACGCGTGCTGAAGGCGCGCGGCCTGTCGCACCTGTTCGATGCGGTCTACGGCGTTGAACATGCAGGCTTTCGCCCCAAACCCGAACGCGCGGCCTTCGAGGCTGTTTTCGCCGCCGACGGCCTGGACCCCGCTGCGGCCGCAATGTTCGAGGACGACGCCCGCAACCTCGCCGCCCCGCACGACATGGGGATGCGAACCGTGCATGTGGCCCCCGAACCGCTGGGCCATACCCATATCCACCACCACACCGATGATCTGACGGCATTCCTGACAGAGTTGACGCGGTAAGGCTGCGTTACGGCGTCGCAGCGTGGTGTTTTGCCACCTGTCAGGCGCGCGGCAACCACCTATCTGAAGTCAAGCGAACAAAGGAAACGCCATGCCCCGCACAGTCGAAAAACCTTCCATTCTGATGAGGGTCATCTACGCCCTGCCGATCATCGGTCTGATCGCCCGCGATATCGCCAAGGACCCCGACGCGATTTTTTACGCGCTCGTCATCTTCGTGACGATTGTGGTGCTGGCCGTCAAGTTCTGGGGCCTCGTTGCCCTGACCATGACCGCCCTTTTGCTTGTGCCGGTGATTTTCATACTGCTGATCCTGATTTCCGTGGGGTAAGGGGCCGCCGCATATTGTTGCTTGGACAATTGACCGCACAGACCCTATTCATAGCGCCAACACAGGGGTTGAGATGGCACGGATCACTACAGACATTCTGATTTCCGGCGGAGGCGTTGCCGGGCTTGCGGCGGCGGCGGGGTTTGGCGCCGCGGGATTCGATGTAATCTGCGCCGATCCGGCTCCCCCTGTCACCTCGGCCACCGCCGTCGGTGCCGATCTGCGCAGCACCGCGTTTTTGCAACCATCGGTGCGCCTGCTCGACAGTATCGGCCTCTGGGCGCGGCTTGCCCCCTTCGCGGCGCCGTTGCAGATCATGCGGATTGCCGACGCCGGGGGGGTCGCGGGCGAGGCGCGCCTGATCCGGGATTTCGACGCCGCCGACATCTCTGATCTGCCCTTTGGCCACAATCTGCCGAACTGGCTGCTGCGCCGGGAATTTCTGGCCCGACTGACACACTTGCCCAATGTCACCTTCCTGCCCGGCATCGCCGTCGCCCGGATCATGACCCGCGAGTCCGAGGCTCTCGCAACGCTTTCCGATGGGCGTCAGGTCTCGGCCCGCCTGCTGGTCGGGGCAGACGGACGCAACTCGACTGTGCGTCAGGCCCTGGGGATCGACGTAAAAACAACACGCTACGGGCAGAAGGCCCTGGCCTTCACCGTCACCCATCCGGTTCCGCATCAAAATGTCTCGACCGAGGTGCACCGCTCTGGCGGGCCGTTCACGATGGTGCCGCTGCCCGATCTCGACGGTCAGCCCGCCTCTGCCGTGGTCTGGATGGAACGCGGGCCCGAGGTTGCCCGCCTCGCCGCGCTGCCGGTCGCGGCGTTCGAGGATGAAATGAACCTGCGCGCCTGCCACATCCTTGGCCCGATGACGCGC
>TARA_R110002110_G_scaffold133357_2_pt1 | contig 13735 bp, 7 predicted proteins | sample TARA_R110002110 | Tara Oceans TARA_R110002110 (sample SAMEA4397330) | marine metagenome | biome: Polar Biome; feature: [SRF] surface water layer (ENVO:00010504); material: water (ENVO:00002006), including particulate matter (ENVO:01000060) such as... | depth 5 m
CAAAAGAGAAACAAGCGCGAAGTAGATTACGATTCCGTACCAAAAAACTATGAAGAAGAATATCTCTCAACCCAGCAATCATGGCTTTCTGACCAGTTAGAGAAAGAATTTTGGGATTCATTCTATAATCAATTAAAAACTTGGGATGTAACTAAAATGAGAGCTAACGATCAAAAAGTTCATCAAGCAATAATAATCCTTTTCGAATCTAAAGATGATATTGAAATTTTTAATAAAAAAGCTATTTATCTATACCTCCGGGAAATCACAGGTTTAAATACCAAACAAGTTGTTAGCTCTCTCAACAAATTTAGAGTGCTATACAGAGGTTTCAAGAAAGAATGGGAAAATGGAGATTTATGAGCAAGAAAAATTTAAATACTCTGGTCGATGAAGCATTGGATAACATCCGAAACGATCGCAAGCTTGCGCGCGAATTTTTGAATGAATTAGCCAACGAGATCGCCAAAGATCCTGATAACAACCGCTCGCTGTCACCAGTTGCGGCTAAGCATGTTGAGACGATGCAGCGCTCAAATGAGCAGCTAGTCAAAATAATAGCGATTAAACAAAAGCAAACTTCACAAGATGTAGGTTTGACTGAAGAAGATAAGTCGACTTTGTTTGATATGATTCAGGGCGAGACAAAATGAGCAAGAGGGCCTTTTTAGATTTTGGTGATATGCTTGGACAAGGCCTTGAGGTCTTCAGCGAGGCTGTTCGTAGGGCATTTGGATATGACGTGTACGGCACCCAAACTAAGTTTCCCGCAATCGTCCTTAGCCCTCCGGTACCCATGACTGCCGGCCAAGCTGGATTATTCACAAAAGCTAATCGTCCGGCGTCTCCATTACGCAATGAAGAATTATATGCTGGCAAAGATGCTGCGTTAAATAAATTAGACAAGTTCTTTTTTAGAGCTAGGATCCTCGGCCCCAACTCACCACATGACTTCCTGCCAGATCCGTGTTCGCCCGACGCCTCGTCTTTTTCTCCTTTAGCGAGTCAGGCAGACGCAACCTTTAAATTAATTTCTATGCACACACTTTTTGTATCATCTGATGATTATCAACTTGGAACAGGAGCCGTATTCCCGACGAAGGGGAGCATTGTGCTGGTTGAATTAGAACACAATCAATTTGGATATAATTTAGAATCTGGGCGCTTTCTTAAAGTTCTTAGCAAGACTAATCCGTACTACAATGTGGAGAACATGTTGAGAGAAAACTGTATTCACATGGGTTTGGGATCTGATTTTTCAGGCACCACATTGGGTGGCCTGAACGCCCCGCAAGAGATTATTTATAATGGCGCCCATGGAACCAATATCGTTTTTAAAAACGGCTCCCCGCCCGGAGAAATAGTAGAAAGAATAAACACCGCTTATTCTATGCGCGGCGTTATTTTATTGAAAGATGCGGCCGCGGATTTCAACAAGATGGCCCAAGCCTACCTTAAGGAGAAAGGCTACAAATTAGGGATCACTGATGGCTTAAGATCTTATGAAACACAAGTCCAAACCATGATCGACAAGCCCGAGAAGGCCGCAACCCCCGGAACCTCAGACCATGGCACCGGCGTTGCTGTTGACTTGGCTGCGGATGGTACGACCGACAAAGCGATCGAATTTGGAAGTGAAACATTTAAATGGCTTAGTGCTAATGCTCCAAAATATGGTTGGATTCACCCTCACTGGGCCCATGAAGGTGGTAGTAGACCCGAGCCATGGCACTGGGAATGGAAAGACAAAGGCACTGTTTTATCTGTGTCGCAGCCAACATCATAAACTAATTTATAAGGAAAAAACATGAAAACAACAAACCCCCAAGGAAGCCCCAATTTTGTCGACCGCGCAGAGGAAATGCTCGACGACCTCGGGGAACAAATTCTCCGCGGCCTAGCAAAAGGTGGCCTGATGCATTCCGAAACCGGTGGTGATTGTAAAGCCATCAAAAAGCTAGCACCAAGCGAAACATGTTTATCGAATGCTTGGGGCTGCGATATTACAATGGGTGGGGATATGCCGGCATCTCGTGGCTCAGGCTACGGTTCCCGCGGCATGACCGGCCAACAAGAAGGTGGCATTGGCTGTGGCAGAATTGATATAGTTGTGGGACGTATGGCCTCTGCTAGATCCGGTGAAGGAGTAAAGCCGGGCACTTACGTGGATAACAGTTTCTTTGCTGATGCTGCGAGAGTTTATATATCCGAAACTTCTGATGTTGATCAGAATTTTGGCTTATCAGAAGGCATTGTCGGAAACCCCCGAGCCCAATCTTGTGTGGCGATGAAGGCAGATCAATGCCGGATGATTGGCCGTTCTGGAATTAAAATAATGACCGGCGCCGGCCTGAATGTTGATGGATATGGTTTTAGAGGTGAAACAACCTCAAAAGGTGGCAAATTAAGTGTTGCCCCCGGAATTGATTTGATTGCCGGCAATCAGGCCGGCGATAGAGTTGTTTGGAATCCTTGGAATATACCAGAGACCGTTCTGGATATCCAACCGGTAACAAAAGCTTACAATGTCAGAGATTATTTAATGGAGCTTAGCGAATTAATCGGCGATATATACAGTTTCATTCTCAATTTATCATTATGTATGAAAACCCTAGCGGCATGCCAAACGGCCGGAATGGGGTGGGCTACATCACCCTTTACTTCCCCTTTGTGTGCCTTGGCTGCGATCGGTGGCGCCATAGTCCAAGGATTCTTGCCATGGCTAGTTGATAACAGTGTACACCAGTCCAGAGCCCAGAAAAACGCGATTGATTTTGATTACCTACAGCATCCCGGATATAAATTTATTGGCAGCAGAGGTGTAAGAGTATCATAAATAAAATTTTTATTTAGGTATAAAGTGAATTATGGCAGCAAATTGGACCCCCTCAGAATTCTTAAGATTTCAAGATAAAAATAACGATGGATTGCCTGACGTTTGTACGCCTCTAAAGCCCATAGAGATTCCAAAATGTCCTGCTTGCCTACCAAAACCTTCGGCTCTGGTGCCACGCTGGAGAAACAGAAGTAGACACGAGCCCTTTTTAAATGAAAGAAGGTGTTTGTACCAAATTACATATACAACCGCGTACGTCGACACTGGCGCCGTCCAGAAATATGGCGCTGCCGTAACCGATGAACAAGCCAAGACCGTCCTAGAAGAAAGAGCTAACAGGTTTAAAGAAGACGCATCAGATCACCTAGCCCGGCACTTTAGCAAAGATACCTCACCAGAATCAATTGCTAAAATTGTTGAGGCTATGGAATTCACCGATTGGGATTTGCCGGCGCGCCCAATGTCTCACTTGAAATTCCTTTACTCAGTTCCCTTCAACACTTTAAATGATTTACCAGATGAACCAGAAGAAGATGAAGAAGAAGAAGAAATTGATACCTCTGATATCGAGCTTACTGTAATATCTTCTAAACTGCCTTCTAACATGAAGAGAATTAGAAGAACATTGAATTTTTATAATAGTAGTTTAAAAGTCTACAGAGCTATTGAAGGTAAAAACCTAGTCTTTCAGAAAGGCGGTGTTTTTAATCTTGAGTTGTACGGCGATTTTGCTCCTTTCACGGACTCAGTAACTGAAAAATTAATTCCTGAATTAAATGAGTTTTTGGATAGAAAGGGGATTTCGCTCTTCTTGCCGGCCCGGTTTTTTAATAATAATTGGGATACGGCAAAGAAAATAGAATTTACCTTTACCTATGAATACAAATTAAAGAAAATGAAAGTGTGGACTGTCGGTGACTGTGCCCCAAGAGTGTTTCGTAAAAAGAAGTTAAGGTCTTTAAATACTAAACAAGGATGGCGCGATAAGACCGCCGTAGCCTATTTCGCCAAACAAAGGGAAATGATCAGAGATATCACTGCCAGAAGCCCCAAGCCGTGGATAGAATTTGTCATTGACCATACGTATCCACCAATTAAATCAATTCGGACACAAAACCCAATAAAAATCTCAAAAACGTCCGATAGCGACAACAATAAAACTATTATGGGGTGTATAGGCGATAATCTTGAAGCAGAAGTTAAACAATTGGGTCAAGATATAAAAAGCGATATTTTTAGTATGGGCGATGCTTTGGCACATCAATTTAACAAAAAGATTTGTTTAGATGATATAAGAGATTTAATGGCTGAAGATTTTAAACTGGGCTATATTGATGATCCCGGCGCTAATCCAAATTTGCCATACGCAGAAAGAGAAAAGAATATTTTTCAATATGCCCAGGAACAAGCATACAACGAAATTAAAGAAAAAGATGTATTATTTGCCGGCTTATGCGCACGTATGGCTTCTATATTTGGTGGGAGTCCACAAAATGTACTTGATAAAATGTGGCGCCAAGGCTGGGATCCAACAATGCTTTGCGGGCTTCTCGACATGGTTCTGGATGCTATTCAATGTTTGTTCAAGGGATTAAGTTTTGAAGAAATATTGGCCAGCGCCATTCGTTCTGCTTTAAAAGCAATGTCTATCGAAGATTTTGGCTTCCTGTTCGTGGGTTTGCCACCCGATAAACGAGCAAAGCTAGACGCTTTAGTAAAACAAAAATTAGAATCTGGCGATATTTTTTCCGAAGGTTCCCCGGGCCAACGACTTTCTGATTCAGTTGAAAATAGAAACCGGGATGGTAGTTCTACAGTTCCACAGAATGCTCCCTTCTTTGCTAAAAAAATAACAATTGAAAAACCATGGGAGAACAAAGAAGTTGTTGAAGATCAAAACAGAAATTATATGCGCGAGGGCCCCCTTTCTGGCTTTTCACCCTCTGGTGTTCCGGAGAAAGGCAAGGGAGAATCACAGTTAACCAGAGCCACTGCCTCACAACAATTCAAAAATATTGGCGAAGGATTAAACCCTAATATCGTTATGGAAGCCTATGTCGCAGCGTTGTTAGAAGAATTTTCAGATAACCTCACCGACCTTATGAAACACTTGGAAAACCTTCCCGGTGCTCCCATCGTTAGTTATATCATAGCGACACTGGACTGTCCAATTCCTCCATTGTTTAATCCAACAATAGCTGATTTCTTGGGTGATTTAGCCCTTCCTTTCTGTAAGAACAAATACCACATAGGCCCGCCACGCATTGATAATCTATTTGCTTGGTTACCAAAGGTAAGCGATATTCTATGGTTCCTATATTGGTTAGCTAGATATATCTTGCAACAAATTATTATTATAGTTATCACACGACTAATGGTTTGGCTATGCGAATTACTAGCAGACGCCATATGTAAAGCCCTAGAAGTTGTTGGCGACGTCGCCATGGCCCTCCCATCTCTTATTCGCGGCGACACCACCTTTGGGGAAGTAATCAAAGATTCAATTTGTGGCCCCGACACAGACGAGGCAGAGGTCCAAGATACGATTCAAGGGTTATTTTTAAGCTTTGGAGAGGATGCTGCTGCCTTCCAAGACAAAGACAAGGTGATGAGCTTTGTTGAAGATCTATCATCAGCAGTATCTAGAAAAGAACTAACTGATGCCATTGCCGGCGAACCATCTGGCACCTTCTTCTCGGTAATCGACAGCTTGATTGAATTCGAATATCCTGAGTTTGAAGGTACTTTCGGGAACCGCGCTAAAACTAGCGCGTTCTTTGGCAACATAGGAAAATTAATGCCGCTGGATGCCCGGTCCGCCATGGACGATTTTAGAAGAAATCTTGAACAAGATGATTTTATGCCGGCCAACCCTTCACTGTGTGCGACCCCAGAAGATGTCGAAGCTTTCTGTGAGGCCCGGGCCCAATTGTTAGATGGCCGCGCCACCACAACCCAAATTGATGCCCTGTGTGATGCCGGCCGCGATTCTCTCAAGGCTGATCTGGAAGATTTAGGAGATATATTCCAAAAAGGAATTGCCACCCACTTCGAAGAAAATATGCCCCCGCTGGTTTCAAGTGACCCGACTTGCGACGACGGAATCCTGCCATTTGAACCCCCTGTTATAAGAGAAGCAACAACCGAAGCTATGAAGGCCTCCTTCGAGCCACTCAAAACAGCATATATAAAAGATATGCTGGGTGACGGCAATCGTTATGCTAGTCAGTGGGGTTGGCTCAATATGGTACTGTCTGATACCATGGGCAATCCATACACATACCATCAAAATGGCGCCATGTTTGCTGGTATATTCTTTAGTCAGCCACCAACCGTAGATTTCTATGTGATTTCTAATGGCAACGACGACGAAAATTATCCTGCTATAATAGAACAAAAGGGTGCCTATCCAAACACAATAGCTCTTCATTTAAAAAACCAAATACTTAAAGAAAGCGACAATGTACGGTATAACACCAATAACGATATACAAGATACAAAATATTTTTATCGTTCATGGGAAGACTTAGGCTTCACCGGTGGTACCTCTCTCTTTGGCACATCCACCGGCGGCGCCGACGTCGAATTAACCACACTACCCGATTATGGTTATAACGTAAAGCCAAGAGTAGAATGGAATAGAGAGCGTGTTAAATTTATTCGCAGAGCCAGAAAAGCTACTCCTGATTTAAAACTTATATTTAGAGACGGAGGCCCGATCCCAGAAGCGGTTAGTAGTGATGCGATTTACTCATATGGATTTGATATAGGTCTTCACGTCTGCGACATAATGAAAGAGTCACCAGAAGGTTCCGGAACGGCTTATTTTTTCAATAGGCCGCATGACACCACTAGGGTCACTATTGATAAAAAGATAAACTTATCCTTTTCAGATTTTGGTTCCATCGCCTTCGCCAATACCGAGGAAGATGATGAAGGGGGTTCTAGCGATATGAAAATCATCGACTGGCAAGATTTTGAATTCATCGCCCAAGACGACTCTTTGAGCAATCCCTTAATAGATGCTGGAGTCTATCTTGAGTTTGATAAAGCTTTAATAGAACCCGCTACTTCTATATCCCCCCCGGTCACGCTATTGGCAGAGATGATATCAAAAGCCAATGGCGCCGGCCGGAGTGGATACACCCTGCAGGGCACTCATTCCTCGATTATGGAACAAATATTAAAGACCATCGCGAACAACGTTGCCAATAATGAACAAGCATTCAGATATGGCGCCGAGTTAGATGATCTAACAAAAGAGCAAATGGAATATGGCTTTAATAACGATGGCGAATTCACACCGGTTTGGGAATATATAATGAATGAAATGGAGCGAGATTCTGATTGGACTATTCATCAATTACCATTTGGCCTGAGTAAAATGCAATTTGATGAAGAAGAGAATGATGGTGTCCGAAATAGAGTACATTATTTAAATCCTTCTAGTTACGGTGGCAAAAACTGGAATCCGCCCCTTTACGTTGAACCATCACCCGGCACGGGTTGGCTTGGTATGGCTAGAGTAATCTTCCCTGAATATTCTCCTTGTGAGCCAAGATTTAAAAGCTTGGTCGACTTCGAAGAGATCGGCGATGCCATACAACAAAGTTATTCAAAAATACCAGAAGACAAGAGACTCCAGAAAGACCCGGGGTGTGTTATAGAAAAGCCGTACAATCGTATTTTACAGAGAAGCGGCAAATCCACTATCGAAGGTCTTATAAAATCTGCTTGTAAAATGTTTGCTAGTGTAGAAATGCTTAAATCTTATAGTGTCTTTAGCAAATTCTATCCTGATTTTAGAAATAATTTTAGCAATATATTCGCCGCCTATGTTGTTGAAGTAATGGAAGAAGAACTTAAAGACGCTCAAATTGATATTTTAGAATTTTTTACCCCATTTAAAGATGACGAGTTCTGGTATTCTTTCTTGGAACAAGCAGTTCAAACTTATGCTCGTCTTGTTGAGACTGGAGATATTAGAGAGCCTACCCCACAACTATTATCTGCCTTGGAACAATTAGCTGAATTCGAATCAAACTATGATGTGCCCTCAAAAAGAGACTGGATCCGCGGAATGAAGATAGGAGATACATCCTTCGCCGAAACATATAAAAACTATAAATATGAGAAAGTACTTGAGGGTGTTCAAGCTACTGAAGATATTGCTAAAATAATTTTAGCTGAGTTCGTAAGCATTGAATTAGAAACACTTGCCGAGACTTGGATGAAAAATCTAGAATTTCAAGGAATGTTAAATACAAGTGAGATGATACAGAACCTAGGTTACTTTGTTTTACAAGATCTATCGTCTAACACGAGTCTAGATCTCCATAAAGACATTAAAGAAGAATTAATAGGTCTCCCGGAGGAAGGATCCGGCCTTTATACAGCTGGAAATGAATTCATATATGAAGAAGGAACGCCATACATTGGCTATTATCATGTCCACGAAAATGAAGAAGGCAAAATGATGTTTATGGAAGGTGAAGAACACTCAACCATCGGCGATCAAGAAGAACTCTCGCCAGTGGCTAACTTAACTAAACTCCCTATAGGATCAATCGGCTCACTTATCACAGGTACCCCCTCCGACACAAAACCATTTTTAGCAGAAGTATATCTCAAGATCAATGGCTCAGAATATACTGTAGAAAATGGCATGGCAAAGCTTAGGTCAAATGCCAATCAATCTAAAAATATATCCGAAGTGTTCCCGGGCACCATGGAACTGGTGACATCAGAGGAATCCCCAAATGTTGGAAAACCAATTGGCATTAAAGGGGAACTTGGTGTTCGATATGGCCTTAAACTGTCATTGGCAGACGCCGGCGGCAGCTCAGTGCTTGTTCGAACAGAAGTAGACGCTTTAGATATCCCACTTGCTAGAATACAGCCTTTGGAGCCTGATAGCAAGTTAATGTATTGCCTTATCAATAATTTGATCGATGAGCCCGAATTCAGCTTGCTGTTTCAGTATGTATTCCCTATACCTAAATTATTGTCAACTATATCCATATACACTTCACTTGGGTTTACTGCTTCGATCGGTGAGGTTCAAACAAGTATTAAGAACGAAGACGCGTTCCAAAAGCCAGGCCGAGTTGTTGCTCCATACGTCGACGAATCCGGAAAGCTCAGATACCAACTTTCCGACGCCGCACCCGGGTGGGCCACGAAGAAACAAAGGTACCCGGGCTGGTTTGGAGGACATGGTCTTTTCAACCTTCATTTTGATAATTGGGATAAACGCGAGCTTTCCAAATCTAAATCTAAGTTAAAGAAGCTATTTAAAATACATTATTTTGGTAGGAAATTTAATCCAGGCAAGGGAATGAAAGACGGTGGCTTTGGCCTAGGTGCTTTGAGCAAGGGCACAAGTTCATTCCTGCTCGGCCAATATTTCAAGAATACAGTCGCGCTGAGACTACTGCCGTGGTACAAGAAGAAAATGTTGCGTCGTAATCCGTTTAATTCTAATAAAGAAAAATGTAAAAAGCCTTGATGTATGAAAAAATGTTTTAGGTAGTATTTACTAAGAGGTACACAATATGGCTTCAATCGCAGTTGCTCTCCCGCTAGTCCGAAGTGACATAGACGGATTCAGGATGCACAAAAATATTAGAGACACGGCTAAGCAAAATTTTAAAATGCTTTTGCTAACAAACCCGGGCGAAAGAGTAATGGATCCTTTATACGGAGTCGGACTCAAAAGATACCTCTTTAATAATTTTACGCAGATAACATTTTCTGAAATTGAAACCAAAATTAAAGAGCAAGTAATGATATACATGCCGGCCCTTGAAATAACAGAGATTCAATTTACAGGCTCAGATTTTGATAGCAATACCCTAGCTGTTAAAATTTCTTATTATTTACCATCGATTGCGAACACAGATTTGCTAGAATTTACTATTTAGTATAACTAAGGAACTCTTTTTAATGGCGGAAGAACAGAAAAAAATATTACCCATAAATTATACAAATCGAGACTTTAAGAGTATTAGAGAAGATTTGTTAGACATGGCGGAAAGGTTTTATCCAGATACCTTTCAGGACTTCAGCGAGGCTTCATTTGGGGCTATAGTGCTAGATGCGGCCGCATACGTTGGAGATCAGCTCTCGTTTTATCTAGATTATAACATCAACGAAACATTCTTGGATACGGCCTTCCAATTTAATAACATCCTAAGACACGGACAGGTTTTAGGGTATAAATCCCAGGGGCGCCCCTCAACCTACGGATTGGTCACGCTCTATGTTATTGTGCCGGCCTCTAGTACTGCCATCGGCCCAGACGAGAGCTACCTTCCCATTCTCCGCCGCGGCGCCAGATTTACCACATCCTCTGGGCTAAATTTTATGTTGACTGAAAATATTGATTTTTCTAACCCACAAAATGAAGTTGCGATTGCCAGAAACGATGCCTCAACGGGCGCCCCGACACACTATGCCGTAAGGGCGTATGGAAATGTTGTCTCCGGGTTAATGCAACAAGAAAGAATTGCCGTGGGCCCCTTTGAGAGATTTAGGGCGGTTACGATCTTGGCGGCCAATGTCTCAGAAATAATTTCAGTTTTTGACACGGAAGGCCACCAGTACTATGAAGTTGATTATATGGCTCAAGATATAGTTTACAAAGAAATAGCAAATAACAATTTTAAAAATGATAATGTTCCATCTATTATTAAGCCTTTTCTTGTCTCTAGAAAATTTATTGTCCAATATCAGGATGATAGAGCAACTTTACAATTTGGAAGTGGCAACCCTGCCGCATCTAATGTAATTGCTGAACCACAAAAAGTGGCACTGGACATTTACGGAAAGACATATACAACAGATAAAACTTTTGATCCGACAAAATTAACGAATAATCACAATTATGGAATAGTGCCATCTGATACAACCTTAACAATAGTTTATCGTGTGACAAATCCGACCAATTCAAATTCCGCTGTAGGTTCATTAAGAAATGTTGCTTCCCGAGCATTCGATTATAAGAATCGATCATCGCTTTCTAACGTTACCGTTCAAGAAATAAATGAATCTTTGGAAGTTTTTAATGAAAAGCCAATCGTGGGCGATACAAGTTTCCTTACCTCTGAAGAACTCAAAAGAAGGGTGTTTGACACCTTCCCAACACAAAACCGCGCAGTAACACAAGCTGATTATGAAAATCTAGTCTACAGGATGCCGGTAAAATTTGGCTCTATCAAAAGAGTTTCAGTCCAGCGAGATCCGGACTCACAAAAGCGTAATTTGAACATGTATGTGATATCAGAAGATAAGTTCGGAAAACTAACGGCTACGAATGATGCGATTAAAAACAATATTAAAACTTGGATGAACAATTATAGAATGTTAAGCGATACAATTGATCTTTTAGACCCATATATCTTAAACATAGGAATAGAGTTCATTATTAAACCGCATGCCTCGATAAACAAATTTGTTGCTCTTGATAATGCGGTAAAGGCTGTAAGAAGCAGGTACACTAACACATATTATATTGGTGAACAATTTTCAATTAGTGATGTATACTCGTACTTAAAGGAAGTTCCTGGAGTTTTAGACGTGCTTAAAGTTAAAATTGTTTCAAAAACTACTTCTGAATATAGCTCTGCGAATATTACTATTAATGAGAATTTGTCCCCCGAAGGGAATTATTTAATTGTGCCAAAGAACGCAATCGTTGAAATAAAATATCCAGCAGTCGACATTAAAGGAAAAGTTAGATAATGGCCATAAAGCGTTATACCGCAACAGCAGATAATACGATATCTAATGCATGGCAGTCAAATTTAACTCGCCGCGCCACCGGATCTAACATGGGCGCCGCGGATGTCTTAGAAATTTATTCAATCTATAATCGCGCGTATACCTCCTCCGCCGGAAACCCCCCAGACAAACAAGATGAATTATCTAGAATATTAATCAAGTTTCCTGTCGATAGTATTAGTTCTGATCGATCCGCTGGCACTATTCCCGCTAGCGGTAATGTTAGCTTTTATCTAAAAATGTATAATGCTGAGACATCTAAAACAGTTCCAAGGCAATATACTTTAACGGCCAGACCGGTATCACAATCGTGGCAAGAAGGTGACGGATTAGATTTAGAAAATTATTTAGACTACACCGCCGGAAATACTGGCTCGAACTGGACACAATGTAGAAGAAATGATAATGCCACAATAACTAATTGGTCATCTTCTGGAGGCGATTACCTAACAGCATCAAATTATGATCAATATTTTGAAAGCGGCCTTGAAGATCTTGAAATTGATGTAACAATATTGATGGAAGAGTGGCTCCGTTCCGCACCAGTATATCATAACTATGGCTTTGGTATTAGCTTATCAGCCTCACAAGAATCCACAGCCTCCTACAACCTAACAGGCGCCGCTACATCCTATTATACGAAAAGATTTTTTGCTCGCAGTACTCAATACTTTTTCAAAAAACCAGTAATTGAAGTCCGGTGGGATTCTAGCATTAAAGATGATAGAAGTAATTTTTATTATAGCAGTTCGTTAGCCACCGGCGAACAAAACATGAATACCTTATATTTCTATAACTATGTCCGTGGCAATTTGCAAAACTTACCCGCGGTCGGCACGGGTCTTCTGAGGGTGCGCCTTCATTCTGGCTCCATGGACAACACAGCGCCGTCTGGCAGCGCGTTAACCCTTGTCCAAGACAATACCTATGTCACCGCTGATTCGGCCCTGTACGCTACAGCAGGCCAGGTTTCAACAGGCATCTATAGTTGTAGTGTCGCTATTACCGGTACCGCTAGAAACAAAATCACAGATATATTTGATGTCTGGTACACCGGTAGTACAAGATTCTTCACAGGTTCTTTTAATCCACAGACATTTGAAGGAAATGAAATTTCAGTTAGGCCAAGTTACTATTTGAATATAACAAACTTAAAACAAAAATATCGCTCCAAAGAAAATGCGAGATTTAATTTATATGTTAGAGAAAAATATTGGTCACCAACAATCTATACAAAAGCGAATAATGATATTGAAACAACCACTATTGAAAGCGCGTCCTACCGGATTTATAGGGTGATTGACGACTATGATGCCATCCCACATGGCACGGGCAGTGACTTACACACTCTACTATCGCATGATGTATCGGGCAACTATTTTGACTTTGATATGTCCCTTCTACAGCCCGGGTATGAATACGCATTTAAATTTGCTTTTTATGATTCAAGCCTTAGCGACTGGGCTGAGCAAGATGAGGCGTTTAAGTTTAGAGTAGAGAACTATGAGTATTAAAAAACTTTTTGAGTCTTCTGATAAATCAAGAAATTATTTAGCAGAAACAAACGAGAAAAATGCCTTTAAAGACGTTGAATCCTCTAAGAATATAGGACAAATCTCTTTAAAACAAGAAACTTTTGTTCCAAACATCGATTATGGGGTACCAGAGAACTTTGCGAAGTTCGGCTCAGCTTACTATTATTATAGTGGCGCCCTCGGCCGGATTGTAGATTACTATCCATATGATGGTTCAGACTTTGAACAAAATGAGTTTTATAACAAGTCATTAGATGTAGAAAAATACATTTTTAATAACTTGTTTCCGAGAACTAACGGGTATGCTAATCTTGATTCTAGCTCTTATATTGATCTTAAAGGTGGCCCTCATGGCGTAACCTACGAAAAAGCAGCACAACTTTTTGATAACCCCGGCGATAGTAAGAGACACTCAGCCAACCTTTACAATAAGAATATATATCAATCTGCCGGCCTGCCAGATTCATATGGAACAGGTTCTAGAGAGTCAAACTTAAGAGCTAATTTTAATTCTGGCGTAACTGTTGAATTTTGGCTGAAAAGCAGGTACCTGACCGCCGGCAAGAGTGAAGTAATATTTGAT
>TARA_R110002110_G_scaffold248415_3_pt1 | contig 13709 bp, 15 predicted proteins | sample TARA_R110002110 | Tara Oceans TARA_R110002110 (sample SAMEA4397330) | marine metagenome | biome: Polar Biome; feature: [SRF] surface water layer (ENVO:00010504); material: water (ENVO:00002006), including particulate matter (ENVO:01000060) such as... | depth 5 m
CAAGCCGACATTGGTGTTTGGCAAATTGAATCCGTCTGTGCCTTCCCAAGGAATTGGTGATTTCACCATTGCATCAGACAGGCCATGGAACAAATTACGCCAGGCAAGTACTTCACCCACCGCAGTTTGCACCCCACGGAAATCTTTCGAACCGGTGGCTTCCACCGCCATCGAAAACAGCCCAGCGATAAAGTCCAACTTGACCGATAAGCGGGTTAAACCATGAAGGGTGAAGCGTGGAACAAACCCGGATGCAGGGAAGAAGCTGTTGATTTTCTCCACGTCACCATAAACGAACACGTTTTCCCAAGGCACCAACACCTTGTCGAACACCAGAATTGAATCGTTTTCATCCATGCGCGATGACAGAGGATAATCAAACGGAGATCCCGTTGCAGCGGCATTGAATTCATACGACGACCGGGCAATCAGTTTGACACCTTCAGCATCCATAGGAGCCGTGAAGATAAGGGCAAATTCCTTGTCTTTCACAGGAATACCGTAATGCGCGATAAAGTTATAATGTGTCAAAGCCGACCCCGTGGCGACCACTTTGGCACCGGATACGATCAAGCCTTTGTCGGTCTCTTTTTCGACATGCATAAACACATCGCGGACGTCTTCGATTGCTCTGTCTCGGTCGATTGGCGGGTTCACGATCGCATGGTTCCAGTAATCCAGCCGGTTTTGGGTTTTCCCATACCAAGCCAATGCGTTATCGGCATATTCCCCATAAAAGCTGGAATTTGCCCCAAGCGTGCCCAGAAAGGCTGCCTTGTAGTCAGGTGAACGCCCCATCCAGCCATACGAAACCTTCTGAAGCTCGGCGACCGCATCACGGCTTTTGATCAGATCATCTGATGTGCGCGATCCAAGGAAAAACGGGTGTGTGATGTTGTTGGTACCATTGTCCGCCAACACACCGATTTCATCTTTTTTCTCGTGAAAGCGATCGTACCAACGGGCCACCATACGGGCAGAGTTGCGGAAAGCGGGGTGTTTGGTAACGTCTTTTACCCGCTCGCCGTAAATATAGATTTCGCGGCTGTCCTGAATGCTCTCAAGAAATTCCTTACCTGTATAGGCTTCGGTTTTGCTTGCCGCTTTGTTGTCTTTGGGCATGGTTGTCTCCTCCGAATAAACTGAAACTCTCCGGTTCCGCACATTAGTCTCGAAGCGGGCCCGGCGATATCAGAAGCCTGAGCAATTCGTGCGCCTCGCGCTAGGTATCAACCCATACCGTCCGATGTATCGCCTCAAGCATGGCTGGTGGGTATGATTTGGCAAGGCACCCCCCAATGGAGACCTCAGATGTTTGACGAATATGGACCAGCGACGATCTGCACCAATCGCCCTTCAGGGTTGTCGGCAAGCCTGCTGACCATTGGCGCATTCGATGGGGTCCATGCTGGTCATCAAGCCTTGATTTGCGGTGCGATTGCGAGGGCGCGACATCTCGGGGTTCCGGCTGTTGTCTGGACGTTTGACCCGCCCCCCAAAGTGTTTTTCGGGCGCGCCAATCAATTGACCCCCCTGGCAGCCAAGCTGTCACGTATTTCTGCTTTTGCACCTGACCTGATTGTCGTTTCTGAATTCAATTCAGTCTTCTGTGAAACGTCTGCCGACACCTTTATGGGCAACGTTTCACGCATAGCCCCAAGGGAAATTCACGTTGGCGGTGACTTCCGGTTCGGTGCACGTCAAACAGGCGACGTTGAATTGCTGGCAACAAGATTTGACGTACGCATCAAACCGCCAATCCTATGTTCTGCGGGTGAAATTGTCTCAAGCACCCGCATTCGTGCCCTACGTGAACAGGGCTTGTTCGACATGGCGGAAACACTTCTAAGCGCCCCGTCCCGACAAAAGGAGCTGACCCTATGACCAAGGTAACCACACGCAGTCTGCGTGATGCCTGTGGGCTGTTCGGCACTGGCGTCAATGTCATCTCGACCCGTCACAGCGATGGCGATCATGGGATGACTGCGAACGCCTTCATGTCGGTGTCGCTTGACCCACCGCTTATTTCGATATCAATCGGCCAGAACGCAAAAATGCTGCCGCTGCTGCACAAGGCAGGACAATTTGCGGTCAGCACTTTGTCAGAGGGAATGGAAGAGCTGGCATGGCACTTTGCTGGCCGTCCGGATCCCTTTTTGTCCGATCCTTTTGAAAACCTTGATGATCTACCTGTCATTCGCGGCGCACTTGCTTGCTATGCCTGCGACGTCGTGAACGTGATTGAAGCGGGTGATCATACAATTTTCATCGGCGAAGTACGCGGACTTTCAACAGATTCTGGCGCGCGTCCGCTCATTTTTTACAAGGGCCGTTTTGGTGCCGTCGCGGGTCAAATGCCCGCACCTGAACTTTGTGATCCGGTCGCGGAGGCGATTTGGTGATCAATTCTAACAACGTGTCGCAAGTGGAGGAGAAAACATGCGTAACATTACACTCGATAACATCACCGACGCCGTAACAGGCGCAATGAAAGATGACATTCCTGGTCGCAATCGTGAGATTATGACCTCGGCAATCAAGCACTTTCACGCGTTTGCGAAAGAAGTGAACCTTACCCACGGGGAATGGTTGGAAGGCTGCGAATGGATGCGCCGTGCGGGGGAAATTTCAAGTGAAGCCCGCAACGAATTCATCCTGATCTGCGATATCCTTGGCTTCGAAGTTCTGGTGGATATGCTTGATAACAAAGTGACCGACGGGGAAAGTGAATCAACCGTCCTAGGCCCGTTCTATCGCGAAAACCCGCCGGTGCTTCCAAAAGGCGCAAGCATCATCCAGAAAGACTTCGACAATCAGCAAACGGTGCGTGTTTCTGGTCGCGTTGTCGACACTGATGGCACCCCACTTCAAAACGTTCAGATCGACGTCTGGGAAGACGCGCCAAACGGATTGTATGAACAGCAAGATCCGGAACAGCCGGATTACAACCTGCGTGGCCGTTTCCTGTCGGACGCTGACGGTTCGTTCGATTTTGTAGGCCTGCGTCCTGAACCCTATCCGATCCCTTATGACGGTGCGGCCGGTGAGTTGTTGAACTTCATGGGCCATCACCCAATGCGCCCGGGCCACATTCACTTCATGATCAGCAAAGACGGCTACAAGCCCCTCATCAGCCAGATCTACGACAGTGAAACCGAATACCTCGACAATGACTCGGTTTTTGCGGTGAAGGAAAGTCTGATCGGACAAATGAAAGCGGCACCATCTGGGGCGGATACCGACCTAGTGATGGAATTCGACTTCAAACTCAAACAAGCCACATCCGCCAAGGCGGTCGCGGCAGAATAACACCTCCCCACTGGGCGCTGCTTAATCGCAGCGCCCCTTTTTCAATATCTATAACCGGAGTAAACCATGACCCAATCCGCCGCTGATCTGATGCAGGATTTCGCCACACGAACTGATCCGGCAAGTGATACCACGATCCGCGAAATCACCACAACGATCATGGCCCTGCCTAGCATACGGCAGCACCGGCTTTCGAACACGGCCTTCAGCACACGTGAATTCGTGTTGGTCCGTGTTCGTCTTGAAAATGGCATCGAAGGGATTGGTGAAGCGGCCGTGTTGGGTGGGCCACGGTGGGCTGAAGAATCGGTTGAATCCATAAAAGCAGTAATCGACCGCTATCTGTCGCCTGTGCTCATTGGATGCCCCGCGACTAACTGGACTGATACCGCCACCAAAATGAAACGGGCGGCCTTTCGCAATAACGCTGCGAAAGGAGCGGTGGAAACGGCCATCCTTGATGCGCTGACCCGAACACTTGATGTGCCTCTGGTAAACCTGTTTGGCGGTGCATCGCGCCACCGTGTTCCCGTGCTGTGGGCATTGGCTTCGGGTGATGCGGACCAGGAAATCGCCGAAGCACAAGACAAAATGGCACGGCGCGAACACAAAGATTTCAAAGTCAAGCTTGGGTTCGCTACGCCAAAAGAAGACTTGTTTCGCCTGACAAGACTGCGCGAAGCGTTGCCAGATATGGGGCGATTGATTGTCGACGTGAACCAAGGTTGGAGCGAAGCCGACTGTTTGCGCTTTCTGCCTGCCTTGGAAGAACTTGATGTCTCGCTGATCGAACAACCGCTGCCCTATGATGATTTCGAAGGTATGGCACGCGTGGCGAGCAAAAGCTCGATCCCGCTTATGGTTGACGAAGCCGCATTCACGCACCGCGAAATCGCGCGTGCCGGTAACATGGGTTGCGGCAGCGTCTATTCCCTGAAAATGGTGAAAAGCGGTGGCTTGATGGCCATGTCACAAGCCGCCAAAGTGGCTGAGTCGTCGGGGATGGAGCTTTATGGCGGTTGCCTGCTGGAAGGCTCAATCGGGGCTGCTGCTCATCTTGCGGTCTTTGCCGCCTTGCCACAACTTACATGGGGATGCGAACATTTTGGCCCCAAGATGCACCGGCGTGAAATTGTACGCGACCCGCTTCAGTTCGAAGACTTTCATCTGCTGTTGCCAGACGGCCCGGGTCTTGGCATGCAATTGGACGAAGACGCGGTTCGCGAATTCGCCCGTGTGGATTGACTCGTTGATACTGTTAGGGTGGGGATATGGACTTCAAACGACTGACCTACTTCGTAGCCGTAGCTGAAGAATTGCACTTCGGCCGCGCAGCTGCACGCCTTGATATTGCGCAGCCCCCTTTAAGCCGCCAGATCGCCCAGCTTGAGGCTGAACTTGGCGTGCAACTGTTTGACAGATCCCGCAGCCAGATCAAACGCACGCAGGCAGGCGATGCTTTGCTTATCCGTGCGCGCGATATCCTTGAACGTCTTGATCGCACCAAACGCGAGGTGAAACGCATCGGTGAAGGTGCCGCAGGTCGTCTTCGCATCGCTTTCATCGGCTCGGCCAGCTACGGAGTGCTTCCCGAACTGATCCGTACCTTCCGAAGCGAATATCCCGACGTTGAACTGGCGCTTTCCGCCCTGAACAACGCGGAACTCAAGACTGCACTGATTGAACGTCAAATTGACATTGCCTTCGCGCGTCCAGCGCTGGAAGACGATGAAATTCGCTGCGAGCTGATCCATCAGGAACCCCTAATTCTGGCAGTACCCGCTGAATCCGATCTGGCCGAAAGTGACGTGTTGAAACTGGCAGAGCTTAAACGCGAAACCTTTGTTTTATATCCACGTCGTCCCCGCCCCAGCTTTGCCGACTATGTGCTGGAGATCTGCAAGAAAGAAGGGTTTATTCCAGGCTCGGAAGTGTTGGCTCAGGACTACCAAACAGCAATCGCGCTGGTATCAGTCGGCGTTGGCATATCCGTGGTGCCGCAATCAGTTTCTCAATCCGACCGGCATGGCGTTGTTTTTCACCCCTTCGAAGGGGGCAATCTTGGAACTGCCATATCGTTGGCGGTGCGACGCGACAATCAAAGCGTCCACACCAACCAGTTCGTGACCGTTGCACAGAAATTTGCTCGCAAGGTCAAAAAGAGATCTGGTCAGGCGGGCAAAGGCGCTGACTGACGCAACCCCAATATACGCCTTGCATCAGTTGGTGATGCTACTTCGCGTTCATATCTCGCGCAATTCTCGACTGTAAGCCTGACAAGCGCCGCATTTGAATGGGCAAGTGTATGGCGATCCAATCGAATATTGTCTTCAAGACCCGTGCGTGCATGGCCCCCCGCAGCAATAGACCAATCATTAAGCTCTGCTTGATGACGACCAATGCCTGCAGCACACCATGGTGCATTTTCACCAAACAGGCGCTGCACCGTTCGAATGTAGTAATCAAACACCGCCTTATCCGCAGGCATTGCGTTTTGAACACCCATAACAAATTGCACATAAGGGACGTCGCGGATTTTACCCTGCTTCCACATTTTCCAAGCCTGAAGGATGTGGGACAGATCGAACGCTTCGACCTCTGGCTTAATACCATGAGTCATCATTTCTCCAGCTAGCCAGTCGACCAGATCCGGTGGGTTTTCATATACGCGTGTCGGAAAGTTGTTCGAACCCACTGACAATGACGCCATATCGGGCGACAACGGCAACATAGCGCCCCGGCTTTTGCCCGCGCCTGATCGCCCACCTGTCGAAAACTGAATAATCATATCGGGACAATATCGCCGCAGCCCTTCCTGAAGTCGTGCAAACTTTTCCGGATCAGAACTGGGTGATCCATCTTCATTACGTACATGTGCATGCACAATGCTAGCCCCGGCGTCATAAGCTTCGTGGGTGCTTTCCACTTGTTCTGAAATACTGATCGGCACAGCCGGATTATCTGACTTCTGGGGAAGACTGCCTGTGATTGCGACACAGATGATGCATGGGTCGAATTTGCTCATCTCAGGGCCTCATACCGTTTCCGTCAAAGCTTGATCCATACGGCCCAAAGCATCACAAAAGAATGGTTTGAATCCGTCTGGATGTTCGCTCATCGGGAAATGCCCCAGCTTATCCATCACCGCGATTGTAGCACCAGGTATGGCATCTGCTGTTCGGTGGGCATCTTCCGGCGTACAGGTCAGATCATAAGCCCCGACCAGTATATGCACGGGCGTGGACGTGGTATCGATCTTTGGCAGCCGAGCAATCAGACTGTCGTCACGGGTATAGAAACTTAGATCACCCCGAAACACACCCGGCCCGCTTGCCATGAACATCCAAAGCGTATTCCAACGTTCAGCCGACGGCGCATAAGGCGATATATTAGCCGACACAAGCGCCGCCCCCATTTCGCCACCGTGGGCGTCGGGCCGGTGAAACCAGTCAATATCATACCATGCGGGCTGAAAATCAGATGCTTCGATCGCGATGAAACCCGAGAACGAACTGGGATGAAGCGCGGCAAGTTGTAATGCGATCCGCCCCCCCATCGAACAACCTGCCAACACTGGACGATCCAAACCAATCCCTTCGACCATCGCCAACACCGTGGCGATATAGCTTTCTGTGGTTAGCAAATATTCTTCTGTTTCATATCCTTCCGGTGGAAGGGATTTTCCGTGCCAGGGCATATCAAACGCAATCAGCCGATGGTTGGCTGTAATCTCGGGATCGTTCATCAGGTGTCGCCATTGTCGCGTATCGGCACCAGCAGTGTGCAGACACAACACCGGCCTCCCCTGCCCCGCCTCTTCGAAATAGATGCGCTGAACCTGCCCCTCGATCTCAACGGTAAGGTAGCGTCCGGTGATAGGTTCGACGGTCATAATGCGGCCTCCTCACGCCCAAGCGCCATGAATTCTTTGAAAAACCGTAAATTCTTGACCAGCGCCAGAATATCGCCGTCAATCTGGGCACGATTGATTGTTACCAACCCGAACAAGTCGTGAAATCCCGCCTGTGGACGCGCTTCCCAGAACGCTTCCAGCGCTTCGGCGTCGGTCTTGATGGCAAAGCGCCAAGGGGTTTTCCGACTGGGTCCTGGCTCTACGCGAACAAGTGCACCTTTATCGAAATGAAGATAAAATTCAGCAGCATCCACCTGCAGCAATACAGTCTCTGAAAACAGCCGACCGAGTCTGACAAGATGTGGTTTGCGGTTAAGTGCATCCCGCATCGTTTCAATTTTCTTGCGCACAGCGTCCTCCGTTATCCGGTCAGGACACATGGTCAACGCTAACCCATGAAAGAACAATGCCGTGACCGGTATCGCGTGATACCGGGAAGGCCCGTTATGCTATAATGCGCCGCGCGAAGAGAGCCGGCAGCAAGAATTTATTTTCCAGGTTAAAAGGGGACAGTGTTTCGATTTCAGCTGTTGATATTGCCGCAAGCGTTACGAGTGCCAACATTGCCGAGCCCTAACAAGCCAATGGTCGCAAAGCGCCAGCACCGACCGTACAAAAAGAGGCAGCCAAGGTCCGTTTTGTCCGCAGAGCAGTTGTTGATGTAGAGCGCGGCGAAGGTCAGCTAGCGCGCTTCGATGGATACTTCGGCGCTCGGCGTCCGTTGTAGGACGCGATAGACTGTCGGCCGCGAAACATCGAACAGTTCTGCCAGATCGCTGATGGAGTAGTCGCCCGTGTCATACATGCGCCGCAACTCTGTCTGGCGGCGATCCGACAGCTTGGGCTTCTTGCCCTTCAGCTTCCCCTTAGCGCGGGCGACTGCCATGCCCTCTTTGGTGCGCATGCGGATCAGGTCAGCCTCGAACTCGGCGAAGGTGGCAAGAATGTTAAAGAACATCTTTCCCATCGGATCGTGCGGATCATAGACCGACGCCCCTAAGGCAAGCCTAACCCCGCGCTTTGCCAACTCGTCTGCGATAGAGCGAGCGTCCGGAACCGACCTTGCCAGCCGGTCGAGTTTTGGGACCACCAGCGTGTCGCCGGCTCTTACGGCGGCCAAGGCCTGCGCCAGTCCTGGCCGCTCGCGGTTCGTTCCGGTCAAGCCATGGTCAGTATAGATGCGGTCCTCAGCCACACCGAGATGCAGGAGGGTTGCCTTCTGAGCGGCAAGGTCCTGTTTATCGGTCGAGCATCGGGCGTATCCAATACGAGTTTCAGACATGGGGGCGTCCTTCGGAAAAATTATTCTGGAGCCATGTAGAATTGTAACGAAAAAGGCCCGTTAAATGATACTATCACCGTACCAGCTAAATGAGAATCGATTTTCCCCTTAAATATAAGGTGTGGGCCCGAGGCGAGACGGCGTCCGCTCAGCGTTCCCCTTTCGGACAGATTGGAGATGCAGAATGGACGAAGCGATGCGCCGGTTCGCCGCTCTGCGACCCCATCTGGAAGAGGGCGTTTCTCTGACCACTGCCGCCCGCGCGGCCGATGTGCCGATCCGGACGGCGCAACGCTGGTTGTCGCGATACAGGCTGGAAGGTCTGGACGGATTGAAGGTCAGAGCGCGATCTGATCGCGGCACCCGCAAGCTACCCGGGCCACTGATCACTTTGATCGAGGGGCTCGCGCTTCGCAAGCCCCGGCTGTCCTGTGCCGCAATCTATCGACGCGCTGAAACTGTTGCCAAAAGCAGGGATTGGTCAGTTCCATCCTATGGCACCGTTCATTCCATCGTACAGGCACTCGATCCTGCGATGGTCACGCTAGCGCAGGATGGGGCGTGCGCCTATCGAGACCGCTTCGAGCTGATCCACCGACACAGAGCGAGCGCACCGAATGCGCTCTGGCAAGCGGATCATACGATGCTGGATATATTGATCATCGACGCGAACGGAAAATCGGTGCGGCCTTGGCTGACTGCGATTATGGACGACTATTCCCGCGCAATCGCTGGATACCTAGTATTTCTCGGCGCACCGTCGGCTCTGCAAACGTCCTTGGCGCTTCGACAGGCCATCTGGCGCAAGCTGAATCCGGACTGGCCGATCTGCGGGATTCCAGAAATTCTCTATGTCGATCACGGGAGCGACTTCACATCAGAACATCTCGAACAAGCAGCGGCTGCCCTGCGGTTTCAGCTTATTCATTCCGCCGTAGCGCGACCGCAGGGGCGCGGAAAAATTGAGCGTTTTTTCGGCACATTGAACACCGAACTGCTTCCGGAGCTGTCCGGCAACGTCGTGAACGGGAAACCAGCAACATCGCCGAAACTGTCGCTGGCCGATCTCGATGCCGTCATCGGCGCGTGGATCACGGAGACCTACAATTCTCGCACTCATCGCGAAACGGGGCTGCCGCCGCTGACGTCGTGGTGCGCCGACGGTTGGCTTCCTCAAATGCCCAACAGTATTGACGACCTCGACCTGTTACTCGTCATGGTCGCAAAGCCTCGGCTCGTGCGCCGCGACGGTGTGCATTTTCAAGGGCTGCGCTTCATGAGCACGATCCTTGCTCCCTATGTCGGCGAAAGCGTCACGATCCGATATGATCCGCGCGACCTTGGTGAGATCCGCGTCTTCCACAAGAACCGCTTCCTGTGCCGCGCCATCAGCCCGAAACATGCCCATGAGACGATCACGCTGAAAGACATACAGACAGCCCGTGCGGCGCAGCGGCGGGCCCTGCGCCAGCAGGTTAATGAACGGGTCGGCGTCGTTGCGGAATATTTCCCGGAGGGAACAGCCCGCAGGACGACCGAGACCGCGCCTCGACCGCAACGCAAGTCGAAACTCCGAACCTATCAGTCGGATGATTGACAATGACGGGACAGCGCAATGGCACATTCATCGCCACGAAAGAGCATCGCCGCTTTGTCGAGTTCGCAGCTGCGGTGCAGAAACACCGGTATATCGGAATCTGCTTCGGCACGGCTGGTGTCGGAAAAACGATGTCGGCGCGGCGTTTCGCCCGGTGGGACAAGGCCGAAGCGCTCCTGACGGAGTGGGGGGCCACGCGACGCATCGGACGCCATCGCCTATGAGGCATTGGCCAAGTCACGCACAGTTTTCTACACACCGACAGTCGGCGGCCCGGTTCGGGAGGTTCGGGAAGATTTACGCCGTCTTATAACCCGCGCAGAAGGTTCCATCGATCTGGCGCTCAATCCGAGCATGGTTATTCCGGAACGCCATGCTCAAGGGTCTATAGAAGTTCTGGTAGTCGATGAGGCCGAACGACTTTCGACGCAAAGTCTTGAACATGTGCGCGATATCTTCGACCGGACCGGTATCGGCGTTATCCTGATCGGGATGCCCGGCCTGGAACGAAAACTGGAACGCTATCCGCAGCTCTACAGCCGGATCGGCTTCGCACACCACTATCGCGCGCTGAAGGGGGATGAACTGACCTTCGTCCTCACCCGCCACTGGCGAAAACTCGGCCTGCAACTGGACGCCGCCGACTTTACTGATCACCAAGCGATCGCATCCATTGCCCGCATCACCGGCGGGAACTTCCGGCTGCTGCATCGCCTCTTTGTCCAAATAGAACGCATCCTAAAGATCAACGAGCTATCACTCGTTACTGACGACGTCGTCGAGGCCGCACGCTCCACGCTGGTAATTGGCGCCACTTAGCGCTGAAGGAACACCGCCAGATAACGCTGGGGATCACACCAAGATCAATCGCTTAGCTAGGACAAAAACCCCCGGCAAAATCTTTGCTGTTTTGGCAGGTTTTTGTCACAGTGAGGCATGATCATCGGATATGCCCGCGTCAGCACTGACGACCAGAGCCTGGATTCACAGACTGACGCGCTTTCGGACGCTGGAGCCGGGAAGATTTTCGCGGACCGGATCAGCGGATCGAAGCGCGCTCGACCGGAGCTGGACAGGATGCTGGACCAGCTCCGCAATGGCGACGTTGTGACCGTCACCAAATACGACCGCCTGGCGCGGTCGCTGAAAGACCTGCTGGAGATCGTGGAGACTATCCGCGAGCGCGGTGCCGGCTTCCGGTCACTGGCCGAGGACATCGACACGACGACGTCGGCTGGCCGTCTTGTATTCCATGTTTTTGCATCCATCGCGCAGTTCGAGCGCGAGCGGATTTCAGAGCGGACCAAGGAAGGGTTGGCATCCGCTCGAAAGCGGGGGCGGATCGGCGGTAGGCCCCCTGCCCTTTCAGCCGCCCAGAAGGACGAGGTGCGGCGCATGCGCGATGAAGAGCAGCGAGCGATTTCGGAAATTGCGCGCTTGTTTAAGGTCAGCGAGAGGACAGTACGGCGCGCTTGAGTTCTACCGAGGACATGTTGATAATTTTGAAAGAAGCAAGAGATGTCAGAAATTGATGAGATTCCAGAACGTATCTTCAGGATGGCGTCAGATGCGCTAACCCAAGCCAACACTCACGCGATCTTCAATGGGCCTGGGGTGGAGCACTGGGCAAACATGTCCATCCTTGACGCAGCGCACGCAGGTGAGCTGTTTCTAAAAGCTGTCATAGCACAAGCACACCCTCTATTAATTTTCCGAGACCTTTTTTCGCTTGATAAGTCTGGGCAAGAGCCGCTGGACATCAGACACATCATTGAACATGGTCGAACCTATAATCTGGAACACTTGCCAAAGCTGCTTTGGGTGGTTCATGGGGAGCGTCTCCCAGACTTGGATAGCTTTGAAAAGCTACGAAAAGCCAGAAATGCGATTCAACATTTTTGCGCACCAGATATCGGTTGTCCGGGCGATCTAGCACTTACTTTCCTCTACCGAAACATTGACCCACTGATTAAGCGCCACTTCTCCGTTGACGCTGTAAACTTCATTGAACCCGATGAAATCGGCTATCTCGTAGAAAATTTGATTCGTTTGGAACTGTCATTTTCAAGTTCCGAGGTTATTGAAATTTCCGAGTTCGTGATTTCAGAAGCACTAGCAAACGTAAGTGGTGCTTATCGGAAAAATGTCGAGCAGCGGATCTGTCAGTATCAGCGCGAGGCCCCCAACGCTAACTGAGTGAGCGGAGGATGTTTGGTGCAAGCGAGTTCAGCTACAGACAGTGGCAAACTCCACGTTTTCTGTCCGAATGTTCTAGGCAGAACCACGTTCCTAGTTTGACGAATGCTGTTCAATGCATGAATGTCTGGTTGAAGTAGGCAAGCACAACCTGGGAGCATCATGCCGGACTATACAGAAGACTGGCACCCTGGCAGTTTCACAAAGAATTTTGGCTGGGGAAAGGACGGTCGCGGCTTGGCAGAGCTGCACCAGGCCATTCGGGTCGGTTTCGGGGACGCAAAAAGCGACGTTCCACGCGGCGACTTCCGTGAGCGCTTGGAAGCGCAAGGAATCAATTTTTACATCCCAGCAAATTTTTTCCTTTTCAACTACTCGAATGATACCGGAGACTGGATCGCTTTTGATGAGCTGGTATTTCAGGCTGTTTCCTTCGAGCATTCGGCTCACTTTGACCGACTTGCGCTTTTTGCCTTCAATCTCTCGCTGGTCGGTTCCTGGCAAGGCGCGCGGCATTTCCAAAGACGGCCAGCTTTGTGGTCAAACCGATACATCGTTGAAAGATTGGCTCAAACACACAAATGGGATGTAACGAAAGTCAACGCCAACGACATCCAGTCCTTTCTGGATGGAGATGAGCGGTACAAAGCGCAGACATCTCGGAAACTAAGCACTAATTTGAGTTTTTTGTATCAGATTGGTGGCCTGAGTTCGGTGGTGGCGGACACCATTGAAAGGTGGTGGATGAATGCGTCATTCCTAGCAGCGGATCGTCTCTGTCATCTTCGATATGCTCGCCGGTTGACCATATCTTCAATTAAAGAAGCGCTGGATGAGTTCGATTTTACCCCGTTAGCAGGTGGTAAAAACGTCGAAAAGTCATATGCACTTGGCCGACTGTTAGAAATGTACGTGTCTGTAGGTGGCCCGGCCAGATTCACGCGCTCGATAGAGGCTATCAGCACTGGTAAGACAAACGATCCACGCCCCTACGGTTTAGTGGACAAAAAGCTTCCTAGAGCACCCAAATCCCTCCCGGCGGGTGTTGTGAACACAATGGAGTGGCTTGACGCTTCTTATGAACTTCTCGACCACGACGAATTAAGAGCTTTCGATGTAGATCTGTTCGTTAGAGAGGCGTCGGTGCGCGCGCTTTCGAATATTCGTGAGCGTGGTATCAAACCAACCATGAGTTCATCAGACCTCATGTCGCTAATGCGAGGCTGATTTGGAACCGACATCAGCCTGCCTGGATACATCCGCTCTTATAGCACTTCTTAATGACGCTGAGGACGCGCACATGGCGGTTTTGCGTGAATTCCAAAAGTACAAATCGAGCGGAATGGTATTTATCACCGAGGTCGTTTTGGACCTGTCGCGGTTTGATGCCGCTCCTTTGATAGCATTTACTG
>TARA_R110002110_G_scaffold36397_24_pt1 | contig 13700 bp, 12 predicted proteins | sample TARA_R110002110 | Tara Oceans TARA_R110002110 (sample SAMEA4397330) | marine metagenome | biome: Polar Biome; feature: [SRF] surface water layer (ENVO:00010504); material: water (ENVO:00002006), including particulate matter (ENVO:01000060) such as... | depth 5 m
TACAAGAGGTAAAATAGAATGCAGTTAAGGCCACCAGTACCCAATTTAATAGTCTAAATTTATTCATAAGTAGATGTTTACTTTTCTTATAACCGCAAACATAGGTAAAAATTGTTTACTTGCTTTTTTTTCTTGGAATTCGTAGCAATAAAAATACCCCAATGACAAAGAATAAAATGAAAAATAATATAGCATAACGGATACTTCCGGTAATTTGAGCGACATATCCATAACTGAGCATTCCAATTACAATTCCTATTTTTTCAGAAACATCATAGAAACTAAAATAAGATGCCGTATCCAAGGCATTCGCAGGTATGTACTTGGAATATGTTGATCTTGAGAGTGATTGAATGCCACCCATCACTAACCCCACGAAAGCCGCAGTGACATAAAACTGATTTGGAGTCGTAATAATATACGCATATCCGCAAATACAAATCCAAATAATATTTAAGACTATTAAAGTATTAATATTTCCAAACCGAGCGGAGGATTTTGAAGTTATTACAGCACCTAAAACCGCTACCAACTGAATTAATAAAATACTAACTATCAAACCAGTCGTTGAATCGGTTTCACCCCAATCCAACTCTTCAATTCCAAAATATGTTGCAACGAGCATAATTGTTTGCACTGCCATGCTATAAACAAAAAACGCGGAAAGAAACCTCCTTAAAGGCTTGTCTTGTTTTATCTTTATCCAAATAGAATTTAATTCCTTGAAACCATTGAAAAGTAAATTTCTTGTAAACTTTTCTTTCTTATTTCCTTTAGGAAGATGATAGTATGAATACTGACTAAAGACTATCCACCAAACTCCCGTAAGTACAAATGACAACCGAGTGGGCAAGTTTTTACTTTCAAATCCGAAAGTTTCATACATTAAAATCATCGCCAAACAAATAATTAGTAAGATCACGCTACCAATATAACCCAGCGAATACCCTTTAGCGCTTATCGAATCCTGTTGTTCCTTAAAAGCAATATCCGGTAAATAGGAATTGTAAAAAACCAAACTTGCCCAAAAACCAATTAATGCTAAGAAATAACATAGGAGTCCAAACCATAAATACTCCATACTAAACCAATAAAGTCCAATACAAGAAAAGGCTCCGAGGTAGCAAAAGAATTTCATGAAAACTTTCTTATTCCCAACGTAGTCTGCAATACCACTTAATAAGGGGCTTAAAATAGAAACCACTAAAAAAGCCGCTGCTGTGACAATACTAATTAACGTGTCATTATTGAATTCAAATCCAAGAAAATTAACCGTATCGTTAATTATGGAACCTTGATCATTTTTGACGATAGTTAGCGCTCCATAAAAAATTGGAAATATAGCAGAAGCAATGACTAAACTATAAACCGAATTGGCCCAATCATAAAAAGCCCAAGCGTTTAACAACTTCTTACTTCCTTTTGGTAGGTTATTAGACATAATTAAAATTTATTGATGTGTTTCTAAAAGAATAAATCCTGCAAAAAAGCAGGAATGTAAATTACTAAAATAAGCTGAAGATTTTCTATTTTTTAAATGTAGTAACACCAAATTTAATTGCTTCAGTCTTGGCTCCAGGTGCCCATTGCTTAATATTTTCAATCCTTGTTTCATTGGATGGATGTGTACTTAAGAATTCAGGTGGAGCACCTCCACCCTGCTCACTCATTCTTTCCCAAAGTCGCGCTCCAACGATAGGGTCATAGCCTGCAATTGCCATTAGTGTTAACCCAATTCGGTCAGCCTCCGATTCATGACTTCGACTGAATGGTAACATCACCCCTACCGAACTTCCGATACCATATGCCTGATTAAATATATTTTGATACTGCGGATCATTGCTTAATGCGATATTACCTGCCACTGCACCGATCTGCTGTATTTGTCCAGCACTCATTCGCTGCTGTCCATGATTGGCAAGAGCATGTGCAACCTCATGCCCCATAATTGCAGCTATACCAGCTTCGCCATCGGCTATAGGAAGAATTCCCGTATAGAAAACAATTTTACCACCAGGCATACACCAAGCATTCACAGCCGGATCGTCTACTAAATTATAATCCCATTTATAGTCTTTTAAATAACCAGCATATCCATTTGCTGTCAAATACCGCTCTGCGGAAGCAGATATTTTTTGCCCAACGCTTTTAATCATTCTAGCATCAGCCGTTCCAGTAATTACTTTGTTTTCAGATAAAAACTGATCGTATTGTTGAAATGCCATTGGTAAAATTTGAGAATTTGGCACTAAAGCTAAAGTTTGCTTTCCAGTGAAGGGGTTTGTTGTACACCCAAAAACGATTATTAAAAGCATGGAAATTGAAAGTGGTTTTTTAAATTTCATGAAAAGGTAATTTTTAATACCTTTCAAAAATAAGAATATTTGCTTGCCTAATACGCTTATTTACTAAAACTAAAATTAGATCGATTTGTATTCGTTCAAGATTATAAAAACAAAGCCGAAAAAATAATATAGTTAACCGAGAGAAGAGTTTAGTAATAATGGAATAACTTTTGATAGTACTATAAAAAAAAAGAAATATGAAGCGTATCATTTTATTTTTAGCATTTACATCGGCAATTTTATTTTCATCTTGCGAAGGACCTGAAGGTCCTCCAGGAGTGCCCGGAGTTAATATTTTAGGACAGGTTTTTGAAATAAATCCAAACTTTCAATACGAAGTGTCAAATAATACTTTTACAACCCCTGTTTTTTCTATTCCTAGTTCCATTATAGTTTATGAAAGTGATGTCGTGTTGGCATACCGTTTTGATGGTCAGACAAATATTGGAAATGGTGAGTTCGCAGATGTTTGGACTCCTTTACCTCAAAACGTGTTTTATCAAGACGGAACTGGCGACATTTTCCAATATAATTTTAATTACACCTTTGTTGACATTCAATTCATCATTGATGGAAATTTTGACTTAACGACAATAGGACCTGAATATATAAACAATCAAACCTTCCGGATTGCAGTGGTTCCAGCAGAGTTTGGGACAGCAGATTTAACAATGGAAGACCTACTGTTAAACTTAGACGTAAACCCAATAGACATTCAAAAACTCGATTAATCAATGAAAAATATTTTTTTATTCGCAATTACGCTTTTTCTTTTTAGCTGCAATTCATCTGCACAAGACAAAAAAGAAGTTAAAAAGTATAAAATTACTAAGAGTGATGCCCAATGGAAAGCTGATCTCAGCGAAATACAATATAATGTTCTCCGAAAAGCGGGAACCGAGCGACCTTTTACGAGTCCCCTAAATAAAATATACGAAGAGGGGACTTATGTTTGTGCAGCCTGTAACACGGATTTATTCGAAGGTAAAAATAAATTTGATAGTGGTACTGGTTGGCCGAGTTTTGACCAGGAAATTGAAGGAAATGTCGCATTCGATGTAGATCATAAGTTGGGATATGCGCGCGTTGAAGAGCACTGTGGCACTTGCGGTGGTCATCTAGGACACGTTTTTAATGATGGACCTGCCACTACTGGAAAGAGGCATTGCGTTAATGGAGCCGCTCTAAAGTTTATTCCGAAGAAAAAGGACTGAATTTTCGATTAATTTAGATATTTAATTAATAAGAGTCTTACTGTCAGTTACGTGCTTTTCTATATCTGAAAGACATATCGATAATAGGACTCTTTTTTAGTTTGAGGATTCAAATCAATTGAGAACAAGGTACGGACTAAAAAAAAGGTAGCAAGTAGAACTAATTCTTCGTTGAATTTAATCTGAGTCTGAGAAAAAAACTGCTGTTAATAACGGAAATATAATCCGAAGACATATTATTGGTGCGCCACTGAAAGGTTTCAGAAGTTTGCGAAGTAAAATTTCGAACTAGCTTTCATCATTCCACTTACATTTTGTAATTTCGTTACCTAAATTAAAGATATAATTCTACGAAATGAATAAATACGATATAATTGTTTTAGGAAGTGGTCCAGGTGGATATGTTACGGCTATTAGAGCGTCACAATTGGGTTTAAAAACTGCCATAGTTGAAAAGGAAAGCTTAGGTGGGGTTTGTTTAAACTGGGGTTGTATCCCAACTAAAGCGCTACTTAAGAGTGCTGAAGTTTTTAATTATTTAAAGCATGCCGAGGATTATGGTCTCACCGTAAGTGGCGCCGACAAGGACTTTGATAAAGTAGTTGCACGTAGTCGTGGAGTTGCAGACGGGATGAGTAAAGGTGTTAAGTTTTTATTGAAGAAGAATAAAGTTGATGTGATCAATGGCTTCGGAAAAATAAAGCCAGGTAAAAAAGTTGATGTAGATGGGACGGAATATTCAGCAGATCATATTATCATCGCTACAGGTGCACGATCTCGCGAGTTGCCTAATTTGCCTCAAGACGGTGAAAAAGTAATAGGATATCGGAAGGCCATGACTCTTAAGAAGCAGCCTAAAAGTATGATTGTAGTAGGAAGTGGTGCTATCGGTGTCGAGTTTGCCCATTTCTATAACGCCATGGGAACTGACGTGACGATCGTTGAGTTTTTACCAAATCTAGTTCCTTTAGAAGATATAGACGTTTCGAAACAATTTGAGCGCTCGTTTAAAAAAGCGGGAATAAAAGTAATGACAAATTCTTCTGTGGAGAAAGTTGATATTTCTGGAAAAAACGTAAAAGCAACTGTAAAAACTCCCAAAGGGGAAGTGATTCTTGAAGCCGATATTGTTCTTTCTGCGGTTGGAATTGCCTCAAACTTGGAGAACATTGGTTTAGAAGATGTTGGAATAGTAACCGATAAAAATAAAGTAATTGTGAATGACTGGTATCAAACAAATATTCCTGGCTATTATGCAATTGGAGATTTAGTACCGGGACCTGCGCTAGCTCACGTGGCATCGGCAGAAGGAATTACTTGTGTTGAAAAAATTGCCGGTCTTCACGTTGAAGCTATTGACTACGGAAATATTCCTGGATGTACCTATGCGAGTCCAGAAATTGCAAGTGTTGGCATGACCGAACAGCAGGCAAAAGATGCCGGATTTGAATTAAAAGTTGGAAAATTTCCTTTTTCTGCAAGTGGAAAAGCAACCACCGCTGGTAAGACAGAAGGTTTTGTGAAAGTTATTTTCGATGCAAAGTATGGAGAATGGCTAGGCTGCCATATGATTGGTGCCGGTGTTACAGATATGATTGCTGAAGCAGTTCTAGGTAGAAAACTAGAAACTACAGGACATGAGGTTTTAAAAACAATTCATCCACATCCAACAATGAGTGAAGCTGTTATGGAGGCGGTTGCCGATGCCTACGGAGAAGTGATCCATTTGTAGAGGCTAGATTTTAGACTTGAGATATTAGATAAATAATAAAAATCCTGCTGTTGCAGGATTTTTTATTTTATTACTAGAAATTTTATGTTTATTGAGGCAAAAAACTCTGTATCGCCAACTCGTAGCTTTGCAAACCAAAACCGAGTATAACTCCTTTGGCATTCGGAGAAATGAATGAAATATGCCTAAAATCTTCTCTCGAAAAGGTATTGGAGATATGTACTTCCACGACTGGTGTATGTATAGCTTTAACGGTATCTCCTATTGCAACAGACGTATGAGTATATGCAGCAGCATTAAGAATAACTCCGTCATAGGCGTATCCAACTTCTTGTAGCTTGTCAATTATTTCACCCTCAATATTGGACTGAAAATGAAACAACTCTATATTCTGAAACTTAGACTGTAGTCTTGAGTAAAACTCAGTAAATGACGCATCGCCATAAATATCATTTTCACGCTTACCAAGTAGATTTAAGTTTGGTCCGTTGATTATAATTATCTTCATGTTTATTAAATTAATGAGCCTTACAAAAGAAAACTTTCTTGTTGGTTTGGGCTATTAGACTTACTCAAATCAAGAACCACTGTCTTCTAACAATGACAGAGTGGTTACCCTGCCGAAAAGACAAATTCCTTTTTTTCTGCTTTTTAAACAGCTTTTCAAATATTGTTGAATTGCCACTGTATTAGAAACTATAAGAAGAATAGCCTCAGCTACGACGTACTATTCCTTTCTGGCTTTACTTCTAACTTTCTCTAAACCATTAATATCATTTCCTTCTTGTGTGTAAAATAGTTGCTTATCCAAATAACGATAAAGCAGGAAACACTAATAATTTTAAAGAAAACTAAAACCCGCAGTTAAAGAATACACACTATTCTTAGCGTTAGTTGTAATACTACCGCCATAAGGACCTATAAATCCAATATCATTAAGTCCAAAATTATACCGTCCGGTTAGACGTAAATTTAATGGCAAATCTACTCCTAGCCCCACTACCCCTGAAACATCAAAAGATTCAAGATTAGTCTCAAAACTATCATTAATTACAGAACCAAATTGCGGTCCGGCTTGTATGTTTAATCTTTTAAAAATATAATATTTAAATACAACTGGAAAAATGATATAGTCTAAATTTAAATCACTCGCCCCTTTCTCTCCGTCTGCTCCTTGCTCTGAGTATAAAATATCAGCTTGCAAAGCTAGTTTATCGCTAAATTTTAAGGTAGCAAATGCTCCTATCAACAAACCTGTTCTTGCAGAAACATCAGCGACATCGGATAAAGTTGCAAAATTTGCGCCAGCTTTTATTCCTAAATCAATTCCCTGGGCGAATGTTGTAGCTGTCACCAATAAAGCAAAGACAATTAAAATGTTTTTTTTCATAATTATTTTTTTTGTTGTAAAGTTTATCAAATATAAAATAAATCGTTCTCTTGCCTAAACTAATTTCTAGGTTATATTTATTTGATCCAATTTTTTATTAATATCGCTTTATGAATTGGCAGCAAGCTATAAAAGATTATCAGAACTACTTGAGAATAGAGCGAGGTCTTTCGGCTAATTCGGTAGCTAGTTATACGTTGGATATTAAAAAGCTAGTAAAGTGGCTTGATGAAAATTCACTTGAGATATTGCCAATTTCTATTTCTGAAGAAACCCTTCAGCAGTTTATTTATCATATAGCCAAATCTGTAAACCCTCGGACTCAAAGCAGGGTAATTTCAGGACTTCGTGGTTTTTTTAATTATCTGATTTTTGAAAAATACCGTAAAAACAATCCCATGGAGCTTATTGAAAGCCCAAAAATTGGAAGAAACTTACCCGATACCCTATCTACTTCAGAAATAAACACTTTAATTGCGGCAATCGACTTAAGCTCTCCACAGGGGGAACGAAACAGAGCTTTATTAGAAACTTTATACGGTTGTGGTTTGAGAGTTTCAGAATTAATAGCACTAAAAATTTCTGATCTGTTCTTTGATGAAGGATTTATTAAGGTAACTGGTAAAGGAGATAAACAACGTTTTGTCCCTATTGGAGAAGCAACCATAAAATACATTGAATTATATAGAAATGAAATTCGCATCCATCAAGACATAAATCCTCTCGCAAAAGACACCCTCTTTTTAAATCGGAGAGGAAAAGCATTAACCCGCGCAATGATTTTTACTATCGTGAAACGACTAGCAGTAAAAGCTGGAATTAAGAAAACAATAAGTCCCCATACCTTTCGGCATTCATTTGCAACACATTTATTAGAAAATGGAGCCAATTTACGCGCCATACAACAGATGCTTGGACACGAGAGTATAACTACGACTGAGGTATATACACATATTGACAAGACCCATCTCACCTCTGTGATGAATCAATTTCATCCAAGAAAATAACACCTAAAAACAGAAAGGCTCCGAATGGAGCCTTTCTAATAGAAATATTTCTTGTGTTATTTATTTCGCAATATTTACAGCTCTTGTTTCTCGAATAACGGTCACTTTTACTTGCCCAGGATATGTCATATCAGTCTGTATCTTTTGAGAAATTTCGAAAGATAATTCTGCGGCTTTATCATCTGTTACTTTATCGCTCTCTACCATAACGCGCAGCTCTCTTCCCGCTTGTATGGCATATGCCTTATTAACACCATTAAATCCAAATGCAATATCCTCAAGATCTTTTAGACGTTGGATATAAGAATCTAACACCTGCCTTCTGGCTCCTGGCCTTGCGCCACTAATAGCATCACAAACTTGAACAATAGGAGATAGTAAACTCGTCATTTCTATTTCATCGTGATGCGCCCCAATAGCGTTACACACTTCTGGTTTTTCACCGTATTTTTCTGCCCATTGCATTCCTAAAATAGCGTGAGGAATTTCAGTTTCAGTTTCCGGAACTTTACCTATATCGTGCAATAGTCCGGCCCGCTTAGCAAGTTTTGGATTGAGACCTAATTCTGATGCCATAACACCACATAACTTTGCGACTTCTCTTGAATGCTGGAGTAAATTCTGACCATAAGAAGAACGGTATTTCATCCGCCCAACAGCTTTAATAAGCTCAGGCTGCAAACCGTGAATCCCTAAATCAATAATTGTTCTTTTTCCAACTTCCACAATTTCTTCCTCTATTTGCTTGGTAGTTTTCTTAACAATTTCTTCAATACGCGCTGGGTGAATACGCCCATCTGTAACTAATTTATGAAGTGAAAGTCGAGCAATTTCTCTTCGTACCGAATCAAAACAAGAAAGGATTATTGCATCAGGAGTATCGTCAACAATTATCTCTACGCCAGTTGCAGCTTCGATAGCTCTAATATTTCGTCCTTCGCGTCCAATAATGCGTCCTTTAACATCGTCACTCTCCAAGTTGAATACAGACACACAGTTCTCAACAGCTTCCTCTGTCCCTATTCGCTGAATAGTAGTTATAATAATCTTTTTTGCTTCTTGCTGGGCTGTCATTTTGGCTTCTTCGGCCGAGTTTCTAATAAAAGCCATAGCACTTGTTTTGGCCTCCTCTTTAAGGGTTTCCATCAATTGGTTTTTGGCATCTTCTGCCGAAAGGCTAGATATAACTTCGAGCTGCTCTACCTGACTGCGATGCATTTTATCAATTTCAAGCGATCTCTTTTCAACCATATCTATTCTATCCTGGAGACTCTTACGTTTTTCTTCCAGAGAGGCATTCAACTTTTTTGATTTGGCTAATTCGTTAGAAGTTTGAGATTCTTTGTCACGAGTACGTTTTTCAGCATCAGACATTTTCTTCTCACGACTAAAAATTACCTTTTCATGTTCAGATTTTAATTCGATAAACCGCTCTTTAGCCTGGAGCATCTTATCTTTCTTAATTGTCTCAGCTTCGGCTCCTGCAGTTTTTATTATTGAAGTCGCATTCTTTTTAGCCGACTTAAGAAGCTGTGATGCATTGTTCTTTTCCAAGTACTTTGCAATTCCAAATCCAATCGCAATACCAACTATTCCAATAATAAATATAATTATAGTGTCCATTTAAGTTTATTAGTTTATCCTGATTCCCATGAATTCAGGTTTTTAAAGCTATTATCCAGAGGAGATTAGCCATTACTATAAGAATGTAGCATTAAAGTAAACCCTCTTAATATTTCACTTTTTTGCATAAAAAAACCTACATTAATAATGGTATTTTGAATAGAACTCCTAAAATAAAGTTTAGGGCTAACATGCTGGTCAAGAATCCGTTCGAAGACGGCCCGCTTTTGCAACTATAACTCACCCTTTTCAAAAATGTAACGTTGAGTTTACCAAAAAATATATTAATGTAGGCAGTAACCTTATTTAATTTAATGAACGTTATGATAAATGCTCCTGTAACAGTTGGTTTAAAGCATTGAGCTTATCCTCAACCTGTTCCGTATCGCTATCTTTATCAATTTCCTTTTGCTCCACTTGAGCTGCAAACTGTAAAGCACACATGGCTAAAACATCTTGTTTGTCTCTCACTGCATAACTTTTTTCAAACCTCTTAATCATTTCCTCTATCTTCTTCGTTGCTAACCTTAGTCCTTCCTCTTGAGAAGGGTTAATGGTTAAAGGATAAATCCTATCTGCAATTAATAGTTTAATTTTTAATTGATCTGACATATTTTTATCATTCGGAAAGTTCAGTAATGCACTGATCAATTTCACGAATTAGAGCATTTATCTTGAGCTTTGTATCTCGTTTGTATTCGTTGCTGCCTAGTATAGAATTTGCAAATTTTAACGCATCATGTTTCTCTCGCCAAGATTCAATTTCAACGTGAAATTGTTCTTGTTGCAGTTTTAAAACTGCCATTTCATCCTCCAACTGAGCATTTTTCTGCTTCATTTTAAGATGTGTGTGGAGCAACTTGCTAATTCTGTTTTCTAAAGAATCAACAATTTTAGAAAGATCACTCATTAATTTTTAATTCAATACTTTCCCTACAAAGTTAACATACCAACACCAAAAAACAACTCTTTTATAGAATATTTTGTAATATTGAATCTGATCAACAATAAACCTCCATCACTCCCTTTATTCTATACGTATGATTATTTTTGCAGTATGAGGAAACTAATTATTGTTCTACTTATTTTCGGGACGTCCGCGATTGGTCAAAATAACGTCCCAACAGATTATTTCAGCAATCCTTTGGAAATACCCTTAATACTCGCCGGTAGTTTCGGAGAGTTGCGCAGCAATCATTTCCATAGCGGTTTAGACATAAAGACACAACAAAGGGAAGGTATCCCTATTTATGCGCCGGCAGATGGCTTCGTCAAAAGAATAAAATTAGCTCATTATGGTTACGGTAAGGCTTTATATATTCAGCATCCAAATGGCTATGTCACAGTCTATGCACACCTAAATAATTATGCAGGGGCAATTCAGGAATATGTAAAAACAAAGCAATATAACAAAGAGACTTACGAAATTGAACTTTTCCCCTCTAATACAGACCTAAGAATTACTAAAGGTGACTTAATAGGCTATACAGGCAATACAGGCAGTAGTGGCGGACCTCATTTACATTATGAAATTAGAGATCCTTCGTCACGTCCAATGAACCCCTTAATGTTTGGTATTGATATCCCAGATACTAAAAAACCTTTAGTCAATTCAGTATTCGTTTACCCTATTGGAGAAGATGCTCAAGTTAATAAATCGCAACAACGTCTTAAATTAAGGCTAACACGTCAAAAAGATGGGTCTTTTAAATCTGAAAACATTACAGCTTTTGGCAAAATTGGATTCGGAATCTCTACAAACGACCAGCAAAATGGCGCGTCAAACAAAAACGGAGTTTATCAAATAAAAGCTACTTATAATGGAGAAGAAAAGTTCGATATTAGATACGAGAAATTCTCATTTGATGAAACTAGATATCTCAATAGATTTATTGATTATGGTTATTATAAAAAAAATAAATTGCGTATTCAGAAACTATTCAGACAGAAAAACAATCCTCTTAGTATCATCTATTCTGAAGTTGACAATGGGTATATTTCAATGGAAGAAGGCTTCACTTCTAATTACACCATTGAAGTAATTGATATTAAAGGAAACAAATCAATAGTTCATATTCCCATTAATGGAGAAAAAAACACTGAATTACTACCTAAAAAGAATAATGAAACCCAAGATTTTATTTATAGCAATGAGGTAACCTCTATTACGAAGGGTAAGTTCACTGTTTATATCCCATCAAATAGTTTATATGAAGATACCTATTTAGATATTAAAGTTAGTGGCGACACCTTGATATTGCATGATGATGTTATACCAATTCACAAAAACATTACGATAAGTATTGATGCGTCAAATTATACAAGTGAAGATAAAGACAGGCTCTTTCTAGGCAGGCTCAACTACAAAGGGGTACCTTACTATAATACCACCTACCGTAAAGGAGATAAGCTTTCCACTAGAACAAGGACTTTTGGCTCCTATATACTGGCCTCTGACACAGCCGCCCCAACAATTAAGGCTTCAAATTTTAAGCGAGATACTTGGATAAGTAAAAATAAAACGCTTCAATTAAAAATTAAAGATGATTTAAGTGGAATAAGCTCATACAGGGCAACTTTAAATGGAAATTTCATTTTGATGGAATATAATTATAAAAAAGACGTTTTAACTTATGATTTTTCTGACAATATAGTTGTTGACACAGAAAATAATTTGAAATTAATTGTCACTGATAATGTAGGAAATAGTGCTACATTTGAGGCATCTTTTTTCAGAAAAAAAACTTAATCATAGCTTTTGAAAACAAAAACTCTACACCTTTTAGTTATTTTATTTATTTCTACCAGCGCATTATTCGCCCAGCAAGCCACAATAAGAGGAGTATTGCTCGACACTGACAATAATCCTATCGCTGGCGCCAGTGTTACTTATGCGACAGAAGGTGTACTTTCCGATCTCAATGGGTATTACTCAATTGAAATACCATCCAATGAAAATGTTGTCATTACATATTCTTATATAGGCTATAAAGACATACAGCTCACTATTAGCTTAAAACCGAATGCAGACTACGAATTTAATCCTGTAATAAATGTTTCCGTTGAGCAAATAGATGCTGTAGAACTTTCAGCAAAAAGAAACAAAAGAGTAACCGGAATAGTTACAATTAGCCCGGAGGCAATCCGGAAGATACCTGGGGCAAATGCGGGCGTTGAAAATTTACTTAAATCTTTACCAGGAGTAAACGGAAACAATGAGTTAAGTACGCAATATGCCGTTCGGGGAGGTAATTATGATGAAAACCTTGTTTATGTTAATGAAATTGAGGTTTACAGACCTTTTCTTGTGAGAAGTGGACAGCAAGAGGGATTAAGTTTTGTAAATAGTGATCTAACATCTAATGTAGATTTTTCTGCTGGCGGGTTCCAGGCTAAATACGGTGATAAACTGTCCTCTGTATTGGACATCACCTACCGTAAACCTACAAATTTTGGGGCAAGTGCAGATTTAAGCTTATTAGGAGCAAGTGTTGCAGCAGGAGGAATAAGCAATGATGGTAAATTAACAGCTGTTATTGGACTGCGCTATAGAAACAATAGTTTATTTGTGAACTCAAAGCAAACAGAAACGAATTTCAGACCTGTATTTGCGGATGCTCAGACATATTTAACATATAAATTTAACAATAAATTTGAATTAGGATTCTTAGGAAATTTATCTGTAAACGACTACAGCTTAGAGCCCTTGACACGTCAAACTAATTTTGGAACATTAACAGATCCTGTTGCATTGCTAGTTTTCTATGAAGGGCAAGAGCAAGATCGATACGATACTTATTTTGGTGCTTTAAAAGGGACATATGTCTTTTCAGAAAATTATACTGCTAAAGTAATTGCCTCAATATTCCAAACTCAAGAGCAAGAACATTTTGATATCTTAGCACAATACCGTCTTGGAGAAGTGAATACGAATATTGGAGATGAAAATTTAGGAGAAGTCGAATTTACTGAAGGAATTGGAGGACAGCTAACCCATGCTAGAAACGATTTAGATGCTTTAATTTTTAATTTAGAGCATAAAGGAAATATAAAATTAGAAGAGAATAATATCGAGTATGGCCTAAAGTATACCCATGAGGATATACGTGACCGGGTGCAGGAATATGAAATAATTGATTCTGCAGGCTTTTCTATTCGCCCACCTCTCCCCGATTTCATTAATGACCAGCCATATACACCTTTCACAGCACCCCTCGTGCCTTTTACAGAAATTAGAGCAATTAACGATGTCCAAATCGATCGTATTTCAGGATATGTTCAATACAGTCGTCAATTCGAGTTGGCAGATAGTCAAGTTTGGGTTAATGGCGGAATAAGAGCCCATAATTGGAATGTTAGCGGTAAGGGTATTACAAATACAAGTCAGAC
>TARA_R110002110_G_scaffold147315_1_pt1 | contig 13685 bp, 10 predicted proteins | sample TARA_R110002110 | Tara Oceans TARA_R110002110 (sample SAMEA4397330) | marine metagenome | biome: Polar Biome; feature: [SRF] surface water layer (ENVO:00010504); material: water (ENVO:00002006), including particulate matter (ENVO:01000060) such as... | depth 5 m
GAAAAATATGAGGAACTCATTGTTGACTTCGATGGTCAGACCATATGGACATTAAATGAAAATGTTAATGCACCTGAGAAGACTGAATTGTTTGTTAATGGTATAAAATCCGACTATTTGGGTGAATTTACTATTAGTGGTAATATAGTAACCTGGTTAAATACTAATTACATCATTGAAACCACTGATGATTTAGAGATCATCTATAAGTAAGTGTTAAAAAATGTTAATGTTTTTTATTTTAAGTTAAAAGATGTTAAAAAATATTCATTATTTAAATAAAATCCTTGTTTTTATGGCTTTTTAGTTTTTAGGCCTTATTTATCCCCTTTTATATTTTCCCTTTTGTCTTCCCTGCCGATATTTATATATGGTGTCTGAGTGGGTATATACAATATTTTGTAGGGTATGAAGTATGTATACACTCTTCTAACGTTGTCAGTTCTTGACAACATAATAACAATTTTTTTAAATAACTTTAATTATGGCTTTAAAAGGAAAACAGGCTAAAGACGCAAGTCTTGGTCTAAATTTATTAAAGACAAATGCTACTGCCGCAAATGCGGGGCAAATAATGGTGTTCGATGCGAATAACGCATTAGCCATTTATGAACCTTTAGTTTTTGGTGCTAGCGACGTTTCGATGACAGGTGATATAATAGTCACTGGTGATTTGAACATTAGTGGAGGTGCAATTAGTAGTCTAGACACAGTAGATGTTTCTTTAGAAGATAACATTATACGTGTTGCTGGTAGTGCAAGTTCTGCTGCTGACGGAGGTTTTCAGTTGAATAAATCTGGTGGTGGTTCAGTATCATTGCAATGGAAGGAAACTGCTGGTGAGTGGAAAGTTTCATTGGCTGATGCTAGTGAACATGTCATTGCTGACGTAGCTGCCATGGAATTGGCGGATGGTGCAGTTCAACAAGGTATTATTGACCAAAACGCTATTTCAGTTGCTGCTGAAGGAGTATTAACTGCAGGGATAAGTACCGAGAGTGGTCACAGACTATTGGCGGACCAATCACTTAGTGGTACGGTTAATAATAACACATCAACACTATCAACGACTCTAGGAACATCACAGGGGAACCTGACTACTGAACAAGGTAGATCTAGTGCTGCTAGAGGTGTCATTAGTGGTTTGTTAACTACAGAGAACACTAGAGCAACTACTGCTGAAGGTGTTATTCAATCTGCAATAAGTGGTGAGGCGACTAGAGCAGGTAATGCTGAAACTCTATTAGGTAGTGATATTACTGCTGAAGGTGTAAGAGCATTAGCCAAAGAAGCTGAACTTAATACTCTCATAGGTAATGAGACTAACAGAGCACTAGCGGGTGAAGCTGCAATCAATGCTAAAATTACAGGTCAAACTGCAAGTAGAATCTATGAATATGATAGTCTCGATTATGAGATCGGTGATATCAGATATGGTGATGAGGCGAGTAGCTTCGTTATTGGAACTCATACAGGTGCTGAAGGTGAAGGTGAGAATAGAACTCTTCACGCTTCTTTAGATTTGACATTGAGTAATGCTAGTACTGTAAGTGCGGGAGCAACAATTCAATCTTTCAGTGCATATACTGAAAATGATGCTAAAGTAGCTGAAAGTGAGTTGGACAATAATCGCTTCAACAGTGAGCTGATGAGAGCTATCCAGGCGGGACAACCGGGTGACCTTGAATGGTATCCTATTAGTTCTTATGTTGATGGTGATGGTAATCTCACATCTAGTGGAACAAATCTTCTATCAAACTTCAATGCGGGTGTCTACTCTTTCGACAATCTTAAAACGTTGGTAGAGAAAAAGTATATCAGCAATGTTGCTATGGAAGCTTATCACATGAAGAAAAGATCCGAAAGTTTATCTTACTCTCATACGGTGACTCATAGTATTAGTTCTACAGTATCTAGTGGTATATTGACAATACCTGCAATGGAAGTTGTGAGTAGTGTTTACAACTATGATAATATTGCTGGTTACTGGGGTGTTACCGCAGGTGGTGCTGACCTAAGAAATTGGGCCAACATAGGAGACGTTGGTGTTTTCATCAATGGACTTCAAGCTAGTGAAGATGCTATTTCGTATACCGTTGCCGATAAGGCAGGTGTCACTAATGGTACATATGACGCTATAGTTGGTGTGTCATCCTATGCATCTTCTAGATATGGTGGTGCTGATGGAGAACTTGCTGTTCAAATCACATCAATACTTATTAACGTAGATAAAGTAGGATATGCTATAGATTCTGATGATGTTATTGAAATCATTTATGATAAGAGAAGAGCTAAGGCAGCAACGGAGGGTTATTCTCCCGATGCTGAGGTTACTGAGTGTGGTATTGCCACGGCTAGTAACTATGTACCTAATGCTTTTGCTTATAATAACTCATTATGTCAATACACATTTTCATCATTTAGTATTGCTGCTAGTGATGATGTGCAATTCAGAATTGCACTACCTTTGGCTGTGACTGATGGCAGATGGTGGAGTGGTACGAACTACGAAGGTTCTGGATCTCAAGGCTATTCATACTATCAAAATGCAATTGGAGATTTAAGTATTGAGATTGGTACTGTTACTGGTGCTAATGATATTTTAACACCAATTAGTACGCAAGTTGTCTTGAGTAGTACTGTTGCTGGTAGTAGTCAATCTTTTGGTGCTTTCCCTGGTGGGGCAGAGTTGTCAGGAATGCGTTCGTATGGTCAGGGATCAAACTTCCAAGGTTTACAATCAGGTAGACACTATATGAAGATTACTGGTTCTTTAAGTAATAATCCCCATTTTTCTAGAGCATTAATGGTGGAGATGTACAAAAATACAGGACAAGGGACGCTAGATATCGATGTTGCTGATAAATACTTTAGTTTTGGTGGTCCAGTTTATTGGACTGACTTCGTTGATGATGGTGATAATGATATGTTCTTTTGGACTAAACAACCAGCGGAAAGAGAAGAATTCCCAGATGGTATTTTCGAATTAGGTAAGTTATACTACTTTTCAGTAGCGTAATAATAATAATAATAATAATTTAAAATTTTTTTAAAATGGCAAATAAAAAATTAAATGGTAAAGCGTTTGCTCTTAATAGTATAGATCCTGTTAAGTTGGATTCTAGAAGTAGTGTTGGTCAGTTCTTAGCTTTTAATGCGTCTGGTGTTTTGGCACCACATGTGGGTATGAACGTTGACGGTACTGTTGTGCAGTTCAACCAAGACTTAATTATCTCTGGTAACTTAACAGTTCAGGGAGGTACAGTTAGTGTTGACTCTACAGATGCCTCAATAGCTGATGGTATGGTTGTCATTAACTCTAACGCTACTAGCGGAAGTGTTGATGGGGGTATTGAAGTTAATAGAGGTGATGGTAATACTTCTTCTAAACTTTATTTTTCAGAAAGTACGGAAGACAAATTCGCTTTGAAGAAAGGTGAGGATGCAACTGAATATATCATTGCAAACTTAGAGGACGCAAATACTGCAGATATAGCGTTAAACTCATCATTGACTGGTGAGACGGCGCGAGCTATGGGTATTGAGTCAGGATTGACTCAAGATATAATAGACGAAGGGAGTGCTAGAGCTGCTAATGATGCCGTATTAACGGGCATGTTATCAACGCAACTATCAAATTTTACTGGTAGTTTAGCAACCCATAATGGTAATATTAGTGGAGCAGTTAGTGCTTCGAAAGCTGCGGAGGTTATTCTTTCTGGATCTGTTGATACTGAAATATCAAGAGAAGAAGGACAAATAACTACATTGACTGGTTTATTATCTACTGAAGATGGTAGACAAAACGGTGCAATGTCAGGACTCGAAGGTGACTTAGCTACTGAAATATCAAGAGAACAAGCAGCAATGTCTGGTCTTGAAGGTAATTTAGCTAGTGAGATATCTAGAGAAGGAGGAGAGATTAGTAACTTAACTAATGACTTGACGGTAGAAAACACTGCGGCTACAACTAAAGAAGCGCAGATTCAAACGCAGATAGCTAGCTTCAATGCTGATATCGCCGCTGAGACAGTAAGGGCAACTAATGCCACTATTGCATTACAAGCAAAATTTGATGCTGCTTTCACTAAGATGGGCGTAGGTTCTACTTTTGATCCTTCTTATATGATTGCACAAATGGATGACTTAATTGCAAATGGTGGTACTGAAGTTGCTACTAGGTTGGCAACTATGAAAGCTACCTTTACGGCTGCAGGTATGTACACATCAAATTCCGAAGTGGCAAACCTTGATAATCTTGGTGAATATAAATATCTCAAAGACAGGGTATATAGTTTTAAGTCGAAAGAGATGATGAATACCAATGAAGGGCAGATAACACATACGTGTAAGGCTGAGTTCACATACGCTGGTGCGACACTAACAAGTGGTACGCTAACTATTGCTAGTCCTGCTGATGTTAATGTTGCAGACTATAGTGGTTATGGTGACATCGTTGTTTCATGTAATGGTTTACCATTACCTGATGATGCGGTTACTTTCACAATAACTCCAGGAGTTAAAAGGTCAGATGCTAATAACCAACATTTGTGGGCGACGGCACCTATAATTACTGAGGTTAAGATTTTAGTGGATCAAATCCATTATGAGATCGAAGCTGGTGATTTCTTTATCATAAAATATGATAGACTTGAACTTCATACTGATGGTGCTGCAAAATGGAACGATCATGATGAGACTCCATATTGTTGCGATTCAGAGGGTACTAACTATGTTGCTGGTGCTAATGTTTGTGATAATAACACATGTAATTATTCTCTTTCATGTTCTGACACTTCTATAACTTTCACTTTACATGATTCGTATGGTGATGGTGGTCAAGGTGCTAGATTATTTGAGGCTGACGGTGTAACTGAAAAAGTTTGGATGTCTAGTGGTATTAACTATTTTACTAATGCTACCGAATCTACGGAGGACATTTTCTGTATGGTTGAAGGAACAACTTACGTTCTAGAAACTGTTGATACTGATAGCTATTCTGGTGGTTACTACGCTGAAGGTTCTGTTACTTTCAAAAACGCCTCAGGTGAGGTATTACCTCAGAATGGGATTGATTTATCAGTAGACGGTGCAGCATTTACTGGAACCTTTGGTACGTCTCTCAAGCATAATGTAGTATTAGACGCAGGTGGTACATCTGTGACAGTTTCCCTATTTGTATAATAGTGGTAATTAATAATAACAATAAATTAAAATAATTAATTATGTTACATGGAAAACAGTTGGCCACAGGGTCAACTCCAACAAACAGACTTAACTTGGGGGGATCTGAAGGTCAAATTGCAAATTTTGACTCTAGTCAGATGCTGGCGAGTACAAGTCTAATAAATGCGTCACCAACATCGTTAACGATACAGGGTGACATGGTAGTTTCCAATGCAAATATTGATGTCAATGGTAATCTGGTTCAGTTAAATACTGAAACAATATCATTCGGTGATACTGTTGTAGAGATTAACACTGGGGGAGCATCCGGAAATATTGGATTCTCCATTAATAGGGGTAGCGATTTAGATACTTCTTTTTACTACGATCAAAGTAGTGATGTGTGGAAAATGGATACATTAGTTGGTGGTTCATTAGTCACTAAAAGTGTTCTTCTGGAAGATGTCATGACTGCCGCTGACGGTGTTTTATCGACAGCAGTAGGTGCAGAGACTGCAAGGTCGGCAGCCGCTAGGGTGTTAATTGCCGCTGCATTAGCAGCCGCAACAGCGCTAAGGATAAGTGAGGATGGTACACTCACTTCTACAGCTGCAAACCAATTGAGTACCATAAATGGATGGATTAGTGCTTCTAACACTGCTATTGTTGATGAAACTGCTAGAGCTTTGGCTCAGGAAGCGGCTATTCAGGCAAAACTGGCAGCACAAGTTATAGCTGCAGGGGTATCTGAAGTTAACTTGACGGGATTGGTATCTGCTCAGATTAGTGAAGCACAAGGTGAGGAAGGAGATTTATCTTCTGCCATTATCGCTGCATCATTAAGTGCCACAACTGCGGAGAACGCTTTGAGTGGTGCTACTATTGCACAAAGATTAGCGGCTCAGACTGCTGAAGGTGCACTTGATGGTAATGTTGATACTGAAATATCCAGGCAAAATGGTGAAGATGGTACTCTCCATACTAATACTCATGGTGCTCTAGTATCTTATCTTAATGAAGAGATACGACACGATGCTGAACTCGCTACCTTAGATGCATATATTGCGGCTAAGATTGTCGAAATGCAAGGTGACGGCACAATTAACCTCTATAATACCGTATCGGAAACAATGGGTGGAGCAAGTGCGAGTGTTCACAAAAACTTTGGTGCTTTCGTATCCAGTGAATATAATGACTTGGATCCTCAGATTGTGAATCATGCCCATCACCATGTTGTGACGAAGCGTAATACTCACGTAATACCAAGTGGGGCTGGGGTTACATCAGGTACTTATACAATCACATTGGATGATACCACATGGGACTTCAACTCAGAGGCTAAGATTACAATCGGCGGATTAGAAATATCTGACGATTCATACACTTGGACTTGGGAAGGGGAAGCGAGTCCATATGCTCTCAGACCGGGACAGGGCGCTTATATGCATAATTTTACTACTACTCCAAAGCTGAAAACCATCGTTATCGATGTTGATGCATTGGGGTATTCTTTAGATGTTGGTGATAATATCACAATTACCTATAATGTCTTCTTCGAAACGGGATTTATGGGTATACAACCTGGTGAGTTTGGATGTAATGATGCTTCTTATATTGGCGGTGACGCTGATATTGAACAGAATAATCCAGCACTGTGTATTGATCAGCTTATCTTTACTGATAAAGCTAATGCTTCACTAACAGTGAATAGTGCATATTTTTCCTATGAGGCATATTCAATCAACGAGGTAAAAATTGTAAATCAGGCCACTGGTGCGGTAGTACTTTCAAAAGTAAGGGCTGATTTAGATGGAAGTGATATTTTCTCTTTGAGTGGTTTTGACGATGGTGTTTATACATTAACACTAACTCATGGTGGAAGTGCTATTAGCTCATACACTGATATGTCTTTGACTGATGGTATTACTACCTTTGGTGGTGGTACTAATGTCTATACAGCTGCATATCCTGCAGTAGTAAGTGGTTCTAAAACTATCATTCCGTTTACGATAAATCAAACTGCTGCTGCAGGAGGATGTATGGATCCGTCAGCATGTAATTATGATAGCAGTGCTGTCATTGATGATGGTACTTGTACCTATCCAGAGGCAAATTACGATTGTGACGGCAACTGTATAGTTGCCGAAGACTGTAATGGAGACTGTGGTGGTACTGAGGTAAATGATGCTTGCGGCGAATGCGGCGGTGACGGATCATCTTGTGCGTAAGACAATTTTATAAAAAGTTAAGATGACGATTTAAGGTGACATTATTTTTCAGACACTTATTGTTGAATTAAATCTGGTTAAAACATATATAAATAAAAAAGGGGATACTATTGTGTCCCCTTTTTTTTATGCCCTAAAAATAATATTTATTTTTTTGATTGTAGGTGGATGAAAGTATCTATTATATTATCTCTCTTTGTGCCACTATCTTCATGGTACCATGACCATTGAAAACTATTAATGTAGTTATTGATTTTTTGTTTCTTTAGTTTTATCTGTTCTTGTATTTGTTTTATCATCTCTTTGTCCACTTCGGGGATTTCTATACCCATTTTATCTGCCGTTTTTATCATTTCCACCCAGTTGCCACTTTGTGCACATGATATTACTTTTTTATATATCTTCTCCATCTCTTCTCTTTCTGTATCATCACCATCGACAAACCTATCGGGGTGAGTTTTGCTAAGTAGTTTTTTATATGTTTTTTTCAGTCCCTTGGGTATCTCTTGTTTTTTTGGTTCTTCTTTCTGTAGTTGCTTTTGTTTTTCTTTTTCTACGAAATCACCATATTTTTCTTCCATCTCATGATCCACTATTATCATTTTTTCTTCCACTTCAGACATAAAGAGTGAGTTTATTTCAACAAATAAATGGGTATGGTATTCTTCTTCAGATTCTAGATAATCTAGTTCTTTGATGAATTTGTTCATTTTGAGTTTATCGAGATTATTCATACATACATAAATATCTATTTTTTTGTCTACAGTGTGAATATTTTACCCACCAACAATGTATTTATATAACAAGGAATAAAATGGAATAATCTTATGTCTAAGAAAAGAGTTTCGTATCACATTGCAGAACAGGTTTTAAAAGAATTTGATAGTGTTGCTAAAAACAACGCCATCAATAAGTCTGCTCTGATCGAAATCCTTATTAAGAAGTGGATGGAAGATAAAGATCACCCCATTAAAAAGAATAAGAAACAAAGATAAATATTGCAAGAGTTATAAAGTAATGAAATTAAAATTAAAGCAGATAAAAGCCTCTCAGGCAAATAAGTTCATCACCAGTGATGTCAATAGTGATTGTAAGGACACTCATGACTTTAATGCTTCCGCTTTACCATTTTCTTTCACCACTGACAATCTTTCCATCGACAACGTAGCCGACGCCATAAACTTAATATGGTCCACATTGAAATCGTCATCACCCACTGCCGACGAAGTTATTACTCAAGATATGGAGGCAGATGCGAATGGTATTATCACTACTTCTTTGGAGTTAGTTCCTGACGACCTAACCGATTTATTATTAGTTGTTAACGGTGTTTCTTACGATACTTTTGGTGAGGATCCGGCGTTCAGTATAGATGGTACTACAATAACATGGAATCCAAGCTCTTCGGAGTCGCAGTTTTCTTTGGACACCACTGACAGTATTTTTGCTCAGTACACCGTTAAGGGTGAGGCTTTAGTGGTCACTCCTTTCATTGCTGAGAACTACATAGCCGATAACTATTTCAATAGGGGAGTGACTTCGGTTAAGTATACTGAGATTGCATCCTTAACGGCAAATGTTGCTGAGGAGATATTACATAACTTGGACAGTGATGATATTGTTGTGAGTGTGTGGGATAATACCACCAATACTCAGATTAGCGCTAGTGTAGTTATTATAAGCGTCAATAGGATAGATATAACAACAACACAGAATTATGCTAGTGTTAAGGTGGTAGTGATAAAATAAAATATTTATAAATAAAAAGTTATGGGAGTTATAATAGATCAAGGAATATCAACAGATTTAGGAGCAACAGAAAACGCCTATGTTAATATTCAAGAATATCATATAAGTAAATCGGATATATTAACATTAGTAATACGTTTATACACAAGTAAAACGGCTCGTTCTTCTCATCCAACAAAAATAGCTAGACATAGAAATATACCACCTAAAGTAAAGATTACATTAGATGATGGAGATAATGACATCACTGATACGGATATTTATACTTTTGGTTATGGAAAATTAAAAGAATACTTGGATGTGCCTTTTGATGGTCTGATAGATGATTGGGATGAATTAGATACTGAAATAGTAGAATAAAGAAATAAAATGGGAATAAATAGTTACTTTTTTAAGAACATCAAAGCTGAGATTTCAAATGAAGGATATTGGGATTTAACCCTATCCTCAGATGAAACGGATTGCAATTTCGAAACATTATATACTGACAACATAATAAGTGGTCAGACATATTTCGATTTTAGCAATACGTCATCGTTTGATACTCCTTATTCGGGAGTTTGTTCTTTGACATCATGGGATACCCAATCATTGAGTGGATGTTCTGAAGGCTTTACGGGGTCAATAACGTCAGGTTTCACAATATGTGATATCGGACTTTGTGGTGTTGATAATGGTTTTGTTCCCAACCTATCAGGAGAGACATTAACATTTGTCTCAGGAGACACACAGCTCTGTCTGACGAGGGTAACAGGCTCAACCTATACATATCCCATGTCGGCAATAACAGGCACTGCCGTGGGTACTTATATGGACTTCTGCGGAGGGTTCTTCCAGGGGTTCTGGGCATTGGATGGTTATCCATTTAAACTATTACCCAAAAGGTATAACTACGGATGGACGGTAGAAGCATTTGTTAAGCTTAGTGGTGATTGTTCGGCATATCCTGCAACGACACTTAATGACACATATCCTAATAATAAAGGATTATTTTTCTTTATGGGAACTCGGGCCGAAAATAAATGGTGTGATAACTTTTCTGGTGTCACTGGATTATCTACCTGTACCGGTATTCCTTTATCCGCAACATCGATATGTAGTGTATGGGAAGAACCCACACAGAATCCATTTATATGTTATGGTAAATGTGGCGGAGGTATTGATATATCCTGTTCTGATGATTGTACCGAAGCTATGTCGGGAGATTGTAGACCCGCATATTGTGCCGAATATATAACATGTAATCATCCGGCTGACTTACAAGATAATGCTTTTGCATTAAGGATAACAGACGATGGAAGATTAGGATATAGGGCAGCTACTTTTAGTGGGGCATGTCAAACAGATACAACCACAGGTGCCACCTCCGGACAATCAATTTATGTAACTGGGGTGACCTTTAATGAATATTATGCCACAGGAACAACGGTGAGTGCAAACACATGGACTCACGTTGCGGTAAGTTATATACCATATAATGTGTTACAACATGATTGTGTCGATACAATATATCCGGATCCTGATCGGGATGGGAGACTCGTCTTTTATGTTAATGGAAGGAGAGCTGGTATCCAGGAAAATGTACGAGAACAGGTGTTCCGTGCTTTAAGAGAGAATAAAGATAAACAAGAGGGCGTACCCTTCAACATGAGTGTGGGAGGTGGTACACAAGGATTAGCAGAGTCGAGGACATTTAATGGTCCAGACCCTGGGGTGGCTGATCTGGCTATGGAGAGAAACTTTGGTGGTTCATTCGTAGGTGGTATATCAAAATTAAGGTTTCATATTGAAGCTTTAGATACTGTACAGATAAGACATAACTTTGAGTTACAAAGGACGATTTATGGTATTCCCTCATTTAATAAAAATAGTTGCTAATATTTATAGTAGATGGACTTTTATATACGACAAAACGCAACAAGACCGATATTGAAGATGAAGGTGGTCAACGACGGAAGGAGTGACTACCAGAAGTTTCATGAGGAAATACAAAATGCGGTTATTAGATTTTCTATGTATGACCCAGATAATGATGTCTATAGAATAGGAAGGAGTACCGCATCGGTGGTTAGAAGGTCAACTTTGAACCCACTAATAACAGATAGAGATGAGTATTACGTTGTATATGAATTCACAGCTGCCGACACATCCCAAGCGGGAACTTTTCAAGGAGAATTTAGAATAGACTTCTTAGATGAATGTGGCATATTAATTGCTCCAATAAGAGATGAATTATATATTCATATTTTGGAAAGTAATTATTAATGGTTTTTCTATATACAGCTATTGATTATTTAAAATAGTCAAATATTTATAAAAAAGTGGATTTTTATGGCAATTACAGATGCAGACAAGAATAAGTTATTCAACAAGGTAAAACATCAGTTAGGTGCGCCACTAAGAAAGATTGAGCTCACAGAAGAGATGATGGAGACATATCTCGAGATTTCAATAGAAGAATATTCCGAATATATTAATGAATGGTTAACGGAACACCAATGGGATGCCCTATTGGGAAAGAACGTTAACACCATAGACATGACGTGGGCATTAACAACACGACCTTTTGACTATGAGAATCAATATACATATGCTTATTCAAAACAAGTGGGACTACAAGTTAATGGGCCCTATGAGTTAAAGAAAGACTATGTAACCATAGCAGAGGGGCAACAGGTATATGAAGTTCCTAAAGACAGAGAGATAAATGAAGTATTATGGATCACTCCTCCAACAATGGATCACGCCCTATGGGGATATTGGGGTCTCGGTGGAGGAATGGGAATGATGGCTGGTTTTGGCTTTCCAGGTTCTGGCATGATGGGTGGCGGAATGGGAATGGGAGGTGGTACTGGAGGTGGAATGGCAATGACTCCTGCTTTTGATGTACTATTAAGAGCTGGAGACCTAAATCTCAAACAAAGGATGTTGGCATCAGAACTTATCTATAAGATAACGGCAGGACCAAATGGAGTTAAATATCTTCATCTTATGCCGACTCCCGGATCTAAACTAACCTTCTTCGGTGCAACGGCAGGATATTTTAGCCTTTTAGGTTGTAAGGTATGGTACTATTATTATGATACCGCAGGATTGTCACCAGAAGATATAGCTAAATGTAAAGAATACAATAAAGATATAATAACCGCACCCAACGAAGTACCATTGGAGAGTATAGACTATTGTGACTTAAATGCACAATCCAGAAACTGGGTAAGAAAATGGCTTTTGGCAGAATGTAAGATGGCACTTGGAAGAGTAAGAGGTAAGTTCGGAGGAGCATTGAAAGTTCCTGGAGCCGAGGTTACTATGGATTTCGATTCATTATTGGGTGAAGGTAAAGAAGAGAAGACAGAACTTAAAGAAAGGGTTGCTGGATTCTTAGAGAAACTGACCACTCAAGCTCAGTTAGAGAGAAGAGCCAATGAGGCTGAACAACTAAATAAAAATCTGTCGTACCGAGCGGTGCCATTTCCTATTATTATAATATAAAAATTTTCCTATGGGTTTCATCACAAAAGTCGATTTTACAAGACAAGTTAAACAAGGTCCGGGAGAAATAGCCACATTATCAGGTTCTACCACAATATTGGGGAACTTAGATGTGTATGGAATGATCATGTCAGGAGGTACTGATATTAGTACTCTTTGGGGTGGTGCGTCGAGTGGTACTAATAAATTTGTAACTGGTGGCTCACTTGATGGTTCTTATGATTTAACATTGGATTATAACGATGGGGGTAGTGCAACACCTATTAGTTTATCGGCATTAAGTGATAATGTCGTTGTTAGATATGTTCTGGATTTAGATGATTTAAATGAGGCATTTGCCTTCTTCACTGGAACTAGTACAGGTGGTATCGTTAAAATGGGTGCCACCATTTCGTTAAGTAGTGACTTAGAATTAGATTTTGATCAAGGTATTGAGTTATGGGGTGGAGGTTTTGGTTTTACTATGAATGGTAATATCATTACTGTTAAAGGTTCAAGAGCTACATTTAGAAATGTGGCATTTACCGGAGATGCCAATTTTGATACAGGTACCGGACCTAATTATTACGATGTTAATAGTGAAAATATAATTAAGATTGATGATAATTCAATGTCTACACTTAAATTTATTGAGTGTAGAATGAATGATGTAGTAGGTGGGAGCGGTGGTACTTTATCTGCCGATACATATTATCCTATTATTATTGAGAATTGCTCTAACTGGTCGGTATTTGAATTTATTCATCATGCGATTGGAACACGGCACGATGGTGGTGATGAAAAACCTTATGGTCCTTTTGCAATAAAATGGAATGAAAGTGGTACTGATGGTACTAGATTGATATTTACCGATTGGTATAATAATAGTCCGGAACAAGAAGCTGAAGCGTCGAGATTTATCCATTATAAAAATTCTATGGTTATTAAGATAGACGGAGGGTATACAGAGTATCAAAATCAGATAGTTTATGATGGATCTGTAACTATTGACCCAACATCAACCTTTGGGTCCGGAAGTAAACCTTTAGATTTATATTCTACATCATGGGG
>TARA_R110002110_G_scaffold107679_9_pt1 | contig 13683 bp, 10 predicted proteins | sample TARA_R110002110 | Tara Oceans TARA_R110002110 (sample SAMEA4397330) | marine metagenome | biome: Polar Biome; feature: [SRF] surface water layer (ENVO:00010504); material: water (ENVO:00002006), including particulate matter (ENVO:01000060) such as... | depth 5 m
TCAGAGGCCACATTAATAATAGATAGATTGTACGTTAAAAACCTAGCGTTAAACCCATTACAAGAGAATAGAATCAAACACAGATCGAAAGCACTCGTTATTGAAAACGACACTATAGACAATGCTAGAAACAAATACTTAAGACACACCCCAAAGCTATTACATAATCGAGATAGATTAAAACAGGAACGTAGCAACATCAATCAGAAAAAGCTTCAGTACAATAGCTAGAACTATGTCAATACATTATAAAGACATAATCAACTACTTTGATAACAGAAGTACAAACGCTTCAGCAGAATCTTTCAATGCAAAAATAAAAACCTTTAGAGCCCAGTTTAGAAGTTAGGAATGTAGATTTTTTTCTATTCAGACTAACAACTATTTTTGCCTAAATCTTAAATCCCACAACTTTTGGACTTGATCCGGCAAAGAACTAGCAAAATGGGATGACAAAATGAGAGATACAGCAGTTAATACCCTAACTAACCACCCAATAACAACATTAAAACATTGATAGAACAGACGAACTACTTTGACAATAGAAATACATACGCTTCATCTCAATTTTTGAATACCAAAGTAAAAGTATTAGAACACAAGTCAAAGACATTAGGAAGGAAAATTTACTCCTCTATACACTTACAACTACTTTTTCATAATCCTAAAATTCCACAACTTTTGTCCTTGACATATAACTAGTTTCAGTGTTATCCAGAACAACTCCCGAATACTAATACCAATATAACAAACCTTTCCAACCTTAAGAACGTATAATTAAAGGCGTGGTAATCAGAATATATGTAAATTCGGTTTGCAATACGTGACGGGCTTTATTATTTACATGATATTATAAGAACCCTGAGTCAACATTATTCATAATTTTGTCAAAATAAGCAAAAAATTCAATTATAATTTCCTGACTTAACTTAAACAGATCTAGATAAAACCAACCAAGCCTAAATCATGCGCGACATCAATACGACTATACGTTATATGAAAACTTCGTAGTATTCCGTTTTATCTTTTAAATATTTTTTTTATTCTAGATGTCTTAGCTACTTCATCACTATAACCATACCCGTAACCGTAGTTATAACCATATTTATAACCATATTTCGATCCGCCATTAGCACCCACCTGATTGATTACATATGCCATATTATTTAGCTTTCTATTTTTGGCTAGGCCAATAGAATACCCAAGCAAATCTTTTTCTGTAAAATTGGCTCGGACAACATATACCGTGGCATCTGCTAAATTAGAAATAAGGAGAGTATCCGTGACCGCTATCGTTGGTGCGGTATCAAGAATAATGAAATCATACAACGTTCTAGCTTCTTCTAGCAAAGCGTCAAGACGTCCATTAGTTAATAAATTGGGCGGGTTAGGCGGAATTACACCAGAAATCAAAATATCATGACTTGAATGGTCCTTAAACTCTCCTATTAAAGAATCTTTCCAATCATTATCCTTGTCGTGCAAATAATTTGACAAACCCGACTGGTTTTTATCAACATCTATATAACTATGGAGTTGAGGATTCCTTAAATCAGAACCAATCAACAATACTTTTTTATTTAAACTCGAAAATGCTAATGATAGGTTTAAGCTAATAAATGTCTTACCTTCTCCTTTTATAGTCGAGGTAACACAAATCACACTTCCTTTTCCATCTTCTTTTATCGGCAAGATATATTTGACATTAGAACTAAATATCCTAAACGATTCGGCCAATACAGAACGATCATTAGGATTACTAAATACAGCCTTGGATCCCTCATTAATTTTAGGAATTTCACCTACAATTGGAATGTCGGATTTTAATCTTTCAATATCATTTTTACCATGTATTTTAACATCTAAAAGAAAAACAACAAAAAACACACCAAACGGGACGATGAATCCCACCATAAGAGCTCCTACATAGGCGGCTTTAGGCTTCGGTGAAACTGGAGCGCCATTAGAGATAGGAAACTCTACCACCTTAATAGAAGGCTCGGTAACCGCTAAACTAATAGATGCTTCCTCCCGTTTCTGTAATAATAACAAAAACAGGCTTTCTTTAATTGTTTGCTGTCTTTCAATGGCACGTAATAATTTTTCCTTCTGAGGTAAATTGTATACCTCAGATTTAAATTTTTTATCTCGAGATGTTAGTTGCTTTTGCGAAAGCTTTAGCTGATCCTGAAAAGCTCTTAAAGAATTATTAATATTGTTTCGTAGATCCACAAGCTGCAACTTTGATTGTCGAACTAGAGGATTGTTAATTCCACCATTACTAATTAGCTTTTCGCTATTCAGTATAGCTGTATTGTAACTATCTATTAGCCCATTTATTGCAGCGCTTTCTAAACCAAAATTAGCTGGCAACAACTTGCTTTTGTTATTTGAAGTATTCATAGCCTCATCAAGCAGTTCTGATAAAGCCAACTGGTTTTCTAAGCGAAATACTTCATCGTCTGCTATTATTTCGCTTTGCAAGCTATTGGCAGCATCAGACTCCATAGTAAACAAATTGTTCTCTTGTTTGAACTCTTTTTTACCCAACTCTATAGAGTCTAATTCTTTCGAAAGAAAAATAAAACGTTCGTCAATAAATTCTAAAGTCCGTTTGGAGACTAATTGCCGGTCTGCCATTCCATCTTCATTAAAAGTTCTTATAATAACATTTAAAGTTTTTTCAGATCTTGAAGTATTTTGTCCTTGAATAGTCAGTTTTAAAATTTCACTATAATTCTCACCAGGCTGTGCTTTCAGAGCCCTTTTTAACGCCATAATCGACGCCTGCTTAGATCGTAAACTTATATTATATTGCCCACCTAGAGACTCCGAAAGTTGCTCTGGACTTTCTATTTTAATTTGAAAAGGTAAATTATGGTGGATTAAATACGTGTCATGGTTGGCAATTAAAGTTGTAGAATCTGTATAAATGTTATAGACTTCGAAAGCAGTTGGAGTCACGGTTACAACGAAACTTCTACCATTAGATAACATATCATCTCCTCTAATTTGTTTGTAGCTAAAGGGCAGAGTATCAAGATGTGCAATTTTAATGTCTCCCTGAACAGAAAAAACGCTACTTAGATCTAGCTCTTCTTCTACTTTCTCCATCATTCTATAAGAAGTGAGAATCTCAATTTCGTTGGCTAGATTTACACGAGACTTGTTCAACAAAACACCTTCCATGTCTAAATTTAACCCATTACCTTCTTCTAAAATTAATATTTTAGCACTAGTCGAATAAACCTTAGGGGTATATCGCAGATATAAATTACTCGCTATCAAACATATCAAAATGCTCAGCACAAACCATGGCCATTGCCTCAGATAACGTTTAATTAATTCAAGTATATCTGCTGCGTATTCACTTTCTGGTTTATCATATGGCGCTTGTTTTTCCGTCATAAAGATTGTATTAATAGGATGGTGGTAAGTGTAAAACCTATCACACCTATAAGAGAACCCAAACTAGGTATATATCCTGCACTTTTTACTCTTGCTCCATTTGGATTAATCAAAATTACATCATTGGATTTTAATATAAAATAAGGGCTTTCTAGCCAATCAGACTTGGTCAAATCAAAATGCGCAATAGTTCGCACACCATCTAACTCTCTAATTAAAATAACATCCTCCCGCTTCCCGTTAATAGTTAAATCTCCTGCTAAACCTAAAACCTGTAACAGAGTGATATTATTTTCTGTAAAACTATAAATACCAGGTTGATTTACCTCACCTAAAATAGTAACTTTGGCATTTATAAGACGGATAGTTACAGTAGGATTTACAAGATGCCCACCAGTTTCCAAACGATTTATTAATTCTGCTTCTAGCTGGGTTATTGATTTATTCTCAACTGAAATTTCACCTAATATTGGAAAAGAAATAGTGTTCTCTATGGAAACCAAATACCCTTCCAATTGCATTAACTCAAGACCAGCACTTCCGCCGCCCTGCCCGCCCAACCTATTATAGGGTATAGCCGCTTCCGGAACTAAGGACCCAACGTCTATTTTCAAAATGTCATTGATTTGTATGGTTGGGTTGATGAAATTGACCTCAGTATTGTTATATGCGTTGATATCTTGCATATAATATATATCTTTTTTAGATTTACAGGACTGGATGATTACCAGTAGTAAAATACCTAAAATTTTAACTTTCATAAATTAACACGTTACAGCTTGCGAATATACTTTGATTTAATCTAAAAGCAAAGGCTATTTAATTTTTAAAAAAAATGTAGTGTTTACTTTGAGCATTTTCAAACATTTAACAGAAATACAAAAAGGATAACGATCAGACTTTATTTAATCCGTGCATCAACAACAATTAATTTCTATTTTATTCATTTTATACTAAGGCTTTTCTCAATATTACGACAACCTCGCTAACTTAATATTTTTTCATAAAAACTGTTAAACTTCATTTTTTACTTATTTAACATTTTAAAGACTCTTGGCGATGTGACCTAAACCACAAGTCAACTCCAGTGAAACTTTCTAATAACTTCTACCGTTGGAGAGCTGATCATAATCGCTAAGTAAACAGCGGAGAAAATAACAATATGATTATGACCCTCAAGCCCTACAGTTTAGTGTTTTTTAATTCAATTTCGGGGAAAATAAGTTTCTCGCGCGAATAACAAGTTTATTTTGTACTAAAATAGTGGTGAAATGGTCTTAACCCCAACATGAATGTTAAACCAAAACAAATTCCAAGATGTACGGTTAATTTGGAGACAGGCGGAAAAGTATAATGTCTAACTCTATCCATATGACGTAGACATTAAAGCTCTTGTTAAAGAATGTAAAAACAACTCACCAAAGTTTATTTTACAAGAACATTTATACTATCTAATGCTTCAAATTCAGAATTTTTAGAAACATACTCTGGAACTATGATTTTCATCTGTCGTACAGTCAATATAGAGTTTAACCCTTGATTAATTTTACACAAATCTTTTATCTGCTGATTAATTTTAACTTTATCAATTGGTTTTGTTTTCGCTATCATAATCTTATCATGGTATGTTTCACGTGTATTTTCACCTGCAGCTAACAATTCCTCATAGATTTTTTCCCCTGGCCGTAACCCAGTAATTTTGATATCTATATCGCTCGGATAATTCAAACCTGATAAATTTATCATGTTTTTTGCCAAATCATAAATTTTTATCGACTCACCCATATCAAATACGAATATCTCTCCTCCTGTACCCATCGCACCAGCTTCTAGCACTAATTGACACGCCTCGGGAATAGTCATAAAAAACCGGTTGATATCTTTGTGGGTTACTGTTAACGGCCCTCCATCATTAATTTGCCGTTGAAATAAAGGAATCACTGAACCATTTGATCCTAAGACATTACCAAATCGAGTCGTTATAAATTTAGTCTCACATGTCTCTTCTAAACTATTAATAAACATTTCGGCTATACGTTTGGTAGCTCCCATAATATTTGTTGGGTTCACAGCTTTATCTGTAGACACCATCACAAACTTTTCTACGTTATTCTTAATAGCTAGTTGAGCCATATTTACCGTTCCTGAAACATTTACGCTTACCGCCTCGTAAGGGTTTTTCTCCATTAAAGGCACATGTTTATACGCAGCTGCATGAAAAATAAAATTGGGTTTAAAACGCTCTAGAATTTGATTCATTCGTTTTACATTTCGAACATCGGCAACAATAGCTGTTATCTGCTCATATCCCTTTTCGCGAAAACCTTGCTCTAAATCATATAAGTACGACTCCGCTTGATCAACTAATATCAAATGACTGTAATTAAATCTAGCGATTTGACGTGATATTTCACTTCCAATAGATCCAGCTGCGCCAGTAACCAGAACCACTTTTTCATTAAATTCTTTTTTTAAAATTGAACTGTTCAATTCTATTGGTGAACGTCCTAATAAATCTAAGATATTTAATTTTTTAATTTGATTGGCTTCTAAGTTACCATTAATCCAGTTTTTTGCAGGTGGAACCACCTTGACCTCCACGGGCAAAGTTGATAAATAATCTCCTATTTCTAGTAACCTTCCTGGCCTGGCCTTTTGCATTGACAATATAATTTCATCGATATTCTTTGTTTCAATGAAATTTCTATCAATTTGATTCCCTCCAAAAACAAGCAGGCCATTTATTTTTTTCCCTGTTTTTCGGGGCGCATCATCGATAAAGCCAACCACAACAGACTCATTCTCTTTGTCATTTCTTAAAACAGAATACGTCAATATGCCCGCCTCCCCAGCACCATAAATTAATACTCTTCTATGAATTTTTATATCAGTAAATAATACATCATAAAATGCCTTAAATAAAAATCGACTCCCAATTAAAGTAATCACATTTAATAATAAATGTATTGTTATTATAGATATTGGAACTGTCAATTCCTCTGATAAATTTAGAATCCTATTTAGAAACACTAAAACCACACAAATTAAAAAGGCCAAGAAACTGACAATGACGGCATTAAATGCATCTCGAATCCCTGTATGCCGAATGATTCCTTTGTAAGAACCAATTAAAAGAAATACGGCTAAAAATGTGACCAAGACAAAAGGCATTTGATATTTAAATACCGAAGTGTCGAAATCTAAGGTAAAATTAAATCGCACAAAATAAGAAAAGACAAAAGTGTTTAATACGATATATAAATCAATGAAAAGAACCAACCATCTTGGCGTATTTTTCTTGACTAATATTTCTTTTAAATATTTTTTAACCATAGCAAATCGTTAAAGAAATTCAATTCCCAAATGTAATATCACTAAATTGATTATTTTTTCTTTCATATAAACACAGAGTATAGCTGTATCTTCAATTAAATTTTAAATTTAAATCGACTTCTGTCTGTAAGAGCGTATATGTAATAAAAAAGAAATATAAATTCAAGCCACATTTGCATTAAACGTGTTTAATACAAATGTGAAAGTGCCCAACAACAATTCTAATTTGACTTTATTTTACCAACATAAAACTCAAATAATAAGGCTCTTTATTTAAAAAATGAAATAACTTCTTTTTCAATCCTAGCCCTATCAACATCCGTTAAATTAGAACCAGAAGGCAAACACAATCCTTTGATAAAAAAGCTTTCGGAGACATTCTCCCCGTAATATGGATACTCTTCAAAAATAGGTTGTAAATGCATCGGTTTCCACAAGGGTCTTGACTCAATATTGGTCTTTTCTAAATGCAATCTGAGTGCCTCTCTTTGTTCATAATTCTGTAATAATATAGCAGATAACCAACAATTCGAGTAGTAAGCCGATGAAGGCTCTTCAAACACCATTACATCAGAAATATTTTTAAAAATCGTTTTATAAAAATCATGCATAGCCCTACGATAACCGACGTGTTTGTCCAGCACCTCCATTTGACCTCTTCCAATACCCGCACAGATATTACTCATTCTATAATTATAGCCTATTTCTGAATGTTGGTAATGTGCAGCATTATCCCTCGCTTGAGTTGCTAAAAACAGCGCCTTAGTTTTAGCCTCTTTAGTTGAAGTAACCAGAGCTCCTCCACCCGAAGTCGTAATTATTTTATTTCCATTAAATGATAAAATCCCAAAATCACCAAAAGTGCCACATTTCTGCTCTTTATAATGACTTCCTAGAGCTTCAGCACTATCTTCTATCAACACAATATCGTAGTTATTAGCAATAGCCTTAATTTCGTCAACTTTACATGGCATGCCATATAAATGTACGGCAATGATAGCCTTTGGCTTTCTTCCTTTTTTAATTTCTGAAAGAATCGCTTCTTCTAAAAATATAGGTGATAAATTCCATGTATCAATTTCACTGTCAATAAAAATTGGTATTGCGCCCTGATAGAGTATTGGATTTGCTGAAGCCGAAAAAGTCATACTTTGGCAGATTACTGAGTCCCCTCGTTTAACCCCAGCCAAAATCAATGCTAAATGAATCGCGGAAGTACCACTATTAACCGCTGCCACAGGCTTTTCTACCTTCAAGTACTTTTTCAGGTCATCTTCAAATCCATTAACATTGGGGCCTAATGGAGCCACCCAGTTAGTGTCAAATGCTTCTTGCACGTAGTCGCGTTCTGTACCTCCCATGTGAGGTGATGATAAGTAGATTCTATCTTTCATTCTTAATCTTATTAAAAAAATACACACACATAATGTCTCAATTAAATGTTTTTTTTCTTAGCAAACTCTCAATTTGTATGCGTAAAGCCAATTTACAAAATAATACAACTATACTGCCTGCTAATTCCTAACAATAAGTTTTTCTTTAAACCTATAAAATATTGTTTCATTATCTTTTATAGGTTTGTCTACGACCATTCCTGCGCTAATTTTATTATTATGGCCAATTTTCATTCCTGGTATAGTACAACTATTTGTTCCAAATAAATTTTCATTACCAATTTTTGTGTTTCCTCCAATAGCAACTTGAGGACTAATGAAATTGTAATTCCCTAAAACTGAATCATGACCAATTGTACATCTAGAGTTCAACATATTAAAATCTCCTATAATTACTTTAGGACCTATGGAAACATTGTGCGATATAACCACACCTTCACCTATTTTGGCTGTGGGTGACACGAGAGATGTTGGATGAACAAAACTTGCGAATTTTGCTCCACCTAGTTTAAATGTTTCTATTATTATTTTTCGAAAAATTAAATTTGCAATACCCATAACATACAAACTATTTTCATCAATCTTATGCCCTTCGATTTTCCCTAAAAATTCATATTTGAACTCATAGTGTTTGTAATTTCGCTCGTTATCATCAATTAACCCAACTATCTCAAATTTCTTCAGGTTTAATAGTTTGTTCATACTTTCAATATAATCAACTATCTCCGCAGCGTGACCACCGGCTCCTATAATAATAATTTTTCCCATACTTTATCTTGCAGTATACCCTCCGTCAATAATTAAATCCGTTCCTGTAATCCATCTTGATTGTTCAGATAGCAGAAACAAAGCCGCATTTGCAATATCCGTTGGCTCTCCTAATCCCAATGGATGTTTTTTTAAAATCTCACTCATTGCGACATCGCTCTTTCTGTATTCAGAATTTTCTGTAAGCGGAGTATTCACTACACCAGGCGATATAGTATTAACTCTAATATTTTTATGAGCTAATTCTATAGCTAAAGATTTAGTTCCTGCTATTAATGCTCCTTTAGTCAGAGCATACATGCTCTTAGCCTTCTCACCCACCGATCCTAAAATTGAGGATATAAAAATAACGCTCTCAAGATCACTTTTGGAAAATTTAACAAATAATCTCGTTAGTTCAAATGGAGCGCTTACATTAATTTTTAATGTATCATCGAGTTTATTAGTATTGCTATATAAAAATGGCAACGTAGGGGAGATACCAGCAGCATGAATCACACCATGAATCGATACATTTTTAAAGTTTTCTTTCATGAAATCACTCAAATATTCGACTTGACTGAGATCGTAAGAATAATAAATATGATTATCTCCTTCCAATAGACTTTTTGTTTCTTCCAATCGCTCCTTATTCCTAGCAATTAACACTAACCTTGTCTCAAACTTACTCAGTAACACAGCACAGGCTTGACCAATCCCTGAGGATGCGCCAGTGATTACGAAACATTTATTTTTTATTTTAAAAACATCTACAATTTTATCCATACCTATTCAACTTCCACAATTTCAGAAACCTTACAATTGTCAAAAGGAACGATTGCCGTAGCCCAAGATAGTCCAACCCCAAAACCGCACAACAAAAGCTCTTTTGGTTCGCTAAGCATCCCTTTCAATCTATCAACAATAGTAATTGGAATTGACACCGAAGAAGTATTACCATATTTTGAAATAGTTTCAGGAACTTTTTCTTGATCTAGTTTTAGCTTTTTAACTAAATAGGCATTCATAAAATTATTCGCCTGATGGAAAACATAAAAATCGAAATCATTTAATTCCCTATTTGCAAATTTTAGTGTATTCTTTATATTTTTTGGTATTTCGCGTAATACAAAATTAAAGACATCACTTCCGTTCATATATCCATGTTCATCAGTACGAATATTTCCATGCTTATCAACCACTTTCTCCTCAAGCGATTCTTTTGTAGATGGATTTCGATACCCTCCAGAATCAATCTTTATAAGACCTTCTCTCGAACCATCAGAGTTTAAGGAAAAATAAGACATTCCTATATCTTGTTTTTTTTCAATAATGCAAGCTATACCAGCATCTCCAAAAATAAAGGCTGTTTGTCTATCTTTCGGATGATATGCTCTTGATCGAGTTTCTCCATCTAATAACAAAACCTTCCTCACTCCACTATGCTGAGCATAATTATAAGCCATGGATAAACCATAAATGAACCCTGAACACCCTAAGCTAATATCAAATGCAGCAGTTTCTTTTTTCAAACCCAACCTATCCTGTAAAATAACCGATGTAGCTGGCATTCTATAATCTGGTGTTTGCGATACAAAAATCAGGACGTCTATTTCTGACGTATCTATAGTATTATCATCAAAAAGTTTTTTTGCAGCATGAAAACATAAATCAGATGCCGTAATATGTGGTGGAGCAAATCTTCTCTCTTTAATACCAGTTTTCTCTACTATTTCTTTGACAATATCTTTATCGAAAAACTCAGTATACTCCAAATTATTTATGGTGTTAGAAGGAACTGCTCCTGCCATAGCCGAAATTCCAATATCCTTATAACTTAAATTAGCCATTCTTAACTTTTTATTTTGATTAGGAAATCGTATAAATCTTGAATTGTTATTATTTTACTAAAATCTTTATCCTCAATTAAAACATCAAACTCATCATCTAAAACTGCAATTAAAGAAAGTTTAGTCAAGGAGTCCCAATTATCATATTCTCTAAACTCATCATCCAACTTAACCTCAAAAGATTCATCTAGTTCAAATGCTTCCATAAAGGCCTCCTTGAATTCCGTAAACTCTATTTTCATAATTTTAAATTTAATTATTTTGTTTAACATCTCCTTTAAACTCTTCCATTGTTGAACTCGTTGTCGAGGATATATCTTCCCTAAAAAAAACCTTCTTTACAGTTTTAAACAAAATTACAATATCTAACCGAAAATTTAGGTTTTCAACATAAAAAACATCCAGTTGAAATTTTGTTTTCCAATCAATAGAGTTTCTCCCGTTAATTTGCGCCCAACCTGTAATCCCGGGGCGTACCTCGTGCCTCCTGGCTTGTTCTTTTGAATATATAGGCAAATATCTTATCAATAATGGACGTGGACCTATTAAAGCCATGTCTCCCCTTAAAACATTAATAAGTTGAGGCAACTCGTCTAGAGAAGTTGAACGAATAAACTTGCCTGTTTTTGTAAGTCGATCCGCGTCTGGAAGTAATTTACCATTTGCATCCTTTTTATCATTCATTGTTTTGAATTTGATAAGTTTAAAAATGCGGCTATTTTTACCAGGACGGGCTTGTATGAAAAATGGTTTCTCCTTGTTTGCTATTACCAATAAAAGGGAAACCGCCATAAATATAGGAGAGGTTAAAACCAAACCTATTAAAGCTAAAAAAAAATCAAACAAACGTTTTAAAAAACTAGTGTACATGATGGTCTATAAATTTATATATATTCTCAGGCCCAAAATCTTTTGATGCTTTCAATGAATTGGATGCATATAATTTATGTTTTTGTGGACTTTGTTTCAGTTCCATAATAAAATCATACATAGCCTCAAGCTGGTAGGCGCGGAAACACTGTCCAATCTGATATCGTCCAATTAAATTATTCAATTCTGAATTTTCCTCTGCAATACAAAGAAGTGGAGCACCTACGGACATTAGATTATACGTTTTACTCGGAATACTTAATTTCGATGCATCTTTGCCTAAAGTAACCACTGCAATATCTGCTGAGGCCAACGAAAAAGGCAAATCTTCTGCAGATTGGAAAGGCAACAAAGTACAGTTATCTAGTTTTGAATCGACAATCTTCTTTTGTAGTATTTCTCTTTTATCACCCTCCCCAATAATAATAATCTGAATATCTTTATCTTTTATTTTTGCAGCCAAATCAACCAAAACTTCTACATCGTGTGTATAACCAAGATTACCCGAATACATTACCACAAATTTTTCAGCAAGATTATGTTGATGGACAAACTTATTGCTTTCTTTTTTTATTGGTCTCAAAAATTTATTGTCAGTCCAAATTGGAAGAACTTCTACTGCTTTCGCGCCTGAATATTTCATTAAAAGGTTTTTCATACCTGGTGTAAGTGTAATTATTCTTTTAGCCTTACCAAACACCTTAATATTTGATTTTTGCCACCATTTTACAAAAATTGAATGTTTCGAAAAAACACCAAATTCAGTCAATGCATCTGGCCAAACATCGTAAATAAGTAGTGAAAAAGGATTTTTCACAAACAATGTCACTAAGTTGGCAAATGGTGGATTCGAAACAAATAACAAATGTTTATTACGACATTTTAAAATAATGTAAACTAAAATCTCAAAGGTACCCCAACACCAAGTCAATAAGCGTTTTATTGTACTCGTTCTATTGAATTTTATGATTTTCTTTAAGCAAATATCTTTTGCAAGTGCTTTGTCGCGTTGCACTAATCTTCCCGCCACCAATGATACATTATAGCCAGCCAGACTATAAGCATTGGCTAAATCTATCATTAGGTAACCCGAGTCTTGATTTATGATTACTATATCCTTTTTACTACTCATGAGAATTTAACATTAAACAAGTAATTCAATTTTTCATTTATTTTGTTTTCTGAGCAATCAAATCCCCAAGCTCTGAAGAAGTCATAAATTCAACATCAGGCCAACGTTTTATTATTTGTCCGAGTAATCCATCCAATTTTTGTAATCCATTGGCTCTGTTATCCGCATTCAACCAACCAATATAATTGGTCCGATGCGTACTAATGGTGGCCGGCTTAGACCATCTAAAAGCAATCTCAATCTCTTTTAAACAATCATTCACCCAATCTTTAGATCTAGAGTTTTTCCATGAGTTAGGCTCAAAAAAAGCATTACGTGTCAAATACATCAACCCATTTGAATTTTTTTTACCGCTATATCTAAAATGTTTTTTGTATTTATTATTTCCCAGTGGCTCCATTTGTATTTTAGCCGTGCCCAAATAATCGACTCCCAAATTTTTGGCTACCAATTCCAATTGATTATTGAAAGGTCCGTTGGTTGGAATAAAAAATTTCGAACGATATCCGTACAGTTTTTCAAACAAATCCAATCCGGTTTTTAAAACTTCTTTTTGGTATTCTACATCAGCCAATGTGTCAATGTCGAACGCTGCCTGATATCTCCCAAGTTTTACGCCATCGATTCCTGTTGAGATTCCCGTAACACCATTTTCAAATGCAAGATGTGTCGACTTACATCCGCTTTGCAAAGCTCTCATCCAACGTTGGGTATTAAGATGCTCACGACCGTGAAATACAGGAACTAACAATCTTTCCTCAACACCATGTTTCCATAAATCATAAACTTTATCGTGTTGTGGATATTTTTTACAAGTCTCAACATAGGACTCGTAAACATACTCAGTAAATCCGTTTTCACGAATCTTCTCAAAATTTGGATTAGCAACTACATTTACCCCAGTCATTACAACACTTCGGTTAGTAGAATCTTTATGCTTACTCAGAAG
>TARA_R110002110_G_scaffold245729_1_pt1 | contig 13660 bp, 15 predicted proteins | sample TARA_R110002110 | Tara Oceans TARA_R110002110 (sample SAMEA4397330) | marine metagenome | biome: Polar Biome; feature: [SRF] surface water layer (ENVO:00010504); material: water (ENVO:00002006), including particulate matter (ENVO:01000060) such as... | depth 5 m
CAAGGTGGAGATGAGCGTGGGTTTACTGAAATAGGTAGGCTAATGGAGCCAGAAATAGGAGCTAGAAATGTAGTTGATAGAAATAAACGAGAACAGTTAATGCATACAAAAAGTATGCCTATTAATTTTAATATTGATGGTAAGAATACATTAAATGTTACAGTATTAAATGACTGGAGACCAGATATTGAAGAGCATCCTGATATGTATTATAAAGATAGTAAAGGTGTAGATAAGCGGTACGAATCCGCAACAGATGGCAGTATTTATTTTAGACACAAAGTTTTTGATGATGTTATTAATAAATCTGGATACATAGATCCTAATACTAAAGAAGTAATTAAAGATTTAATGATAGATGCTGGTATGTTAAAGCCTGTTATAACTAGTAGGCTAGGTACAGATGTATTATTAGTTAAATCAGCTGGTAGAAAAGCTAGTGATTCTATGAATAGATTTATGGAAGCTAATGGTCTCGATGTAATTGTAATGGATTCTGCCGCTAAACATAAAGGAAAAATACGAGGCAATGATTATGATTTTGAAAATGGAGAATATAAATTAAAAGACCCAAGTATAAAGTTAGATACAAGACCAATTCCTGTTAGTGATTTACGATTAGACTTAGGTGTGTATGAAAATACTTCTAAGTCTACTAAACCTCAGTTAATTGTAAGGCAGTTATTTGGTAATACAAATGAAGAACAATTCCCTAAAGGGTTTGTTGACTTTGTTTTTAAAGAAATATATGAGCCATTAATTAACGGTGATCCTATAGTTAATAAAAGTATCGCTTCTTATTTAAAAGATCCTAATACTAAAATAGATTTAAAAAAAATAAATGTAGACGATATATCTATAAAGAATATTCATAAAATAATACAAGGAGATAGTGAATTAGCAACTAAAATTAGAAATGATATATTAAAAGCTGATCCTGAAAGACAAGAAGCAGAGCCTGATTTAAGTTTTACAGAAGATGCTTTTCGTGATTATGTATATAGAAATATGCGTGTTATTAATACAGTAGGAGCTACTTCTGCTGTAGCATATGAATTTAAACATACTAGTAAAATGTTTAACGATGCTTATAAACGATATGTTATTGATAGGTATTTGAGACCTAAATGGAAATATTCTGGTAAAGGTTGGTTGGCTCCATATGATGTAGAATATATTAAAGGGGATAAGAAATTAAAGTCTGGTGAGTTTATGGCTGATGATAACCATAAAAATTTTCCAGTAAAAATAGATATAGATTTATTTAAAGAAGTTTTTCCAAAACATAAAGGAGGCGTTACTCTTGGTAATCTCGTGGCTGCAAAAGAAAGAATTCAGAATAAGGACATGGTTAATGAGCTCAAAAAAAGCGGAAAATACAGTAAGGTTAACAAAGCTATTAACGATGCTTTTGATTTTATGGTTATTCGTGTACCAGCCGATTCAGCAAGCGGTGCACGTGTCTTACGATTTAAGGGCTTCACTGGCAGGAAAGGTAATGCCATTACTACTCATCCACGTGATGATGCCTATTTGGGTGGTGCAGATAAAGATTCAGATTATGCTTTCATGTATCATGGATTTAATAAAAATATTCTCAAAGCTTACAGAGATCTCAATTCCGAATGGGAAAAGAATGGTAGAGTGATTGATGGTAAATCTCCTGAACTTGATTCAAGATTTTCTCAAGATAAAAACAATAAAGCCTATGAAACTAAAGCTAGTATTTTTTCTCCATCAATGAGAAAAACAGTAGCTAAAAATGTATTTCATGGCAACAACGGCATAGGTTGGGCTATTAATAATAGAGTAGCAATACAATCTTTAATTGATTCAGCTAATGCTAATAAAGGAAAGCTAGTTGTAGACACATATGCTCAATCTGGTAAGAAAAAAGGTACATATACTTTAGAATTAAAACCTAACGCTGGATACGAAATGCGTTTATTAGCTAGAGAAATGTTAAACAGATCAGCTGATGCTGGTAATTACCCTAGTATGATTTCTTATGTTAAGTTTCCTCAAATGTTATTTGAAGCTGCATTTATAGGAAAGTTTAAACCTGAAGCTTGGTATAAACAACTTTCGGAAAGAAAAGGATTTGACATAAGTGAAATAAAATATTCTGATATTAAAAGTTCTGAAGCAGGTGATGTGTCAAAAATTGTTTCTTCTTTTAAGCATAATGCTAGAAGCAAAGAAGAAAGAAGAAAAGGGCAAACTATGGAATTTGATGAATTTCAAGTTTTATTAAAAAAACATGGAAAGTCAGAACATCCTGCTCTTATTTCTAAACTTGCTAACAAAGCATATAAAGATGGAGTGAGTGATTTAGTATTTACTAGATTGTATGATAACAATATAAAATTAGTTAATCAGTTAAATAAGTTATTAACTACAGATCAATTAGCAAGAGAAATGTCTGGTTTTACTAGAGCTAGATTATCTACAAATTTAGAAACTCAAAAAATTAAAGCAAATGATAGTGGCGATTGGAAACAGTTGAATGATTATTTAATGAAAGAAAATACTAAAATAGCAAGTTTTTTATCTTTAGTTAAAAAAGGACATCAAATTGAAAAAGAAATTTTAGATGCTGGTGGAAGTAGAGAAAAAGTTATAAGTAATTTGAAACGTATTACAGCAAGGGCTGATGATTTAAAATTAAAATATAAAAATGTTGATAGACGGAATGATGAAGGACCAACTAAGAGTAAGTTTCCTGATTTTGATACTGAGTATAAAGATTTAAAAATAAATTTAAATCTAAAATTAGAAAAAGATTCAGATCCTAAAATATACTTAGATTTTTTAGATCAATACATGTTAAGTCCTTTTGTTAAAGGTAAAGAAGGAAAATTTGGCTATTGGAGTAGGATACCTTGGCAGTCTACTGAAATATCAAGTAAATCTATTAAAGATTTCTTTGGGGAATTAGATAAGGTTGGTAAACTAGCAGCATTACCTGAAGAAACTCAAGCTCCACAGATAAATAAATTTATAGATTATATGCATCAGCCGTCTTCGTTTAATAAGATCAATGAGAGTTTTGCTAAGGTAGATAAAAGGTTTGTAGAATTTGAAGGAAAACCTTTGGTAGGTGGGGAGAAGTTTGAAGCATCTGTTGAAAGATTAAAGCAGCATATGTCAGAGCATCCTTTCTGGAGTCAACATCCAGAAGATGCTTTTTATGAGTTTACCAGTGCATTTGAAGTAGCTGGTAGAGATTTTTCAACTATAACTAGGGGTGATATAGGAAATCTTTTACGTTATTTTGAATATTACAATCCTAAAAATAAACGTAGTTGGATTGATCAAATGGTTAATGACAATTTTCCCAATACCAAAACTAGGGACCCTATGAGAGTTCAGAGAATATTCTATTATAATAGACCTATTACTCTAGATAAAAAGACTGCTGCATATGAAGCTGTAGTGTTTGGTGAAATGAATGCATACGTTAAGACTTCAGATGGAGTTGTTATTAAGAAAGTAAAGAAAGTTCTATCTACACATGGCGGTATTAAAGATTGGTTATCTAAAATGGTTACTCAAACAGAAAATGAAGCTACTGTTGTGCATGATAAAATGGATGATGTTACATATAAAACAATTGGAAGTCTTACTCCCAATGAAAAAGTAGAATTATTTAATAATGTAGTTGACGTAATGGAAGGGAAGATCAATAGAGAGTCGTTAAAGGATTATTTTAAAAAAGAATTTAAAGTAACAATAGATAAAGAGAAAAAAACATGGTCTGGTGAACAAATGTTTGACTCTTTAACTAATACAGTTAAGAATGATTTAGAAGTTTTTTCTAAAGAATATATTCATGAAATGAGAAATAATGTAAGGTTGTCTGAAAACGAAGGGAAGGGGTGGAAGCAATTAGATAAAGACATTGCTAGTAAGTCTTTAGTTAAACTTAATGAATATATGATATGGAAGAATGGTATTTTTGATTATAATAATTTTTATAGAAAGGCTATAAAGCCTGTATGGGAAGGCAAGCCTGTGCCTAAAGATTTACCTATGGAATCTATTTTAAGAGCACAGTATGAATATGTTCTTAATAAAAAAGCAGCTGTATTCTATTCATCGAACTCTAAAAATAGTAAAAAACAATATTCTATAAATGATAGAAAAGATAATCCATTTAATCATATTGGTATTATAGATAGAGAATCTTATTTCCCACATGTTTGGAGAGAAAGAATTGGTAAGAGTTTTACTAAAGCAGAAAAAGCTGAGCTTGATAGATACTTTAATAATAAAGTACAATCAGAATATAATAAAGTATTAAGCAAGACTAATTTATATAATGATTGGGTAACTGAAATTACAAGATCTTTACCTGCAATGAGTAAAAGCCAACAAAAAAAATTAGATATTATTTTAAAAGACTATAGAGACACAGGTAATAAAGAAGAATTAAATAAGATTATTAAACATAATATAGGTGCTATTGTTAAATATGAGAACGATGCATTCTCACATTCTACCTTATTTGGCGAAAAACATATGTTTGACGCTACTTTTGATGTTAATTGGGATAGATCCTTGCCTCAAATACAAAAGACCCTTAAAGACATAGGTTTTTATTCAAGGACAAGTAATCTATTAGAAAGAGACTCTAATCTGCCAGCTTATATGCGTGAATACGAAGCATTAAAAGCATATAAAGAATCAATTGTGAAATCAAGATTAAAAAATCTTGGATCATTAATGGCTAATTCTCAGATAGACGGAATGATGAAAAATAAACCGTTTGGTAAATATACAAAAGATCATGCAGAATTATATCGTATGTATTTACGTGACGTATTAGGATATAGAACTACTTTTTCTGAATGGGTATTGGAAGCAATGCATAATAGCGATCCATTAAAACTAAAAAAGAATATGTACTATGGTACTAGTGATCATAATATGATTAATCAGTTAGATAGAATAGCTAAATTCTTTGGTGGTTCATTACCATTTAAAATACCTAGAGCTGAACAAGCTAGACATGAGTATTTTTCTAGGCTTATACATAAATATGGAGCGTTAGAAGCCCAATGGCAATTATTAACATTGCTTGCTAATACTGGTACAGCTACTGGTAATTTATTTGGTGGTTCATTAAATACTATTACAAAGACTGGTTTAAGAAATTTTACTAGAGCATCTAATTTTAAATGGTTAAAAAATAATTTATTACAAGATCCTGATGGTAATTTTATTTTAGAATTAAATAAAAAAGTTAATGGAAAACGTCAATTAGTAAAAACAAAAGCAGATTTAAAAAAGTGGTTAGTAGAAAAAGGGGTTATTGAACAATATATTAGAAATGAATTACAGGTAAATCCTAAAGTAAAAGCAATAAAAAATCAACGTGCAGTAAAACAATTTGCAGAAGATTTTATACAGTTATTAAAACGCAATCCAAGTCCTAATAAAGAGACTATAAAAGAACTTGCTGATAGATATAATATATGGGATGCAATTGTAAAAACAGGTGCATTTCCCATGCAAGCTTCTGAGGTTTGGCTGCGTAATAATTCGTTTCTTTCACATCTTTTGCAACAAAGAGATGCTTTTAACGGAATGGCAGGTGAGATTGATATAAACAATCAAGCTTTTATAGATCAAGCTATACGTGGTGTAGAGGCTACACAGTTTGTGTATCATAGTGTAGGTCGTGCTCCATTTATGAGAACTGCTACAGGCAAAGTATTTACAAGATTTAAAAACTTTGTACAAAACCAGATAGGGTTTCAACGTGAAATATACAAACAAGCTAGAGTTTATGGATTTGAAAAAGGTACACAACCATACGAAAATTTTGAAAGATTATTTATAACTAATGCTATGCTTATGGCTTTGGGTACAGCATTTTCATATAGTTTATTTGATACAGTGACTCCTCCTCCATTTGATTGGATGAGAGAGATGGCTGAATTACTATATGGGGATAAGAAGGAGCGTGACAGAGCTTTTTATGGAACATATCCAAGAGCTATTGCTCCATTGCAAATAGCAACTCCTCCTATTGCACGTGTACCTCAATCAATTGCTATGGTATTAAATGGAGATTGGGATAGATTTACAGATTATTATATGTATACTTTATTTCCTTTTGGAAGAGTAGCAAGGTCGTTAGATATAACTTTTGATGAACCATACGGAACAACTTTTGGCAGAGGAATGCAGCAGTTCTTCCGTATACCAACAGATAAATTTGTTGCTAGATATGATAAGGCTCAACTAGAGAAGATGCGTAAAGAATATATAGAAAACAATCTAGATGAAATGAGCGAAGATTTAGGCAATGAATGGGATAACAAAGAGAATTAATATGGAAAACAATTGGTTAGAAAAACCTGAACAGGGACATAATTTATTAGATTTATCATCTAAACAAAATAATTTTCAAATGCCTGAAGTTTTGACTAAAGCATTGCATGGCTATTATAACTATACGCCTCCTGAGACTTTTAGTGGACAAAGAAAACCTCATCATACTGATGCAATAAATACAAAGAAAAGAGGTTCTTATTGGAACTACCCAAAAATGTGGGGAGAACCATTAGATAAAAGTAAAAGATTCTACACTGATACTAATTATTATGATATTCCTTCTCATTATGGAATGCCAAGAAGTAAAAAAAGTGAATGGCCCGAAAGGCTTTTAAGAGACGATAGAGTTCCTGAAGATATAAATGAATATTACATTAATAAAAATTTACCTGTTCCAAGAAATATCCCAGAACAATGGTTAGATGATGATGCAAGCACAAGAGCATACATTTCAGCATTAGAAGCAAAAAGAACAGAATCAAATCCATGGACATCAATTAATAAAACATTATTAAATTTTTTAAAATAGATAAGGAGAACTAAAATGGCTAAAGATAGCTTTGGATTTGGAAAAGAACAAATAGAATGGAATGACCCTTGGAGTGATAATATTGTAATTCCCTCAAAAAATGGAAAAAGAATCACGGGTAAGGAAGCAGAAAAATATGATATATATGGCAGCGGATTTGAAGGGCTTCTATACAAAGGACATACACTTCAAAAAATTGATCCAAAAAATTATAGTCCAGAAGAAATAAAAAAACTTATGGAATGGTATGCTGAAAACCGTATTAAAACATTAGAATACTTAGATAAATATTCAGATGACCCGAAAATTGTTGCAGCACAAAATGAAAAGTTAAATGAAATTCAGCATGTTATGAAACAATTTGAAGGCTATGATTTACAATAAAACCCTACAGTATACTGCCTAGTTATGTTCATAAGTCTATTTAGGCGATAATAGGTATGCCTATAGTCACAATCTCCTTGTAAACAGGCTGTTTAGGGCTTAAACAGGGGTCATAGTCGCTCTTAAATCAACACTTCAGGTATAATTAACACAATATGTTCAAAAATTGTATTATAGTCAATTCTATTTGTGGGTTTTGTGGTAAGGATAAAAATAAAGAACTACGCTGTGGTTACGCTACAGGCGAAAATCATATTAAAAATATGAAGTCTTGTCCTAATAAGAAAATGAAAAAAAGAGCCACGATTTCTCGCAGCTCTTAGTTTTACCATTTATCTTTTATTTCTTTAATAATTATACCCGAGACTATAAATAATAACCCTAACCCTAGTCCTAATAGTGATAAGGATAATCCAAGCATAAATATATTAGCTATCCAGTTAGCTATTGTAATCATATTTACTCCTGATAGTGTTGTTTCATTATTTCTTCAGTAATTTTCATTTCTGGAAAAGTTAGTTTTATTTTTTTCCAAATTATTTCTGCTAACTTACTTTGATCAAAGCTAGTGGGAAAAAACCCATCTAATGTTTCAGCTATTACTTCTTCTACAGTTAATTTACGTTTCATTGGATACGGCATTCTCTTTCCTTATAAGTATTTGTTGTAAAGATTCTTTAGCCATGTTTCTATATGCAGCACTATTAGAATAAGTACTGCATATATTATCAAGACAGTCTATAGCAATTTGTATTTGCTCTTTTAGTTCTTCTAACTCAGTAGTCTTTACCAAAAAGATCATCTCCTTTTGCACGAAGTATTATTTCTATAGAGATACTAATTGCTTTAGCAATCTTTTCTTTGTCATCTTTATTACACTTTATCTTACCTTGATCATGTAAGTCTTTTAGTTTAATAAGATTTTGTGCTATTTGCATTCTATTCATCTTTTGATCTCCATTCTATTATTTCATCATCTATAGTAGTACGTATATATATTTCATGCTCATTCCATTCGCCAACATTAGGATAGGTTTCTCCTTCTTCGCCTACTCCTACAATAAACCTATTTTCTTCATCTTCTTCTATGAATTTTTTGAATGCTACTACTTCTTCGTATCCGCCACCAATAGGTTGATCATACCATTTCCATGCATTAGCTTTCATGTAAAAGTATCTGTATTGGTTTGTTTCAGTTCCCCAGTGTCGTACTTTAGATTCAGCTGTATAATCCCATTCGTCTATAATACTTAGTGCTTTTTTCTTATCTTTTACTGGAACTCCAGCAATAATTTCGGATCTATAACCCATAATATCTCCTTTGTTTAATTCTTAGGGTGTATAATGCCAACCATACACCCTTGCTTATTCACTATACCATTTAATTATTTACTAATAACCACGGTATAGTAATTATCTTTTTAATTTTATATATGCGTCAGCAATAGCTACTTTAGATAAAAGAGATAACAATTCTTTATATCGTATAGTAACGTATATTTCTCCACGGTCTTCTTTTAATATTTGACCGTATATTTCTTCCGCTGGTTTTAAGTAGTCAGCTATTTTCTTTCTACCTTTTACTTGAAAGTGAAATGGTTTTCCATCGTTATGATATAATAACTTGTCAAGTTTTATTTCTACGTCTACTTCTTCGGTCCATCCTAATGATCTTCCGTCTGATCCCCAAGCTCTTTTAGCCTCAAAGCCAGCTTCTTTTGCTATGTTAACGCATTCACGTTCTATTCTATTACCTTTCTGCTTTGGTGCTCTTCCTCCACTCATGGCAGTATTCTGCTTTTCATGGACAGTCCAAAGAATAGTTCTAAATTGAATAGTCCAAATGAGAAGTGATGATGATATCCTTCATCATGTCCTATTCCAGCTGTTAGTAGTATTGTACCAAATAGCACTAACTTAGCTCCTTTATAGTTATTTTTAACAATATTATGATACCTAAATATAGGCATACCTAGAATTTTTAATTTCATTAATGTAGTTCCTTGTTTATTTTGATTATTATTAAGGAAAGATAGGGGAGAGGTTGGTAGGATGCTATTATTAACAGCTCTTTAAGGAAGGCACTGATTAATTTAGGCTCTCCCCCATATCTAATTTATTTGAGTAAAGTTAAAAGTATTAAAGTCAAAGTTCAAGATTAATTTAAATGAACTTTCATCTCTTGATCCTATTGCTGTAATACTTCTTTTATTACTTTTATTTCTATCACCTTCAAACGCTATAATTTTATCTGCTTTTTGCTCTATAACTGAATTACCTTTAGCACTATGTACGTCTAATTCAAAGCCTTCAGCTAATCTGTAACTAGCACCTTTAGATATATGACTAATTGCTATTACTATCATATCATGTCTATTCGCTAAAGCTTTTAGTTCGTTAGTTACAAAGTTTTGACGGTCATATTCTCCATTAAAATACTTTGCTGGTATAGCATCTATAGTGTCTATAACCAGAATTTTAGGAGAATGCAGATCTATTAATTCATCGTACTTACGTATATCAGGAGATTCGCATAAAACAGTTAGATGACTTAATGCAGCTTTTAGTTCTGTTTCTAAGCTATTTAAGTCTTCGTTTATTTTATGTTTACTACTTGATAAAGCACATTGAAAGAATCTTCTGATGATTAGTTTTTTATCTACTTCTAAAGACATAAACAATGTTTTCATATCAGGAAATTGTGTTACTAAATATTGAACAAAAGCTGTTTTACCTAATTTTGTATCGCCCAATATTACTGCTAGTTCACCACCTTTAAATATGTAGTCACTATTTATTTTCCATATGTCTTTTAAGTTAAATGAACTGAGGTTTTTATCTTCGATTAAATGTTCCTTATATACATTTATCATTTGTTTAATGTTCATTATTTCAGTTTTTAAACCATAGTTTTTCAACCCAAAGTATTTGCAACGATCATCGCAGAATTTTTCTAGTATTTCATCTTGACATGTGTACTGATATCCATTTCTAAATGTATCTATTACACATTTTTCTACTTCTGTATCTGAGAAGTTTTCTGGATTAGTAGCAATCCATTGTCTACCTAGTAAAATGCATTGATCTTGACTAAAGCCTTTTCTACGCCATATAGATACTAGCCTTAGTAAAGTTTTATGTCTATAAACACCGTTTGCACCATTATTTATTATATGCTGCCCACAGGTTACATCACTATTTACTGGGTACTTAGCGTTTTTCATTATTTCACGTTCTTTTTTAACTTCTTTACGACTGTATTTAACTGGTGTCCAGATTGGAACTATTCCACTATGCTGTATTGGAGTATTATAATTAATACTTTTACACAAGGAAACTATGTCTTCATACGACTTGTTTGTAAAGAAATCTATAGGTATATAATTTTTATATAACCCAGATTTTTTATTTAGAGAGAACGGTAATCTAATTAAACGTTTTGAATCGTATATTAGATCAATTTTGTTACCAAAATCTTTAACTAATGTACTTTTCACTTCTCTTGCTATATGTTTTGAAGGTTTGAATCCATATAAATCAGGTATCACAACGTGAAAGCCTCTTCCACTAAACCATATTTGTATGTATTCTTCCTTTACACCTTTGCTTGTTAGTTTGCCTATAAGATTATTTGTATCTTCCATTAATTTATTTGAGTTATTAGAAGTTACATCTATATCAAAGGTTATTTTATCTAAGGCTTGTACTCCGTCATAACCCTTAACTGAACCATGCTCTTTAACATGGCTCAGTATTTCTTCTGTATAAAGAAACATACTACGATACAGTTCTTTACCAACATTGTTTTGAACTGCATTTTGTAATTCTTTATATGGTATTATTGTATTTCTTGATGCAACGTCTCCAATTGCTGTTTCGACGTATAAGTTTCTAAAATCCATGTATTTTCTACACTCCCAGTAGGTTTTACAACTATGTTAATAACGTCGATGTCTTCCAATTGTTTTACGTTAGCTTTCAATTTACGCCAGTCTCTAGAATATGTACTAGGTGTATGTAAAACATCATAATACATTTTACCATATTCTGGAAGTTGTAGTTCTAACATATGTGTTGAAACTTCAAACTTACCACGGTCAAAGCGATCTTTTAACCATCGTTTTATAACTTCCGAAGTAGTTATTTTTTTCATAAAACAAATGATTTAACATCATTGTCGTTGCTTGATTTTTTCTCTAGTTCAGATGGATTGAAATCGTCATCTGTGTTTGGTCTGTAATTCTTAACCCAACCATCATTAACAGATTTCATAAACTTTTCTCTTAATCTATCTTCTTGACCAATTTCTCCAACTTCGTTCCAGTCAACCCACAATGTTTTACCATTTTGTTTTGTACCAGCTACATAAGATAAGCGTAAGAACTTTTTACCTATCATGTTTTCTATTGTTTCATCAGATAATTGTTGATTTTCGTTTAATTCACCTTCTAGCTTTAGAGCATCTAATAACATTTTAACTTTTAATGCTGCTCCCCAGTTTTTTATACTTCCATCTTCATTGCGATTAAAGTATCCACCGATCCTCATTTGATAGTCAAAATCACGATCAATGTCTAAATCTAGATATAACGCAATGTCGTCTGGTCGTTTTTGCCATTCTTCTTGAATGTCATATTTAACTACTACATTTTTAATAGTTGCTGGAGATATAAATACACCAGTTTTCTTTTTTGGTGAATTTGAATCTCTATTACTACTTTTTCCAAAGCTTAACATTATTTATTCTCCTTAATTGCTTGTTCAAGTTTTTTAATCTTATTTTCAGCTTGTTTTTCTGTAGGACCGTCAATAATAAAGATATCTACTTGCTTTACCATGTCTGAATCCTTAAATACACGATTATTCGCCAACCTACGCAGTTTTACATTCTGATCGACAGTTACCTTGCCTTTTGTTGGAAGATCGCCATTAAACAGCGTTTGTGGCTGATAATCTAAAGATTTTATGTCTTCACCGAACCAAAGCTCTATTCCCCAGCCTGTAGCCATAGAAATTGCTTTTGCAAGACATCTTCTAGCTGTATTTATTACTTGTACAGAATCTGGTTCTAAAACGCATTGGTTTCTATGATCTGTTACTGCTAGATATTCTTCGTGCTTATGTATATCGTCATTTTTATCTTTATATTGTAAATAAATATGTACTAAAGCACCTTTATCACAACGCATATATGGTAATTTGTTACCATTTGCTGTTTGATATGTTACTATTTCGTATTTAGCATCAGGTGACATTTGTTTTAATTTATCCCAAGCTACTGCCCATGATAAATAATCAAATTTACCTTTTTTTTCTATATGTTGTTTGTATTCTTCATTACGTAAAACGTAATACGGATGAACACTGTTTTGTTCCATATATTATTCCTTATTTTTGTTAATGTTTCTTGGACTAAACGAGCCCTTCCTTAAAGTAAAATATACAAAATATACTTGATTTTATCAAGATATTAAGGCTTGTCAATACATCAATCTAAAACAATACGTTAGTTATTATTTTATGATTTATTCTACGTTTTAAATATCGAACAAGCCTTAGCTCTATATTAAGTAATATCTAAAGATAAGGGATTACGGTTTTTTTACCCATACTGAAATTCTACCATCTGTAGAATGGTTTTGTATACGGTATTTTTTACCGCTTTTTTCTAATTGTGCAATAGCAAATTCTAAATTGTCTGGATAGTCTTTTCTAGTAAGTTGCATCCATCCATTAGGCATGTTATTCATTTTTTTACGAAGATTTTTCATTATAATTATTTAATATCCTTTCCATTGTAGGACCACCACCATCCGTTGCCGTTTTCTTTAAAAAACTTGGCTCTATCTTTTAGATATTTTGGATCAGTGGTACTTTCCCAGTTAAATCTTGGTACATCTTTTACTGTTCTCCATTCAAGTGAATGTTTTGGCATATTATTCTCCGAAGTTTAAAGAGGACTTACGCAACAGTTTGCCCCAATAGGAGGTGTTGAATAATTTCAATGAATCCACTCCCTATAGGTTAGTTTTGTAAGCCCTCTTCTTGGTTTAACCAATATTTACGCAGATGCTCCTGTAAATGTAGGATTATTAGCTATGATAGCTGCATTCTTAAAAGCATTACGTTTATACTGAGCTGGTTTACCAAATTGTGTAGACCAGACCCAGTCTTTATATGTTTTCTGATGATCATAGTATTCTGTAACTGCATTATATGCATGCCATAGTGTTTCACCTTCTTTAGCCCAATTATTCATTAATTGGTGGAATACAGGTGTACCTATATCCCTTTTAGTTACATCATAGAGTTCATTCTTTCCAGATTGTCCTCTATGTACTAAAAATGGTATTACACTTTCAAAATACTTTGTTGTTTGTCTGTAGTCCATTTTTACATCTACCA
>TARA_R110002110_G_scaffold143118_1_pt1 | contig 13658 bp, 12 predicted proteins | sample TARA_R110002110 | Tara Oceans TARA_R110002110 (sample SAMEA4397330) | marine metagenome | biome: Polar Biome; feature: [SRF] surface water layer (ENVO:00010504); material: water (ENVO:00002006), including particulate matter (ENVO:01000060) such as... | depth 5 m
AAGTCTAAAAGGAAACCCAATTAGGTGGGGCCAGAACACCGCTTACACCCGCTCGATCTTGAGCGAGGAGAAGAAACTCTCCATCGCCGCATTATCCCAACAGTTACCTGACCCGCCCCCTGACCAGCTTCACCGCCTCAAGCTTGAACTCGCGGCTGAATACCCTGCGTCCCGTAGGCCACCTCCGGTTCCATCATGACACCTAAACTTTGTGTCCGTGAAACCGGCAGCAACCCACCCATACCTTCTTCTCCGCAATCTGCATCGCAGCTACAGTGATCTTCTGGATCAATCAATGAGTCCTGAGCCTAAAGATCCCAACAACGTAAAAAACGATTATGAGGATAATTTATGGACAAGCACGAAGATGTCATTGTCACATATGAGAAAGAAATCGTAAAAATTAAATTCAATCGCCCGAAGCAACTTAACGCATTGAATGAAAACATACGCTCAGTCATCGCATCGACGCTAAATGAATTGATGGAGAGGCCGGATATTCGATTGTTGGTTTTTAGTGGCGAGGGCAAATCGTTCTGTTCGGGCGCTGACTTAAAAACAACTTCCTATCCCAAAGTTGAGGGCGATTGGTCGACGCGGCGTAATCTTACTGCAACATGGCAGCGGTTGTTGGAACAGTTGGATCGTATTCCCCAAGTGAGCATTGCGAGTATTCAGGGTCATGTTATAGGCGGAGGTGCGCTGCTGGCGACCGCCTGCGATTTCAGAATTATTACCAAGGATACCATCTTTAGAATACCTGAACTTTCGCTTGGGATCCCGAACGTATGGAACGGTACTCCGCTTCTCGCTCGTGAGGTCGGCCTGCCTGTCACGCGAGATTGGGTTATGACCGCAAGAAAAGTATATGCCGATGAGCTTATGCGCGCTCATTGGGCGCAGCGCTGCGCTGAAGAAGGCGATCTTGGTCAGGCGACTGAAACATTGATTGGAGAGCTTTTGAAGATGCCCGCAGCGCCGCTCGCATTAACACGAGGCATGACTTCAAGCCTTGGTAGAGGAAAGTCGGGCATGCAACTCGGTTGGGCTGACGCTGACTTGCAGCAATGGGCATTAAACGAAGATGAATATCGTGCTGCCGTTGAAGCCTACCTTACTGCTATGCCTAAATAACGTCTCAAGTCATATGCGAAGTCAAACTTCGCCTAACGAGAGGCTGGTTCTTCTGACTCTTTTCCCCCCAATCATGCCATTGTGCCCGTCCGGTGCCGGTCTTCGCTTTTGGGATAAATCGGACATAAGCTGGCATCGTTATTTACATTCCAGAAGTGATTGCGCTTAGGTGCCATATGATCTCATTGCGCGCTCGCATCGTTAATCGTCTGTTGCCACTGACGGGCACAAAGACGTTTTTTTCCAATCCGTCCGAAGTGCAGGCAAAGATAGAGAAGATTCGTCAAAAAGGCCCAGACCTGCCTTCGAAACGCTTCAGACGGAAGTTTGAAGTGTTGGAAGAGCAAGTCGATGGCTATCGTACGTTCACGATTGCTCCAAAAACCGGTGCCCAAAAGAACGATAACCACGTGCTGTATTTGCACGGCGGCGGTTATGTGATGGATATGTCTTGGGCCCATTGGAATTTCATTGGACGACTGGTTGATGCAACCGGAGTCAGCGTGACTGCTCCTATTTACCCGCTTGCACCGGAGCATAAATGCGAAAAGCTGATCCCCCAGATGCAGGAACTATTTGGACAGCTCGCAGAGAAATACGGAGCGGCGAATATGACCGTGATGGGAGATAGCGCCGGTGGCGGTCTGTCTTTGGCTCTCGCTCATGCGCTGCGCGATAGCGGACGCCCCCAACCCGCTCGCTTGATCCTGCTATCGCCTTGGCTCGATGTCACCGCAACGCACCCCGATCAACCAGAGCTAGAAAAATATGATCCAATTATTGCCATATCCGGTTTGAGATCATTTGGAGAGTTATACGCGGGTCATTTGGGCGCGAAAGATCCCCGGGTGAGCCCATTGTTCGGTTCACATAATCAACTGCCACCAATGCAAGTATTTACAGGAACGGCAGATGTATTATTTCCTGACTCACAAAGATTTCGAACCGCTTTGGAAAGCGTGGGTAATGCTGTTGAATATCATGAATATTCAAAAATGTTCCACGTCTGGATGTTGATCCCAATTCCAGAAGGTAAAAGGGTGATGCAGCAAATTTCCGATTTTATTATAAAGCCTATGTAATATCCGTATTCAGAGTGAAGTAGACACAGCCTTGGCGTCCGCCTTGGGCCGGGAAACGACACAGATCAGCGACTGATTTGGATACCGAATGGGGAACTAAGATTAGGAATGGTTTCTAAACGGATGGATGACGCCACCCACAAGCAGAAGCTGTCGCGATCCTGGATGAAAGGCAGTAGCAGCGTGTAAAGAGCCCGAGATGCTCGCAAGGACGCGCGCATATGCAGCAATTCGATGCCGGAAACAGCACGATGAGCCGGCTAGGAACCGACTCGTTCAAAGAGATCGACCAACTCGGAAAACTTGCGCCTTTTCTCCTTCAGCGACCCGCTCTGCAATGCATCCTCGACGCAGCCATGCGCGTGTACTTTCAGGACCATATTCTCGACCTTGGTAAGCGCAGCTTTGACCGCCTCGACCTGGTTCACGATTTCAACGCAATAGCGCTCATCTTCTATCATTCCGATGAGGCCCCGCACCTGACCCTCGATGCGCTTCAGGCGGTTGGTGATGGCGGTACGATCCTTAGCTTCCATTGACAATAAATACTACGTAGGGGTATCAAGTATCAAGTCAGGAAAAACCGATCATGCTGCTTAGCAAAGGACGAAGTGCGAAACTGTTGACCGCCGCCATGATTTACGTGGTGGCGTTTGCCTCGTTCTTGCCGGCATGCTCGATTTTCGATTTTCAGGCCAATGCCGCGCCAATGGAAATCTCCGTGGGCCCCGGCGGTACGCCGTGTCTCCCTCATGCGGCGGCAGAGAGTCATTTGGCCGATAACTGCTGTGGGCAGGCCGATACATGCCTTGAAGTCACGTGGAACAAGACCGAGGCCGCGCAGGTTTCAAAACCGGCACCGGGACCGGGACCACTGGCCGCGACGCTCAACGGCGATCATGGCGACCATCCGTGGAGTTATCGGATGCGGCGCGCCGTCGCGGCATCGTTCCATGCGCTGCCTCCGCTGCCGGGTCACCAGACGCCTGTCGCATTGAAGACCCTTTTCCAGATTTAGCTTCGGCCTACCGATCAAACGCACGCGCCCGAGAGGGGCGCAGTTCTGCGTGTGCGCATTTTTACGACGTCACACAATGGCTCAAAGCAGGGAAGAGGGATGAACGATGGAAGATAACGATTTTTGGGCGGTTTTACGACACTTTGGCACTCGGCTCCGGAACTGGACCGCGTGTCTGGCTCTGCTGTGGATGTTTGCCACTCCAGCGATAGCTCATGGCAACGAGGTCCACGGCCAGGACGCTGCTGAAATCACGACGGAAGCAGTAACCGGCGTCGCCAACCCCGAAGGCGGCACCTCAATGCCCGATCATGCGATGCCGGATATGCATGATGAGCAAGAGCACGAACATGCCGGCACCACCGAACATGAAGCAATGCCGGGGGAAATGGTTCACGATCATTCCGCCCACGGGCCCAATGAAGCGCTTCTCGAGACCGGTATCGGACGCTTGCTTGTCTGGCTGGGCAAATTTCACCCCGCTGCCGTTCATTTTCCCATCGCCATGTTGCTTGGCGCGGCCCTGGCGGAGCTTCTGTCCCTGCGCTTTGAGAACGGATTTTTTCGCAACGCCGCCCGCTACAGCCTCTGGCTCGGTGCGCTCGGCGCCGTGGGCGCGGCCTCTTTGGGCTGGCTCTATGGCGGGTTCCGCGTGGCCGACGAGGAATCCCTCCTGACCTTCCACCGCTGGAACGGCACCGGAATCGCCGCCCTTGCGCTCATCACGCTCTGGCTCGGCGAAGGCCCCATCCGCACACAGGCCTCGCGCCTTGCGCTCTACCGGACGGCGCTTTTGGTGACGGCCCTGCTCGTCGCCGTCAACGGCTATATCGGCGGCCGCATGGTCTATGGCCCCGAACAGCATCAATGGCCAATGCCGGCAGCATCGGGAGACGACCACGAAATGCGTTCAGCACTGTAACGAAACACTTTGAAGGTCGTCTTTATTAGAAATCCAACTCAGGAGTTTGGAATGATTTCCCGACGCTCGTTTATCCAAACCGCCTCCGCCACGGGGTTAATGACCGGCTTGCAGGCGCTGATGCCCGCATGGGCACAGCAGGCGGTATCCCTTGTGCCCACCTCTGTCAGCGGTACGCATCGCACATTCGATCTGGCAATCGGACGGACCGCCGTTGAAATTGGCGGCGAAACCGCAACTGCCAAGACGATCAACGGAACGGTTCCCGGACCGCTGTTGCGCTTCCAGGAAGGCGAGACCGTCACGCTCCGGGTCCGTAACGATCTTGATGAGGACACGTCCGTGCACTGGCATGGGATTCTGCTTCCGGAACAAATGGACGGCGTGCCGGGTGTCAGCTTCCCCGGCATCAAACCGGGCGAGACATTTGTCTACCAATACTCGCTGAAGCAGAGCGGCACTTATTGGTATCACAGCCATTCCGGCCTGCAGGAACAATCCGGCGTTTTCGGGCCGATCGTCGTCGACCCGGCAGGCACCGACGCTGTCGCCTATGACCGCGAACATGTCGTCATGTTGTCGGACTGGACCTTCGAGGATCCCGATCATGTATTCGCCAAGCTGAAGAAGCAGAGCGATTATTACAATTACGAGAAAAGAACGATGGGAGACTTTTTCCGGGACATCTCGGAAAAAGGGCTGGGCGCCACCCTCTCCAACCGTCTCGCCTGGGGCGCCATGCGGATGGACCCGACCGACATCGCCGACATCACCGGCGCGACCTATACCTATCTGATCAACGGCCAGGCACCTTCATCGAACTGGACCGGCCTGTTCAAACCGGGCGAACGGGTGCGCTTGCGCATCATCAACGCCGCCGCCATGACCTATTTCAACCTGCGGATCCCGGGTCTGAAGATGACGGTGGTTCAAGCGGACGGCCAGAATGTCCAGCCGGTGGCGGTCGATGAGTTCCAGATCGGCGTTGCCGAAACCTATGATGTCATCGTCGAGCCGCAAGACGACCGTGCGTTTACGATCTTTGCCGAAGCGATGGATCGCAGCGGCTATGCCCGCGCTACGCTGGCGCCCCGTCAGGGCATGAGCGCCTCCGTCCCCGAACTGCGCAAGCCCCCCAGACTCACCATGACCGACATGGGCATGGGGCATGACAGCATGCAAGGCGGCATGGATGGCGGCATGGATGGCGGCATGGATGGCGGCATGGCAGGCGGCATGGCAGGCGGCATGGCAGGCACACACGCGATGAGCGGCGATGCTCCGTCGATGGACCATTCCGGGCATGACATGTCCGGCATGGCGGGAATGGAGATGGGCGCTTCCAAACCGAACGCCGCCGCGGCCGTCCCGGTGACCTTTGCGTCGACCGGCGCCGTGCCACCCGATCTGACGACGCCCGGTGTCGATACGATCGCGGAGATGCCGACCAGCCGGTTGCACGAGCCCGGCACCGGCCTTGAAGACACCGGTCATCGGGTGCTTGCCTATACCGATCTGCGCAACATCCACGGTGCCTATGACCCACGACCGCCAGGGCGCGAAATCATTCTGCATCTCACTGGCAACATGGAGCGCTACATGTGGTCGTTTGACGGTCAGAAATTCACCGAAGTGAAGGGGCCTATTTCCTTCCAGTTCGGCGAACGCCTGCGCATGACCATGATCAACAACACGATGATGAACCATCCCATTCATCTGCACGGCATGTGGATGGAACTCGACAATGGCGCTGGCGCGTATAAACCGCGCAAGCACACGGTCAATGTCAAACCGGGTGAAAAACTCTCCGTCGAAATAACCGCGGATGCCTTGGGCGACTGGGCGTTCCACTGCCACCTGCTTTATCATATGAAAGCCGGCATGTTCCGCGTGGTTTCTGTTTCCCAGCAGATCGCGGAGGCAAGGTGATGACTGTTTGCATCAAGAAGCCACATTCGGCGCGCCTGTTTGCGGCCAGCCTGATTTTGCTCACCGGCGTCACAGTATCGAGCCAGACTCGCGCCGCGGAAGGCGATGAGAACTACTCCACGGTGATCATGGATCGGCTGGAATACCAGACCAACGAAGGTGACGATCGACTGTTGTGGGACGGACAAGGCTGGATCGGTGGCGACCTCGAGAAGTTCTGGGTCAAGACCGAAGGCGAATATCTGCTCAACAGCGACCAGTTCGAAGAGGCTCAGCTTCAAGGCCTCTACAGCCGCGCCATTGCCCGATATTGGGATCTGCAGGTCGGTATACGCCATGACTTCGATCCCAATCCAACGCGCACCTTCGCTGTTTTCGGCGTTCAGGGCCTGGCGCCGCAATGGTTCGAGGTGGATGCGGCGGCTTTCGTCAGCCAGGACGGCGACATCGAAGCGCGTGTCGAGGCAGAATACGATCTGCTTATCACGCAACGTCTCATTGTCCAGCCCCGCGCCGAACTGAACTTCGCTGGCCAGGATGTTGAGGAATACGACATTGGCACCGGCCTCGGCACCGCCGAACTGGGCTTGCGCCTGCGCTATGAGATCAAACGCGAATTCGCCCCCTATATCGGCGTTTCATGGACCCGCTCCGTCGGCAGGACGGCCGATTTCGCGCGCATGAATGGGGAAGATGTCAGCAGCACCTCGTTCGTCGCCGGGGTGAGGATGTGGTTCTAGCTTTGCATAAAGCCGGTCCGGCGGAAAGCGCCGCATCGGCCGGATCTGAACACGCAAAATAAGGAGACACATGATGACCCATAGCGCTGAAAGTCACACGCCGATGCGGCTTGTCCCGGTCGGACACGCTCTGTCTGTATTTCTCGTTGTTTCATATTTGCTTTGCGTGGGCTTTGGCCTGCTTGCACCGGAAACCTTCCATATGCACAAAGCCTGGGCGCTGTTGTTGCCGGGTTTTGAATGGCTGACCTGGAAGGGCTTCCTGTTCGGGCTCGCCGGTGCCTATCTCTATGGATGGTACATCGCTGTGCTGTTTGTACCTCTCTACCGCGCGTTTGCCCGCCGCGCGTAGTGGATCTAACGGGCCCTCTGATGGTTATCATAACCTCGTAAGAAAGGAAGAAACATGACTATCCGCCTTGCAACTCTGGCAGCTGCCATCTCCTTCGCAATCGTACCCTCCGCGATAGCCCAGCAGCAGGACCACACGCATCAAGGTGACGGTCCCGCGCCAATGCAGCAGATGATGAAACAGGCCGGCAACACGGCCGATTCCGCTGGACGCCATGACATGATGTCGTCCGAAGAGATGCGGAGCATCATGCGGCAGCTGAAGGCAAAGGAGCAGATGAGGTTGGAAAGGGTGAACAGAAAGCCCGGGAAACGCTAACACCCGCAACACGTGAATCGCGACAACGGCGATTCACCCAGGGCACGTAAGGCCCACGCAGATGCGCGCCGGTGTACGTGCCCTGGGATCTTCCGCATGACGATCAATGAGCGGAAAAGGTAAAACTTCGGAATTCAATGACCGCCATGTTTTTCCTCCGCCGTCCAGCGCGACAGAAAAACACGCTCATAGGCAAACACCACGGCGATGGCGGCAAGCGCAATGACCACGATAAGCGGATCCGATTGCAGCTTCATGGCGCCGAAGACGCCGAGCACGAGCATGTCGAGCGCAATCGCCGCGATCAGCACCGAGCCCCTGGCGCCGATCTCGTGACGCAGGCGGCGAAACACGCCCCAATGGATCAGGATATCCATCACCAGGTAGAAAAAGACGCCGAGCGATGCAATCCGGCTGAGATCGAAAAGCACCGTCAGGACACCCGCAATCACCACGGTGTAAACCAGCGTGTGCTCGCGGATCGGACCGGACATGCCAAAATGACTGTGCGGGATCATCTCCATGTCGGTCAGCATCGCCAGCATGCGCGAGACGGCAAAGACGCTCGCGAGCAGGCCCGACGCGGTGGCCACGACAGCAAGCGCGATGGTGAAATAGAAGCCGTAAGGACCGAGGGCCGGTTCGGCCGCCTCAGCCAGCGAATAATCCTTCGCGGCGACGATCTCGTCGAGTGAAAGGCTGGAGCCGACCGCAAACGCAACCAGCAGATAGACCACCATGCAGATCGCGATTGAAAAGATGATCGTGCGGCCGATATTGCGATGCGGATCGACGATCTCGGCGCCGCTGTTGGTGATCGTGGTGAAGCCCTTGAATGCGAGGATCGAAAACGCAACCGACGCGGTGAAGCCGGCAATCGGGATGGAGTCCAACGACCCTGACGCCGGTTCGAAGGTGAAACCGCCGGCCGCCAGCGCCGCAATGCCAAAAGCGGCAATGCCACCTATTTTCAGAAACGCCATGACGAGCGAGAAAAGACCGACAGAGCGGTTTCCCGACTTGTTGACGAGATAGGCGAAGACGATCAGCCCGACCCCGAGCGCGGGCACGAGAATACCGCTCGCCTCCAGATTGAATGGCCTGAGAACATAGGTGCCGAAGGTCCGCGCGACGAGGCTTTCATTGATCACCATCGAGAGCGCCATCAGCAGAGAGGCCGCCGCCGCAATTGCCCCCGGTCCATAAGCCTTCCGCAGGATCATCGCGATCCCGCCAGAGGACGGGAAAGCGTTCGACATCTTCACATAGGTGTAGGCGCTGAACCCGGTAACGATGCCGCCGGCGATGAAAGAGAGCGGAAACCACGGGCCCGCAAGTTCCGCGATCTGACCGGTAAGCGCGAAAATCCCCGCCCCGATCATGACGCCGGTGCCCATCGAAACTCCGCCGATCATGGTGATGCTGTTCGCCTGATAATCGGACTTCATCCGGCCTCCCCTCCCGCTGCTTCGTAAAAATCTGTCGCAAGAGCGAACTCGACGCTAGTCTGTCAAGATCGGAGATACCTCACAACGATGTAAACAAAAGAGCCAGAGCAAACGATGAAAACCAGCACCTGCGAGCGGCAACCGGAGGCCAGCAAATGGCTGAGCGCCCTCCGGTACTATCTCGCCTGTATTCTTCTTGCAAATCTCCTTTGGGAAATACTGCAACTGCCCCTCTATACGATCTGGACGGAGGGCACGCCGGCGGAGATCGCCTTTGCCGTTGCACACTGTACCGCTGGCGATCTCATGATCGCCCTCTCCAGCCTGACCGGCGGACTCGTTATTGCGGGCGACCGTGCCTGGCCATTACGGCGTTTCTGGCAGGTCGCCCTCATAACGATCGTTGCAGGCGTGGGCTACACCATATTCAGCGAATGGCTCAACCTGGTGGTCCGCGAAAGCTGGGCCTATTCAGACCTCATGCCTGTGGTTCCTGTTATCGGAACCGGTCTGTCGCCCTTGATGCAGTGGATCGTGATTCCGATCGGCTCCTTTCTCATGATCCGCAGATTCGCATAAGGTCATGGCGTCTCCTCGACAATACCGGCGCCATGCTTGCGCGCCGCGCTCAGGCCGCGGCGACGCCACAGATAATAGGCTGCCGGAATAACCATCAACGCCAGTATCGTGGCGCTGACCATCCCGCCGATCATCGGGGCGGCAATACGGCGCATGACTTCCGCGCCAGTTCCGCTTCCGTAGAGAATTGGCGCGAGACCGGCGACGATGACGACAAAGGTCATCGCAATCGGCCGCAGGCGGCGCAGCGCGCCCTTGCCGATTGCGTCGCGCAGATCATCTTCACTCAGATGCCGCCCTTCCCGCTCGGCCTCCAGTTCCGCGGCCCCGAGTTCCAGTTTGAGATACATAATCATCAGCACACCGATCTCCACAGCCACGCCCGCCAGCGCGATGAAACCGACGGCGACCGCGACGGACATGTTGTAGCCGAGTGCGTATATCAGCCAAAGCCCGCCAACCAATGCAAAGGGCAAGGTACCCATGATGATGACCACATCGGCGATGTCCCTGAAATTCAAAAACAAAAGCAGCATGATGATAACCAGCATCACCGGGCCGACCAATATGAAGCGCTCTTTGGCACGTTGCATATATTCATACTGGCCGGACCAGACCATCGAATAGCCGGCAGGCAGTTCGACGGACTCGGCGACGGTCTTTCGCGCTTCGGCCACATAGGAGCCGATATCGCGTCCGGAAACGTCCACATAGACCCAACCATTCAGACGCGCGTTTTCACTGCGAATAACGCCTGGGCCCTCTGAAACCCGCACCTCGGCGATACGTCCAAGCGGAATCTCGGCGCCGCTTGCAGTGACGATGGGCAGTGTACGAAGCTGCTCCGGCGAGTTTCGTACGCCACGGGGATACCGCAGATTGATCGGGTAGCGTTCCAGCCCCTCAACGCTTTCGCCGATGGTCATGCCACCGATCGCCGTTTGCACGACATCATGGACATCGGCGATATTCAGTCCAAAGCGTGCGGCGGCCTCGCGGTTAATGTCGATATCGATAAAACGCCCGCCGGTCACACGTTCGGCATATACCGACGCGGTGCCCGGCACCTGCGGCAGCGTCCGCTCGATTTCCGCGCCGATCTTGTTGATCACGGCGAGGTCAGGGCCGGCAATCTTGATACCGACAGGCGTTTTGATGCCTGTCGCCAGCATGTCGAGACGGTTCTTGATCGGCATGGTCCAGACATTGGTAAGACTGGGTATCCGCACGAGATCGTTCAGTTCGGCCTTCAGCGATTCGACCGTCACGCCGTCGCGCCATTCCTCACGCGGCTTCAGCTGAATGGTCGTTTCGACCATGGAAAGCGGTGCGGGGTCTGTCGCCGTCTCGGCGCGCCCGGCCTTGGCGTACACGGTCTTGACCTCCGGAATTGTCGCTATCAGCTTGTTCGATTGCTGTAGCACCTGGGTCATTTTATCGGCCGAGATGGCAGGATAGGCACTCGGCATATAGAGCAGATCTCCTTCATAGAGATCGGGCATGAATTCCCCACCAAGCCTCATCGTCGGGAGGATCGCGGTCGCCATCACGACCGCCGCCAGCGCGAGAGTTAACCCCGGCCGCCACAGAGCCAGAGCGATCAACGGCCGGTAGAGGGTTGTGAGAGATCTGTTCACCACATTTTGCTGCTCGGGAACGATCCGGCCGCGTACAAGCAGACCGATCAGAACAGGCACAATCGTCACAGAGAGCGCCGTTGCTGCCGCCATAGCATAGGTCTTGGTATAGGCAAGCGGCGAAAACATCCGGCCTTCCTGCGCTTCCAGCGCGAAGATCGGCGTGAAACTCAGTGTAATAATCAGAAGTGAGAAAAAGAGAGCCGGCCCGACTTCAACACAAGCCTCGGTCACGACTCGCCATCGTTCCTCGCTCGACGGCGCATGCTCCTCCAGCCGCTTGTGAACATTTTCGATCATCACGATCGTTGCATCGACCATAGCGCCAACCGCGATGGCGATACCGCCCAGGCTCAAGATGTTGGCATTTATGCCTTGCATATTCATCACGATGAAGGCGGCAAGCACACCGAGCGGCAGGCTGATCACCACCACGAGGCCTGAGCGTAAATGCAGAAGAAATAGCATGCACACCAGGGAAACGATGATGAATTCCTCAATGAGCTTGTCTCTGAGAGTTTCAATGGCGCGCTCGATCAAGCCTGCCCGGTCGTAAGTGGTGACGATCTCCACCCCGTGCGGTAACCCCGCCTTAAGGCGTTCCAGCTTCGTTTTAACGCGCTCGATGGTCGCCAGCGCGTTTTCGCCCCAGCGCATGATGATGACACCGCCGACGGATTCACCCTCGCCATTCAACTCCCCGATGCCCCGGCGAAGTTCCGGGCCAAGCCGAATTTCGGCAACATCTCTGAGCAGAAGGGGCGTCCCGTCCGCGTTTACCTTGAGCGGAATGCGCTCGAGATCCTCCAGTGAATCGATGTAGCCGCTGGCGCGAACCATATATTCGGCCTCGGCCATCTCGATGACGCGACCGCCAGTTTCCTGATTGCCGCGCTGAATGGCATTGCGGACCGCGCTCAGCGGCAACCCGTAAGCCCGCAGCCGATTGGGATCCACAACCACCTGATACTGTTTGACCATGCCACCGATGGTCGCGACCTCGGAGACACCCTCGACCGTCTGCAACTCGTATTTCAGAAACCAGTCCTGGATCGAGCGCAGTTCAGCGAGATCGTGCTGGCCTGTTCTATCGACGAGCGCATATTGGAAAATCCAGCCGACGCCGGTTGCGTCCGGCCCCAGAGCCGGCTTGGCGGCAACGGGAAGTTTGGACGCCACCTGGCTCAGATATTCAAGCACGCGTGAGCGCGCCCAATAAAGGTCCGTACCATCCTCGAAGATGATGTAGACGTAAGAATCGTTAAAGAAGGAATATCCGCGCACCGTCACGGCGCCAGGCACCGCCAGCATTGCGGTCGTGAGCGGATAGGTGACCTGATCTTCCACGACCTGCGGGGCCTGGCCGGGATATGTCGTCTTGATGATGACCTGGACGTCGGACAGATCGGGAATCGCATCGAGCGGTATGGAGCGCAGCGAGACGAAGCCGGCACCCGCCAAAAGCACGGCTCCAACAATGACCAGAAAACGGTTGGCGGTAGACCAACGAATAAGCGCACCGATCATTGGCCGTCTCCCAAGCTGACGTCTGCGGTCATCGGTTCAACATTGAGCACTTCGTAGCCCGACTCCGTCTTTCGGAGGTTAAAGCGGATCGACGCTCCTTCCTCGACGGTCTCAAGCGGCACGTCTTTGGCTAACGGGAAAGCCATCGTCATGGCCGGCCAGCCGAGTTCAGGAATAGCCTGGTGATCGAGCACAACCCGGCGCGCGGCCGCATCGAGGGATACCACGCGCCCCATACCCATTACCGCCTTGCTCGCTTCCGGCGTCTCGGCGGCGGCCATGTCCGGCATCTCTGCCGCGGTCATGTCGTGCGTCTCGGCCGCGGTGATGTCCGGCATGGACGTTTTGTCAGGTTCGGTCGAACTCGTCAGACGCAACAATGAAGGATCGAGACTTGCCTCCGAGTCGATCAGGAACTGGCTGGACGTAACGATCCGTTCGCCTGCGTCGAGTCCCGACAAAATCTCGATATCATTGCCGCTTTCCATACCCGTAACGACCCGCGCCGGTCGAAAGCGGCCCTCTCCGAGAGCAAGGATGACCCGGTCGCCGGTCGATGCGCGAATCAGGGCCGACTGAGGAATTGTCAGCACGGATTTCTCCGGCGACGCTTCGATCAGAACGTCGGCATACATATTGGGCTTGAGCCGGCTGTCGGGATTGGGAAAGCGCAGACGCACCTGGACGGTACGGATATTTGCCTCCGCCGTCGGATAAACGAGATCGACAATACCTTCCCGGACTTCACCCTGCTCGGAAGGAAGCGTCATGAAAGCTTTCTGTCCTCGCGCGACCCTGTTCGCATCGGTCTCAAAGACCTCCGCGATGACCCAGACGGTGGACAGATCGGCCAGGCTCAAAATCATGTCACCCGGACGCACGAACGTACCTTCACGCGCGCTCAGCGCCGTCACGACACCCGACTGCGGCGCATAGACATCGACAAGGCGGGAGGTTTTGCCGGAAATACGC
>TARA_R110002110_G_scaffold25867_24_pt1 | contig 13654 bp, 14 predicted proteins | sample TARA_R110002110 | Tara Oceans TARA_R110002110 (sample SAMEA4397330) | marine metagenome | biome: Polar Biome; feature: [SRF] surface water layer (ENVO:00010504); material: water (ENVO:00002006), including particulate matter (ENVO:01000060) such as... | depth 5 m
TTGAAAGCCTTGTAACGCCGCATGCTGCGCGAATGTCCGGTATGCGGACATGGCCAACTTTCGCCGGAAGCGAGGCCAAGGCAGTTCTCGGGAAATCCACAGGTATCTAAATGCTCACGCCAAAGATGCTTCCGACACCGGCGGTGATGGCCATCGCCGCCGCGCCCCAGAACAACACGCGGATGGTTGCGCGCGGCTTTGGGGCTCCGCCAACATGGGCGCCCAATGCACCAAGGCCTGCGAGGCAGATCAGGGTCGTGACAACAACAATCGGGATAATCTTGTCGCTTGGTGCCAATATAGCGGCGCCGAGTGGCAAAGCTGCCGCGATGGTAAATGTAAGCCCAGAGGCAAGCGCAGCCTGCAATGGATTTGCAACATGCACTTCGGAAAGGCCAAGCTCATCTCGAACATGCGCGCCGAGCGCATCTTTGACGGTCAATTCCCGTGCAACCAGAGCGGCAGTTTCGACAGACAGTCCGCGCGACTGATAGATCGACGCCAGTTCTGCTTCTTCGGATTCCGGCATGTTGATGAGGGATTGCTTTTCGCGAAGAATGTCGGCGCGTTCGACGTCGGACTGCGAACTGACCGAAACATACTCGCCAGCCGCCATCGACATTGCGCCTGCGGCAAGCCCAGCGGCCCCGGCCAGTAAGATCGCGGTCGAGCTGGGGGCCGCCGCAGCAACCCCGACGATCAGGGAAGAAACCGACACAATGCCGTCGTTGGCACCCAAAACAGACGCGCGCAGCCAGCCGGCGCGATTGATGAAATGCGGCTCTGTGTGCGCAGATGCGAAAGGAAGGGGCATGGGCGACACCGGGACTCCGTCAAAAATGGGACAGCGGCGCAATTCAGCAACTGCCATAAATCGATCTGGCGATCTCTTGGCATATGGCAGATCCGACGCGCAAACAACAGAAAAAGCGGTCTCACCGGGCTTGAACCGGCCAACGGTCAGTGCGCTCAACACACACGCCCGCGATGGGGTTTTCCTTCCAGCCACCAACGGCTATCATCGGCTTTGCAGCAGCCCCTCCCCAGAAAGCCCCGATGAAGCAAGCCGTGTTCCACTCTCCCTTCGGGCCGTTTGCGGTGATCGAGGAAGCAGGCCTGATCACCCGGATCGACTGGACCGGCCGCCGCAGTGACCCGACGCCGTTGCTGCGCGAGGCTTGCCGTCAGTTGGGCGCGTATTTTGACGGAACGCTTCAGGTGTTTGACCTGCCGCTGGATTTCGGAGGCGGGTTTCAGGGCGAAGTGCGCCGCGCGATGGGGGCGATTCCCTATGGCGAAACCCGGACTTATGGTGATCTTGCGCGTGATCTGGGGCGTCCGGCCCAGGCCATCGGCCAGGCCTGCGGTGCCAACCCCATTCCCATCCTGATCCCTTGCCACAGGGTTCTGGGGGCGAATACCCTGGGCGGATTTTCGGCACCGGGCGGTGTGGAAACCAAGATCGCGCTGCTGAAGCTCGAAGGGTCAGCCGGGCTGTTGATCTGAAACCCGGTTTGGCGCTCTCTCCGCAGAATGATCGTTGAAAATCAGGGCTTTTCGGGGATGATCTGCTGCGCGATTCCGGCGAAGATCAAGTAAAGCGAGGTGATGATCAGGCCCCAGTGCGCGAGGCTGCCAAGTCGGAAATCGACAAAGGTCGCCCAACCGGCAAGCAAGGTCCAGACCAGCGCCATCGGCAATGAGACCAGATGCCAGCGCTGCGTGCGGGTCGGGTGGATGAATTTCAGCGGCAGGAACATGGCGATGGTCAATACCACTCCCAGCGCCAGAATGACCGGGGGGCCGGGTTGCACGGCGAACATCACCAGCACGAACATATTCCAGCAAGCCGGAAACCCTGAAAAGGAATTGTCCTTTGTTTTCATTCTGGTATCGGAAAAGTAGATGACCGAGCCATAGGTGATGACCACGATGACCAACCAACCCGGCCAACCCGGCAGCAGACCGGATTTGAACAGCGCGAAGGCCGGTATGAAAACATAGGTCAGGTAGTCGATGATCAGATCCAGCAACCCGCCGTCATAGATCGGAAAGTTCTTTTTGACCCTGTAACGCCGGGCGAGGGGGCCGTCTATGCCATCGACGGCAAGGGCAATGACCAGCCACCAGAACATCAGGCTCCAGTTTTGCTCAACCGCCGCCAGCATCGCGAGCATCGCCAGAACCGCACCGGTGGCTGTCAGAAGATGAACCAAAAGAGCCTTTATCTTCAAGGTCATGGCTTGGGCTTTCTCGTCTCGTTGTCGGGTCAGGCTCGGGGGTGTGCGCGTGCGTATACTTCCATCAGGCGCGCGGTATCAACTGCCGTGTAGGCCTGGGTGGTGGAAAGCGAGGCATGCCCGAGCAATTCCTGGATCGCGCGAAGGTCGCCGCCCGCTGACAGAAGGTGCGTTGCGAAGGAGTGGCGCAGCGCGTGGGGCGTGGCGCTGGCCGGCAGCCCGAGGCGGGCGCGCGTGCGCTCCATCGCGGCGGAAATCAGGCGCGGGTTCAACGGCCCGCCGCGCACCCCGCGAAACAACGGCGCGTCGCGTGTCATCCCGAACGGGCAGAGGGCAAGGTAGCGTTGCACCGCTTCGGCGGCGGCGGGAAGCACGGGAACAAGGCGTTCCTTGCCGCCCTTGCCAATGATGCGCAGGACGGCGGGCAGGGGGGCGGCCGCGCCGGTCAGGCCCAGGGCCTCGGAAATCCGCAACCCGCAGCCGTAAAGCAGGGTGACCACCGCGGTATCGCGCGCGGCAACCCAATCCTGGCGCGCGTCATCGCCAACGGTGGCCAGCACATCCCGCGCGGCGGTCACGTCCAGCGGGCGCGGCAGTTTGCGGCGGAATTTCGGGGCGCGAGTGGACAGCGTGGCGGTGGCATCGACCCCTTCGCGATCGGCCAGCCAGGCGGTAAAGCCCTTGACCGCCGACAGCGCCCGCGCCATCGAGCGCGCCGAAACCCCGCGCCCGCGTTCATGCGCCATCCAGGCGCGCAAATCCGTTTGCGGAAGGGTCACAAGGGCGGCCAGCCCTTCGGTGCCGCCGCGATGTCCGGCGAGAAAGGCCAGATAGCCCGAAACGTCGGTGGCGTAGGCTTTCAGCGTGTTTTCGGCCCGCCCGTCCAGCGCCCTTATCTGTACCATCCATTGTGCCAGGGCGTCGCGTGCTGCGGGCGAGAGGGCGAGGGTCATGACAGCCAGCGGCGCATCGTTCGCTCGAACACTCCAGCGAAAAAAGCCAAAAGATCAGTGCCCTGGGTTGGCTTGAAATGATGCGGGTCCTCGGACCCCATCACCAGCATCCCCGGCAGGCGGCCCTTGCCGAAATCAAGTCGCAGCAATGCCTCTGACCGTACCCAGCCCGCCTTTTCGCCGTAAAGCTCATCTGATGCCGGCACGACCTGGCGCAGCGTCACCGGGCGCAGCGAGACATTGCGCCCGCCCGAAACATAGTCGGCGACAAAGCCGGGTTCCGCGACATACAGCACCTCGCCCAGTTTGCGCAGTGCCGGGTCATCGGCGTTTTGCACCGATTCCAGCACGAGGCGGATGCTGTCAACGCGCAGCGTCTGGGCCACGTCGCCCGCCAGGCTTTGCAGAAAGTCCTGAAAGTTGAGTGGGTCGAGCATCTGTAGAATGGCGCGGTGCACCTGGTTTGTGCCGGCGAGGTTTTCATAGGCGGCGGCGATGACGGACCGATGCGTATCTTCCAGGCGGTCCAGCCGGGTTTCCAGCCGTTCCATCGCGATACCGCGAAGATCGACGATATTGGTGCCCATCGCGCGTTCGTTCGCAGCGATCAGGGCGCGCATCACGTCGATGTCTTCGAGGACACTTTCAGGTTCTGCGATGATGCGGTCCCGCATATCCTGCTCTATCATGTCTGTTTTGCCCGGTTTCTGCGTTGATTTCGCCAAACTATAGGGAAATTCCGGAGGGCGCGAAAGGGTTTTGGCGAAGGGCCGGGCGTGGGGCCTGTCCGGGGCCGGGCACGGGGCGTGTACGGGCGGGGGCTTCTGCGGTCGTGAGGGATCTGGTAGAACGGGGTGAAACGGCGAAAAAGGGGCGGCGCGTGGTGGCGATACTGGTTCTGTACACGGGCGGCACCATCGGGATGACGGCGGGGCCGGACGGGCTGACCCCGGCACCGGGTCTCGTTGAAGAGGCGCTGGAGGGCCTCGGCCTCGATGCGGTGGAGCTTGAGGTGTTCGCGCCGCTGCTCGACAGTGCGGATGTCGGTGCGAAAGACTGGAACCGTATCATTGCGCGGGTGCGGTCCCGGGCGGGGCCGGTGGTTGTTGTTCACGGCACCGATACCATGAGCTTTACCGGCGCGGCGCTGTCTTGTGCGCTGGCGGGGCGGGACGCGCCTGTCATCCTTTGCGGCTCCATGAAGCCATTGGGAACCGGCGGCGACGGAGAGGCGAACCTTGCCCTGGCCTTGAAGGCGGCGACGTCGGCAGGGCCGGGGGTGTGGCTGGCGTTCGCGGGCAGGCTGCTGGCGGCGGCGGGGTTGCAAAAACGGGCGAGCGATGTGGCCGACGCCTTCATCTCGGTTGCGCAAGCAGCCTTGCCCCCGGTCACAACTGCGCAGTTCGACGCGCGACGCCTGGCGATTGTCACGCTGTCGCCCGGTTTGCCCGCTGACTCCGTGGCCGCGATGCTGGGCGCGCTTGACGGGGCAGTGCTGCGGGTTTTCGGTGCCGGAACGATGATGGATGACCCGGCGCTGCGCAAGGTGCTGCACGACGCCACGCGCCAGGGAAAACGACTTCGCGCGGTCAGCCAGTGCACGACGGGCGGGGTAGCGCCTGCGGCCTATGCGGCGGGGGCCGGGCTTTGGGCGGCAGGCGTTGAAAACGGCGGCACAGAGACGCCGGAACTGGCGCTGATGCGGTTGTGGCTCGATTTGCCGGGATAGGCCCAAAACGCAAAAGGGGCAGGCAAAGCCCACCCCGACCTGCGTCAGTCTGCAATTCAGATGTTACAGAATTTTCTGACCGGTCTTGGCCCAATCCTTCATGAACTGGTCAAGCCCCTTGTCGGTCAGCACATGGCTGGCCAGACCTTTGATCACGGCGGGCGGCGCGGTGATGACGTCGGCCCCGATCAGCGCGCATTGCGTGACATGGTTGGCCGTGCGGATCGAGGCGGCAAGGATCTGCGTCTCGAAACCGTAGTTGTCATAGACTGTGCGGATGTCGGAAATCAGGTCGAGCCCGTCGAGGTTGATGTCATCCAGACGCCCGATGAAGGGGCTGATGAAGGTTGCACCGGCCTTGGCGGCGACCAGGGCCTGGTTGGTGCTGAAGCACAGGGTCACGTTGACCATGAAACCTTCGGAAGACAGCACCTTGCAGGTCTTCAACCCGTCCCAGGTCAGCGGTACTTTTACTGCGATGTTCGGGGCGATCGCGGCCAGCTTGCGGCCTTCGGCAATCATCTCGTCCGCGGTCAGGGCGACGACCTCGGCCGAAACCGGACCCGAAACGATGCCACAGATTTCCTTGGTGACTTCCAGAATGTCGCGGCCCGATTTCAGGATCAGTGACGGGTTGGTGGTGACGCCGTCCACCATGCCAAGATCGTTCAGTTCGGAAATGGCGGCGACATCGGCGGTATCGACAAAGAATTTCATGGCAATGTTCCTTTGGGTGTTGTTGCGGGGTTTGGCGGTGTATTAGCGCAAACACAAGGCTTGGGAAAGGGATTGGCGTGAAAGCGGCGTTTTGGGCAGAAGGCGGTGTGATCGGCGTCGCTTTGACCGAAAGCTTTGGCCGCAGCCTAGGCCCGGTGCTGGATTATCGCGCCCCCGAAGGCGGTTGTGCCCTGGGGGATTTTGTCGAGGTGCCGCTGGGGCCGCGCAAGATCCTCGGTGTCGTCTGGGGGGCGGGCGAGGGCAAGCTTGACCCGGCGCGCCTGCGCCAGGCATACCGCGTGCTTGATGTGCCGCCGATGCGCGATGAAATGCGCGCGTTTCTGACGCGCGCTGCCGAATATACCCTGACTCCGCTGCCAGCGATGTTGCGCCTTGCCACCCGAGCGCCCGGGCTGGACAGCCCGCCTGCCACCCGCCGCATTTACCGGCTGGGCGAGGGCACGCCCGCCCGCGCGACCGAGGCCCGCGCCCGTGTGCTGACGGTGCTGCGCGAATATGGCGGCCTGGCTTTCACCCTGCCGGAGTTGGCTGACCAGGCGGGCGTGACATCTTCGGTCATCAAGGGGCTGGTGAAATCGGGTGCTGTGCTGGAACAGGACGCGCCCCGCGATCTGCCCTATCCGCCGATGAACCCGGCGGCGATGCAAGTGCGGCTGTCGGGCGATCAGGTGACGGCAGGCGACGCCCTGGTCGCCGCCGTTGCGATGGGCGGGTATTCCGCCACGCTGCTGCGCGGCGTCACCGGTTCGGGCAAGACAGAGGTCTATCTCGAGGCTGTCGCCGAATGTCTGCGCGCGGGCCGCCAGGCGTTGGTGCTGCTGCCCGAAATTGCCCTGACATCCGAATTCCTGAACCGGGTCGAGGCGCGGTTTGGCGCGCGGCCCGCCGAATGGCATTCGGGGGTGACAATGACCGAACGCCGCCGGCTGTGGCGCATGGCGGCGTCGGGCGGGGCGCAGTTCGTGGCGGGCGCGCGTTCGGCGCTGTTCCTGCCGTTTCGCGACCTCGGGCTGATCGTGGTCGATGAAGAGCATGACAGTTCGTACAAGCAGGAAGAGGGCGTGATCTATAATGCCCGCGACATGGCGGTGCTGCGCGGCGCAATCACCGGGGCGGCGGTGGTGCTGGCCTCGGCCACGCCCAGCCTTGAAAGCTGGGTCAACGCGCAGTCGGGCAAATACACGCGTCTTGACCTTGGCGCACGCTTTGGCGAGGCGCGGATGCCCGAGATGCGCGCCATCGACATGCGCGCCGAAAAGCTGCCCGGCAACCGCTGGATTTCCGGGGTGCTGGCTGCAGAGGTCACGGCGCGGGTGCAGGCAGGTGAGCAATCGCTGATCTTCCTCAATCGGCGCGGCTATGCACCCGTTACCCTGTGCCGCGCCTGCGGCCAGCAGGTTGCCTGCGACGACTGCGACGCGCGTATGGTCGAACATCGTTTCCTCAAACGCCTGATGTGTCACCAGTGCGGTGCCACCAGACCGCTGCCGCAAACCTGCCCCTCTTGCGGGGTGGAAGGGCGGATGGCTCCGGTGGGCCCCGGCGTCGAACGTCTGGCCGAAGAGGTGACGGCCCTGTTCCCCGACGCCCGTGTCGCGGTGCTGTCGTCCGATCTGTTCGGTTCCGCGCGCGCGCTGAAAGAGCAGATAGAGGTCATCGCCGCAGGCGGGGCCGACATCATCATCGGCACGCAGATCGTTGCCAAGGGTCACAACTTTCCGCTCTTGACACTGGTGGGTGTGATCGACGCCGATCTCGGTCTCCAGGGTTCCGACCTGCGCGCGGCGGAACGGACGTTTCAACTGATGCGCCAGGTCGCGGGCCGGGCAGGACGCGCCGACAGGCCAGGCACGGCCCTGCTGCAAACCTATCAACCCGAACACCCGGTGATCCGCGCCATCCTCGGTGGCGACGAAGAGGCGTTCTGGACGGCTGAGGCGGCAGAGCGCCAGCAGGCGGGTGTGCCGCCCTACGGGCGCATGGCGGGAATTATACTGTCGTCGCCCGATGTCACCCGGGTCTTTGACTTCGGTGCCGAACTCGCCCGACGCGACGACCCGCTGCGCCGCATCGGGGCCCGGGTTTTCGGCCCGGCACCGGCCCCCATCGCGCGGGTGCGGGGCCGCCACCGCGTCCGCCTGCTGGTCAAGGCCGACAAAAGCGCGCCACTCCAGGCCGCGATTGCCCGCTGGATAGATCAACTCAAGCCACCGGTAAACCTGCGCATCGCAATCGACATCGACCCGCAAAGCTTTCTCTGATCCAGCGCGTTCTTTTCGGCGAAAATATCCCGGGGGGTGAAGGCGCCCAAAGGCGCAGCAGCGGGGCAGCGCCCCCAGCCTGCCATGGCCCGTCATCACGGGCCCTGGTCAGCAAGTGCCTCATGTGCCCGGCTTTTCAGATCCTTCAAACCGGAATCGTCCGGCCATGCCTGCCACCGGGCGCAGGCTGCCAGCCGCAATCGCCAGAATGACTGCCCCAAGCCGGGATCAAACGTCCGCACCGGGTGCGGTGCCCAGAAACATTTGCGCGCAGGCATGGGGGCCGGCATTCGCAGCCGGAAAAATCATGGTCAGATTTGAAGAGCGAAATATCGGAACGGAGCAGATTGGTACAATTTTCGACTCGTCGCCGCTCTGAAAGCCAATTATGCAAACGGCATGACCCTGCGCATCCTTCCCATCGCCGAGACGCTAGACCTGCCCTTCTGGCGCAAGCCAGTGTTCTTGCTTTTCCTGATGGCAGCGGCGCAGCCGATCTCATTTGCCACCTGGTCTGCCCTGCTGAACAACTTCGTGATCGAGGCTGCGGGCTTTACCGGCGTTGAAATCGGCTGGCTGCACACGGTGCGCGAGATTCCGGGCTTGCTGGCTGTGGGCGTCATCGCGGTGCTGATGCTGGTGCGTGAACAGGTGCTGGCGCTGATTTCGCTGCTGCTGCTGGGCGTCGCTACCGCCGTGACAGCCTGGTTTCCCAGCTTTGGCGGGTTGTTGTTCGTGACCCTGCTGTCGTCGATCGGATTTCACTATTTCGAGACGGTCAACCAATCGCTGCAACTTCAATGGATCGACAAAAAGCGTGCGCCGCAGGTGATTGGCTGGATCGTCGCGGTCGGGTCCGGTGCTTCGCTGGTGGCATATGGTCTGATCGTGCTGACCTGGCAGTTTTTCGAGCTTGACTACAACACCGTTTATATTGCGGCCGGGGCGGTGACGATATTGATCGCGGCTTACGGCGTTCTGGCCTTTCCGCAATTCGAGGCCGCTCACAGGCAGAACAAGCGTATGGTACTGCGCCGCCGCTACTGGCTCTATTACCTGTTGCAGTTCATGTCCGGTGCGCGGCGTCAGATCTTTGTCGTGTTCGCGGCCTTCATGATGGTCGAGCATTTCGGAATGGATGTGCGGGCGTTGACGGCGCTGTTCATGGTCAACTATCTGGCCAATATGGTCATTTCTCCGTTTATCGGCCGCTGGATCGGGCGTTTTGGCGAGCGGGTGATGTTGCTGGTCGAATATTCCGGCCTCGCCATGATCTTTGCAGCCTATGGCGCGCTTTATGTGTTTGAGTGGAGCTGGCAGATCGCGGCGGGGCTGTATGTGGCGAACCATCTGTTCTTTTCGATGGCCTTTGCGATCAAGACCTACTTTCAGAAAATCGCCGACCCGGCAGACATGGCGCCGACCGCCGCCGTCGCCTTCACGATCAACCACATCGCGGCGGTGTTTCTGCCGGCGGGGCTGGGTTATCTCTGGGTCGTATCGCCCGGGGCGGTGTTTGTGCTGGCTGCGGGGATGGCGGTTACCTCGCTGCTGCTGGGCTTTTTGATCCCACGTCACCCCGAGCCGGGGAATGAGACGGTTTTCGCCACGCGCCGCCGGGCGGTCGCTTGACCTGACAGACCGGGGCCGATACCCCGCCGTTGCACATCCGAAAAAAAGGGTTCCACCATGACAACCTATTCCGCGCTTACCACCTTGACCGGGCAGGACGCAGCCGAAGGCCTGGCCGAAGCGATGGAAGGGATGGAGCCCGAGCCGACAGGCGTTGGCGTCTTCGAGATCGAAGATGACAGTGGGCTGTGGGAAGTGGGGGCTTATTTTCTGGATGCACCGGACCTGGTGACGCTGGAACTGCTTGCCACTGCCTTTCAGGCGCGGCCCTTCGCGGTTTCGGAAATTCCCGATATCGACTGGGTCGCCAAGGTCCGGCGAGAGCTGAGCCCCGTCGATGCCGGGCGCTTCTTTGTCTTCGGCAGTCATGACGCCGACAAGGTACCCCGGGACAAAGCCCGAGTCGCCTTGCAGATCGAGGCGACTGTCGCCTTCGGCACCGGCCACCACGGCACGACGCTTGGCTGTCTGCGCGCTTTTGACAAGCTGGCCGCCCAGGGTTTTGCCCCGGCTCGGGTGGCCGACATCGGCTGTGGCACGGCGGTTCTGGCGATGGCGGCCGCCAGCATTCTGCCCGGCGCGTTGGTGATCGCGTCCGATATCGACAAGGTGGCGGTGGATGTGGCCCGTGCCAATGTCGCGATCAACAACCTCGACGGTCGGGTGGAATGCCTCGAGGCGGCGGGTTTTGCCCATCCCCGCCTGCGCGAGGCCGCCCCGTTCGATCTGGTCTTCGCAAATATCCTGAAAGGTCCGCTGATCGAACTGGCACCTGACATGGCAAAGCATGTGGCCGAGGACGGTGTGTGCATCCTGTCGGGGTTGCTTTGCGTTCAGGCCGAATCAATTACCGCAGCGTATGTTACCGCCGGTTTTGCCCCGATTTCGCGCGATGACATCGGAGAATGGTCGACTTTGGTGCTGCGCCGGACCTGATCTGGCCCGGCAGGCCGCGACTGTTTCCGTTCTGGCAACCGATATTGCCAAGATGTCCGAATGATGCCCTAATTCCGCCATATTGCGCTTTGGGGGGGGCGATAGTGAATTGGAATGACGGTATCTGACAGGGAAGATTTTGAAAGGCGCGTGCGCTTTGTGCAGCGCGAACACGCAGCGGGCCGGGGCTTTGACGCGCCCGGAACTCTGGGCCGGGCGCATTTTTATCGCAAGTCATATGACTTGCGGCTCGGCGTGATGATGCCGGCCGTCATATTGATTGTCGCGGTGTTCTGTCTGAAAGGGATGATTCACTTTCAAACCGGCAGTCAGGTCTATGATCAGCGGGTAGACGAATTGCGCCGTGGTGAAGGCCTGTCCCGGCTTGGTGGGGTTTTGATGACGGCAGACCCGATCACGGTCTGGGTGTCATATATCCTGCATCAAGGCTTTCGCGGATGAATCGGGCGTCGCAAAACAAAAAGGCCGCATCCCGTTCCGGGTGCGACCTTTGCGTCATCGATGAACCGGCGACCATTTGCGCCGGGCGGGTCTTTCCTGCTCAGAGCGAGTTGATGTCCGAGCGGCAAAGGCCGATATCGTCCAATTCGCGGTCGGTCAGTTTCGAGAGCGCCTTGCGGGTCGTGCGGGAATCATTCCACGACACCAGCATCGCTGCAAAATTGCTGATGAATTGAATGGTGTGGTAGGTTGCGATAGCGCCAAAGGGCGCGTGGCGGGTCGATGTGACGGCGGCCATGGCGGTTGTCCTTTTCAAGGCTGCGTCTGTTCGCAGCAGGTTACTTCATGATCGGCAAATAGCGATGCGATCGAGGCAACTCAACGGGTGTTTTGACATGGCCGGGTTGCAGCACCTGCATGGCTGAACGCCTCATTTTCGCCTTGTTTACAAGGGTTGCGGGCGAAGTGTCGCTTTCAGGACGCCGAGCGTCGAAACCATGCCGGAAACGCCGGGCAGATCGCGCCGATTTTACGCACTTGGCGGATGTTCTCTTTTCGTGCTATTCAGTCCGAAAGCAAACAAGGGGTGGGTATGCGGGTTTTGGGCATTGATCCGGGGTTGCGAAACCTTGGATGGGGCGTGATCGACGTTGCCGGCGCGCGGTTGAGCCATGTCGCAAACGGAATCTGCCACTCTTCTGCCGCCGACGGCGACCTCGCGCAGCGGCTCTTGTCGCTGTTCGATCAGCTTTCTGCCGTCTTGCGCCAGTATTGCCCCGACGCGGCCGCTGTGGAGCATACCTTTGTCAACAAGGATGCGGTGGCGACGCTGAAGCTGGGGCAGGCGCGCGGCATCGCGCTGCTGGTTCCGGCGCAGGCGGGGTTGACTGTTGGCGAATACGCCCCGAACGCAGTGAAAAAGACGGTCGTGGGGGTGGGCCATGCAGCAAAAGCGCAGGTCGATCATATGGTGCGGGTGCAATTGCCGGGAATCGTCATCGCAGGGCCGGATGCGGCGGATGCGCTGGCCATCGCGATCTGTCACGCGCATCATCTGCAAAGTGCGGGTCGTTTGCAGGCCGCCATGAAAAGGGCTGTGGGATGATCGGGAAAATTGCGGGGCGGCTGGAGTATCGCGGCGCGGACCATGTGCTGATCGATGTGCGCGGTGTCGGCTATATTGTCCATGTTTCGGACCGCACGCTCGCGGGGTTGCCGGCGGTGGGCGAGGCGGTGGCGCTGTTCACCGAACTTCTGGTGCGCGAAGATCTGCTGCAACTGTTCGGTTTTCCGACCTTACTGGACAAGGAATGGCACCGGCTGTTGGTGACGGTACAGGGCGTGGGCGCCAAGGCGGCGATGGCAATATTGGGCACGCTTGGGGCCGAAGGCGTGGCGCGGGCGATTGCGCTTGGCGATGCCAGGGCGGTACAGGCGGCCCCGGGCGTTGGCCCCAAGATCGCGCAACGTGTGGTGCTGGAGCTGAAATCGAAGGCTCCGACCGTGATGGCGATGGGCGCGAACGCCGCCTCGACCGCAGGGGCCTCGCCAGACGACAGCGTGATCGAAACCATGGCCCCGGCCAGGCCGAAAGCCACCCCGTACCCCGATGCGGGGCCGTCGCGCGCGGCCCATAGCGCCGAGGCACTGTCGGCGCTGATCAATCTTGGCTATGGCCACGGAGATGCCGCACAGGCGGTGGCGCAGGCGGCGGGCGGGAATGACGCGTCCGATACCGGCGCGCTGATCCGTGCCGCGCTGAAGCTGTTGGCCCCCAAGGCATGAACCCGTTTGCGTTGACGCGCCAAAACGCAGAAAGTCCGCTGCATGTCTGAACCCGACCCCACCTTGCGCCCCGAAAGCCTGCCCGAAGACAGTGACCGTGCGATGCGGCCCCAGGCGCTCGAGGAATTTGTCGGTCAGGCCGAGGCGCGGGCCAATCTGCGGATTTTCATCGAATCGGCAAAGATGCGCGGCGAGGCGATGGACCACACCTTGTTTCACGGCCCTCCGGGCCTTGGCAAAACCACGCTGGCGCAGATCATGGCGCGGGAGCTGGGCGTCGGCTTTCGCATGACATCCGGCCCGGTCCTGGCGCGGGCGGGCGATCTTGCGGCGATCCTGACCAATCTTGAGCCGCGCGACGTGCTTTTCATCGATGAAATTCATCGCCTGTCGCCCGTGGTCGAAGAGGTGCTGTATCCGGCGATGGAAGATTTCGCGCTGGACCTGGTGATCGGCGAGGGGCCTGCGGCGCGAACCGTGCGGATTGACCTGCAACCCTTTACGCTGGTGGGGGCGACGACACGCCTTGGCCTGCTGACAACACCGCTGCGCGACCGCTTCGGCATTCCGACCCGGTTGGAGTTTTACACCGAGGACGAGTTGGACCTGATCGTCACGCGTGGCGCCCGCCTGCTGGGGGTCCGGGCCGAAGCGGCAGGCACCCGCGAGATTGCCAAACGCGCCCGCGGCACGCCCCGCATCGCAGGTCGGCTGCTGCGCCGCGTGGTGGATTTCGTGCTGGTCGAGGGCGACGGCTGCCTGACGCGCGAAATAGCCGACCGCGCGCTGACGCGGCTGGGGGTGGACCATCTTGGCCTTGACGGGGCTGACCGGCGCTACATGCGGCTGCTGGCAGATCACTATGGCGGCGGGCCGGTCGGGGTAGAGACCATCGCCGCAGCGCTGTCCGAAGCCCGT
>TARA_R110002110_G_scaffold11562_7_pt1 | contig 13649 bp, 10 predicted proteins | sample TARA_R110002110 | Tara Oceans TARA_R110002110 (sample SAMEA4397330) | marine metagenome | biome: Polar Biome; feature: [SRF] surface water layer (ENVO:00010504); material: water (ENVO:00002006), including particulate matter (ENVO:01000060) such as... | depth 5 m
CCAAGAATTACTCAATCCTCTAATACTACTTCCACTTCGGGAACACCACTTCTATACAATTTAACCGCAGGTGATGTAGCCCCTGTGGGTGGAACAGGTTTAACTTTGGCTATATTTGGAGTCGGTGGCGGGGCAGTTAGTTCTGTTGTCCCCACCCCAGTTCCCGATAATTTTAACACAGGAACTGGATATAATACAGGAGATGTAATCACTATTCCACAAGCCTCGATTCCGGGTGGAACTGCCGACTTGATTATCACTTTAGTAGCCGCCGATTTCGCAGGAACTGGCGCACAAGGCATCTATATGGGTGGTTATAATTCGGGTGGAGTAATCGCTGACATGGGTAAGGGAAGCATCGTATCTTTGGATGGTAGTGTAACTGTTACACCAGTTAATGGTTTATCAAATCGTTCCGAAGGACAGATTCAATTATCTGTTCCTGCCTCAGCCATTACTGGCACAGCCGCAGGTGTAGCAGGCCGAGTTGCCACATATAGTGCTGCCACTACGCTTAATGGTGAAGCAAATCTAACTTTTGATGGGACCTCATTAGTTCTTACTGGAAATCTGTCTCAACTCGGTGGGAATGTTGGTTTCTTTGGCTCAGCAGCAGTAGCACAACAAGGCCCATTAACTCCATATGGTGCAACTCCTTCCGACCCTTCGAGTTTAGGTGCATTAGCCGGTTCTTCTGACCAAAACTTCAATGATATTCAAACCACATTAAATGATATCTATACAGCCTTGACTAATTTAGGATTGGCTTCATGATGAAAACATATAAATAGCAGTGAGACCGAGGTAATACTATGTTGTGCGAAAAATGTAAACAAGCAGTTAGATCGAGTCTTAATGAAGATGGTCACTGCAGATCGTGTGTTATCAATGCTAAATCTGATGCTTAAACTAACATCACAATAGACAACATATAAATAACAAGGGATTAGTATATTTATTATGAGTAATTCGGCTGCCGTCGGTAAATTACGTTTTAGTGGTGTCAGCCAAAAGGCAGGACTAACTGTAGAAGAGTTAGATGGCATACCTACTGTTAATAATGTCAATACCATTAAAGTTTCTAATGGGACTCTAACTGATGATGGCGGAGGTGTAGTCACACTTACTACTGGCGGAGGTGGAGGTGGCACAGGAACTGTTACTAATGTTGCTACTGGAACAGGATTAACAGGTGGACCTATTACTACAACAGGAACAATTGTTTTAGCAAACACTGCAGTTACTGCTGGTTCTTATACATCTACAGATATTACAGTAGATGCACAAGGAAGAATAACGTCTGCTGCTTCTGGTTCTGGAGGAAGTATCGGTGCAAACCCCACTGCAACTATAAGTGGAACTGCAGTTAATGGAGTAGCAACAACCTTTTTGAGATCAGATGGGGCCCCAGCATTAGCCAATACTACTGTTGCAGCAGGTAGTTATACTTATTCATCATTTACCGTAGATGCACAAGGCCGATTGTCTGCAGCAAGTTCTGGTGCCACCCCGGGAACTATGAGTTCTTGGGTATTATCTGACGGCGTAACCACACAAACTATTTTGGAAGGAAATACAGTTGTAGTTACTGGTGGAACTGGATTAACATCTACAGTTTCAGCCACAGATACTGTGACCTTAGTCTTAGATAACACGGCTGTAACGCCTGCTTCTTATGGTGATGCCACCAATGTAGCAACATTTACTGTTGACCAACAAGGTAGAATCACCGCAGCCGCCAATCAAACCATTCTTTATCCAATTCAGTCTTTTGATATTGCTACTAATCCAATTACAAGTGTTGAAAATGTTAGTGATGGAGACATTGTTACTTTCACAGAAGGTTTATTTATTAAACCTGTAGCCAATGTTGGCCCAGAGGTATTAATTGATTTATCTGCTACAGGCACTCCAAGTGCTGCTACTTTCTTGAGGGGTGATAATACTTGGTCTACACCAGCAGGTGGTTTCTCTAATTTTGATATCAGTGATGGTGCCATAACCCAAACCATTAATTCAGGAGATATCATTACATTTACAGGTGGGACTGCTTTAACAAGTGTTGTCTCTGCCGTCGACACAGTTACTTATAATTTAGATAACACTGCGGTAGCAGCAGGTAGTTATACTTATTCTTCACTAACAGTTGATGCCCAAGGAAGATTAACTGCTGCCAGTTCTGGAACGAGCCCGGGAACTATGAGTTCTTTTACTTTGGCAGGTGATACAGGTTCTAATCAAATAATTGCTGAAGGCAACACGATGACTTTATCTGGTGGAACTGGATTGTCATCAGTAGGTTCAGCCACAGACACAGTTACATTTAATTTAGATAATACTTCAGTTACTGCTGGTAGTTATACTGCATCTGACATTACTATCGATGCCCAAGGCAGGATAACAGCGGCTGCGTCAGGAACTTCTAATCCAGTAGGTGCAAATCCGACAGCAACTATAAGTGGAACTGCAGTTAATGGGACTGCTACTACATTTTTGAGATCTGATGGTGCTCCCGCACTCGCTAATACTGCTGTAGCAGCAGGTAGTTATACTTATTCTGCTATCACAGTTGATGCACAGGGCAGATTAACCTCAGCGTCTTCTGGTGCCGCCCCCGGAACGATGAGTTCTTGGTTATTGTCTGATGGGGCAACTACTGAAACCATTTCTGATGGCAATACTGCTACTTTTTCTGCTGGCACAGGTATTACTACCACTATTTCTCCCTTCGCTGTGGACACTCTTTTGATTGGTATGGCCGATACTGCAGTGATTGGTGGTGCTTATGGTGATGCTACCAACATACCCACTTTCAATGTGGATGCTCAAGGCAGGATTACTGCGGCTGCTGATGTCGCCATTTCATTTCCATCTACTGCAACTTTTACCCTAACTGCCGATTCCGGTTCTAATCAAACTATTGCTGATGGCAATACCATGGACATTGCCGGAGGAACTGGATTATCAACAGTAGTTGGTGCTACAGATACAGTTACAGTTAATTTAGATAATACAGCAGTTGCTGCTGGTTCTTATACTGCTTCAGATATTACTGTTGATGCTCAGGGGAGAATCACTGCCGCTTCTTCTGGAACTGGTAATCCCGTGGGTGCAAACCCCACTGCAACTATAAGTGGAAGTGTAGTTAATGGGACAGCAACAACCTTTATGAGATCTGATGGTGCACCTGCTTTGGCTAATACTGCAGTTACAGCAGGAAGTTATACTTATTCAGCATTAACAGTAGACGCCCAAGGAAGATTAACCTCAGCAAGTTCAGGCGCAGCCCCGGGAACGATGAGTTCATGGATTTTGTCAGATGGAGTTACTACTCAAACTATTGCAGATGGAAATACAGTTATAGTTACTGCAGGAACTGGAATTACTGCTGCCGTTACTGCAACAGATACTTTAACTATTACGAATACAGGTGTCACTTCAGCAGTTGCGGGAACTGGAATATCAGTATCTTCTGCTACAGGTGCCGTCACAATTGCTAATACAGGAGTAACATCGATTGTAGCAGGAACAAATATATCTATTTCGGGTGCTACTGGTGCAGTTACGATAACTGCCGCAGGGTCCATGTCTTCTTGGACATTGGCAGGAGATTCTGGTAGTGAATCTGTGGCTGATGGAAATACTGTCACTGTGGCTGGAGGAACAGCATTAACTACTGCAGTCACTGCTACAGATACTGTTACCATTGGTTTGGATAATACGGCTGTTTCAGCAGGAAGTTATACTGCTGCCAACATCACAGTAGATGCACAAGGAAGATTAACTGCGGCTGCAAGTGGTGCTGCCAACTCTGTTGGAGCAAATCCTACGGCTACTGTCAGTGGAACTGCAGTTAATGGAACTGCCACTACATTTATGCGTTCCGATGGTGCACCTGCTTTGGCCAATACTTCGGTGACTCCTGCTGCTTATGGTGATGCTACCAATGTTGCCACTTTTACAGTAGATGCACAAGGAAGGCTTACAGCAGCAGCCGATCAAGCCATTTCATTCCCAGCAGAAACATTTACTCTTACTGCAGATAGTGGGTCTAACCAAACCATTGGTGATGGCAATACTATGGATATTGCCGGAGGAACGGGATTATCAACAGTAGTCGGTGCTACAGATACAGTTACAGTTAATTTAGATAATACTTCAGTTACTGCTGCCGCATATACTTCTGCCAACATTACAATAGATGCTCAGGGGAGAATCACCGCTGCTGCAAGTGGCACAGCAAATCCAGCAGGTGCAAACCCCACTGCAACTATAAGTGGAACTGCAGTGAATGGAACTGCCACTACATTTATGAGATCTGATGGTGCACCAGCATTAGCCGCTACTGCTGTAACTGCAGGAAGTTATACTTATTCTTCACTAACTGTTGATGCACAAGGTCGATTGACTGCAGCGAGTTCAGGCGCAGCCCCGGGAACTATGAGTTCTTGGATATTGTCTGATGGTTCTACTACTCAAACAGTTGCTAATGGAAATACTGTCACAGTTACTGGCGGAACAGGACTTACGTCTACCGTTTCTGCCACAGATACTGTTACATTAGTCTTAGATAATACTGCTGTAACGGCGGCGGCCTACACCAGTGCTAACATTACGGTAGATGCACAAGGAAGAATCACTGCTGCTGCCAGCGGTGCAGCCAATCCTACTGCGGCCAATCCTACTGCGACAATAAGTGGAACTGCAGTTAACGGTTCGGCAGCCACCTTTTTGAGATCTGATGGTGCTCCTGCTTTGGCCAATACTGCTGTAACTGCTGGAAGTTATACTTATTCTGCACTAACTGTTGATGCTCAAGGCAGATTAACTGCAGCCAGTTCAGGCACAGCCCCGGGAACTATGAGTTCTTTTACTTTGACAGGAGATACTGGTTCTAATCAAACTATTGCTGAAGGTAATACGATGGATATAGCAGGTGGGGCAGGAGTATCAACAGTCGTAGGTGCTACCGATACAGTTACATTAAACCTTGACATTGATGGATTGACAGACATTGGACAATCCATCACTGATGATGATATATTAGCAATTGATAATGGCGCAAATGGGACTAATAGAAAAATAACTTTCTCAAGAGTAGCCGCATGGATTTCGGACAATGTGAGTATATTACATATTCGTGATGCAAGGGCTGATGGCGAATGGCCGCCCAATGACTATGATGATAAAGCAGTTTCATTTACTTTTACTGACGACATTACAGGTTCACCTAATAGTTGGGACTCCGTTATGACAATGAAAGGTTGGTCGGATAATTACAGGGTATGGCAGTTATGGTCATCAGCAGCAAGTGGGAGTCAATCAGTAGATGAAGTGCCTCTTTGGTTTCGTAGTGGTGAAGAGGATGTGCAGGCAGGTTGGGGGGATACAAAGCAAGTCCTTACCTTTGCAGGGACAGCACCAAATGTAGATGGTTCAAATGGTCAAGTTCTTCAAACAAACGGCTCAGGTGTTTTATCATGGGCTTCAGTATCGGGTGGTGGCGGTGCACCCGCAGATGCCCAATATGTTACTTTGGCTACGGATGGGGATCTTAGTGCAGAAAGAGTTCTTACGGCAGGCACAGCAATCAGTTTAACTGATGCAGGTGCAAATGGTGCAATTACAGTCGCTAATACAGGTGTAACTTCTAACGTAGCAGGCACAGGTATTGGAGTATCTGGTGCTACTGGTGCAGTTACTATTACTAATACTGGTGTTACTGCTGTTGCTGTCGGTCCTTCTGCTACTAACGTAGTTATATCTGGTGCCACAGGAAATGTAGCCTTCGATATTTTGAACCAAACAACACCCATTGTTGGAGGTCCTCCCGGAGTTATAGATTCATTGATAGATATCGGTGGAGGTCCTCAGCCAATAAACCAAGTTGCTTGGATTATGTTTGAAGAAACAACTCTTGGACTGGGACCATGTTATATTCCAATTTATCAACCGTGATAAGAACATATAAATAGGTAAACAGAGTAGTTATCTTTATGGAAAACACCATTATTGAATTGCCAACAGAATACTGGGGAATCATTCGCCAAGTTTTAGAAACATCACTTACTGCTAAGGGTTCAGATGGTGCACGGATGCTACATGAAATATTTGTGGCTTTTGACCAAGCAAACATTGATATTTTAGAGACAGAATCTATTGATCAGTAAAGTCTAACCCTAATCCCCGGGCAGTAATTAGTAAATCTTCTGTAAGTTCTTCGTTAATATATATTTGATTAAACTCATTAGTTCCACCTGTGCTAATATCTCCAAAACCACCTATGTGTCGGTCTCCGCCAACTAATGCAGCACCGAATGAGTCCATTCCAAATTGTTTCCACAGTAAGTGACCCACAAAACCAGTCATGAATATACCGACGAAAGGAACTAAATATTTATCTTTTTTATCTGTTGGGATAAACATGGCTAAACTACCTAACGTTAGTCCCCCGAAGCCAATTATAACGGCTTCCATGAGATCATTGCGGTCTACCATAGTATCTATTAAACAGGTTAACTACTTATATTTTGACAGGCTCTCCAGATGTTTCTCTAAAACTTCATTAAGTGTTTTTAACTCATTAGGATAAATCCCAATATAATAATAGTCCGCAGAGTTGCCATAAGCCAATTCTTTAATCCCTTTACGATAAATATATTTATCTCTTTTATTTATGACCCACTGTGCTATATGTCCCTCCGTCCTGCACAAACCCCAGAACTCTACAATAACTGGTTTATCGATCCCATTTTGTGGCCATAGTATCCAATCAGGAAGAAACTCTTCGTCATCTATAACTATTTGCGGTTCATATACACATTTCCAATTATGTTTCCAAAACCAATTATCAATCTTCGCTTCGCCATATGATGCCACTAAATTGCCATTTTTCGTTTTTACACGACTCAACCAATCACCTTGTAGTTTATCGATGCAAACATCTCCTCTTGATTAAGTTTACCAACCACTATAAAAATACGGCCATTTGTATCTTGGGCCTCAATTAGTTCATCTTTGGGTCTAAGTTTACACATCTTATCCAACCCCAAATTAAAAGGGTCTTCATGAGCATCATAATAATTTCCAGAACCAATCATAGTTCCTTGGTGATCCAGTAATTTACCAAAATATCTATGACTCGAGGAATACTCAGCATTTCCTTGTAGTAAAGATTTTAAAGGTGTTTCAACTAAGTGCTTAGTTTCGTTAACCAACCTATTTAACTCACCATCGGCGTATCCACCGTTTCCATTCTTTTCATATTTCGCTGTGCTGATAGATAATATTCCCTTTTCGTCTGGAAAGTGTATTACAGGTGATGCAGGATAACTGACACCTACTAATAGTATTTGGGTATCTTTACCTTTTGGTCCGTGGATTCGCCAGTGATCTCCAGAATTATTAGCACCTGTCCCCCGTTCCGTGGAAGACATCTTCACCATAGTTTCAATAATTTTATTAACACCGGGTTCACCAGATGCAAAATATCCCTCATCCGTCGTTCCGCCACGACTTGACACCATCTCCGGAATATGGGTCTTAGTAAACCTTTCAGAACTTATTTCTGGGAAATAAAATAACACCCTGCCATCACCAAGATCATATGAGTCCAGATATCGTGGCTGGTTACTCATAATACCGAAAGATTCAATTAGTGTAAATAGTTTTTCCCAATTTGTAGTAGTTAATTGTTTAGGTCCTTTTTCAATAAAGTTATTTTCATACCAGATAGTCTTACCATCAATCGGTATCATAGATAATCATTACCATCCCAACTATTTATATTTGGTGGCTGAAGATATTAGGAAGTTTCATATAGCAGGCACAATACATTGGTTGTATGTCTTCTCCCGAGCCAACTAAGAAGCGGGCAACAGTTGTTCAAGTTGATAGAAAAATAGATGAATTGACTGAACAGTTGGATATTATGTCATCAGACATTAAAGATATTAAGGAAATTATGAAAACATATATCGAGATGAGGCTTAAAGAATCTACTATCCAAATACCAAAAAATGATGCTAATGATCGGATGTATGGGTGAGATGTTTGAAATCAAAAGAGATTTGGAAAAAGGTCATCGTGTGGCGTTTTATTAGCATACTAATAACTTTAATAGTTACATTTTTATATACGGGCAACCTACAAGAAAGTTCTGAACTTACTTTCGTCTTACATACATTATATCTACCGTGCCATTATGCTTTTGAAAGATTGTGGGAGCCATAGTTTCAAAAACTTTCCAGATATTCTACATACTGTGGTCTAAGCCAATCTTTTAAACAGTCACCATTGACTATTTTGTATGTATGAAGTTTGTTATGCATATTTCTTGAAAAAACATCTGGTTTTAAATATATGCGGAAGTAATGGTATAATTTATTAGCATTGAGTAATTTACTGTAGTCAGAGTGTTCTTTATGTGTAAAAGAAATCAAATCTTTTAGAACTAATCCATTGGGATATTGTTTTAATGTTTTAACTAACAATCCGAGTAGCATTGCTTGAATACCAGATTTTCCATTTGTTTTGCGACTACCGATGCTCATGCGAATAACTCGTGAGGCTTTACCATAACAATCAACATCACAGAAATAGTTTCCACGATGGCTTGATTCCTTCTTAGTTCTCAATTCATTACACCATAAACAGTTCATGTTACCACCTTCAAAATAATCTTCTTTGTTTGCCTACACTTTTGTCATCAAATGTTTGATCTACCCATTTACTAACGTGGGTATAAAGTTGAGTAATATAATCATCACAACCATATTTAGCAATAATATCTCGCATCAGTTCATCATATTTACTTACAGAACCATGACTAACAGTCATAATGGGTTTCCCCGGACACTTAACTTCTACTTCCACTCCAGTAAAAGGGTCAGTTTTCTTACCTGTGATAGTCATACACTTACCACTGATTGGAACACGCCTATAACTTGCACCACATTTTGTGCATCTGACTTTCTGTTGTCCGAAAGCACGAAGATTACCACGCATATCACGAATTAAGTGTGTATCTATAAGTTTAGCACTTTGTTTTTTATTATTTACAGAATGCAAGACATCACCTAAAGCGAATTGTGCCATGGTTTTTTGTCTCATACTTAGATTTATTTCTTTATCATTATATGGATTCCATTCAGGGCCATCATTACAATTAGAAGTATCATGTGTAAAACCGAATCCTTCTGATTCGCCATCAGTTCCTAATCTATCTTCAACAGTCTCTACCCATTTTTTAGCATCTTTGGGTGCTGCAGGTTTCCATACTCCATTTTCAGTAGTTCCTTTAGTAGCCTCATAGAAACCTATTGGATAACTATAACATGTGTCTACGTTTAATGCTTCCTTATCGATTTCATTAGGATTTATTCCCATAGTTAAAATTAATGGTGCATCCATCTGTCCACCACGACTTCTTGGCAAAAACTCACGGCTAAAGTTTAAGACACCTTCAGTAAGCATCATAATAGCATCAATATCTCCATCACAATTTCTTCGCTTAGCAGCATGATAAAATGGATGTCCATAATGTCCTTTTACACTTGTAAAACCAATGATTCGTGCAAGAATAGCACCAGAAGTGTGAGGTGCAATTCCCATAATTAACTGTCCAATCAATTCAGAACCCTTTGTTATGTTATAATAAGGATCCAACTCATAAATATATTTAAGTTCGTCATCAGTAAACTGACAGACTCTTACGATATCGTCCACACAATTTTGTGGAATTACTACATCTTGTGGAAATATTTCTACTACTTCTTCTACTGATTTCACTAAGTATCCCAATTCATGAGCCTGTTTCAGACTCATCCCAACCTCAGAAGGTTTAAAATGAGTCATTGTGATATCCACCATATCAAATCTAATAGTTCCGTCACGGAACACAGAGACCCCATGTTTTGCTCTAAGTATTGCCTTTTCCAGTGGTTCAATTACTGCTTCAGCGTTGCGAACATTCTTTACACCTTTGACTTTAGGAGGAGTAGTTATCTCACATTTCTCTAATGCAGCATCCCAGAGTTCTTTAATAGGCATTTGTTGCCATGTTTTCTCGTGAAAGCGTGTCTCTAAGCCACAACAAATGGATAAATGGGTCTCAGACTCACATACGCTACAGAAACGCTTAGAGACGCCTACTTTGCCTTCCTTTTCTAATGCATTGTTAATTAGTTTCTGCACACCACCAAGATCTCCAATCGGAAACAACCCGTGTGCCTTACTTGGTTTCATATGTCTCATCTTGCTTGCTTCTGGTTTACCCATACGAGCACCGATTCTATAAGTAGTTCGTGGCAGTATTTCGTAATCTGATATAAGATTCAAGAAATCTAAGGCATTTCCTTCCAGATTAATACGCATCCCAATATTTAATAAATTATTTATAATTAATTGTGCCACATCATTTAGTAGATTTCCGTTAGCATCTATATCTATATTTAATCTATATGCGATTTCTCTATATTCTGGTTTCACTATTACTGTGCTACCATCCCAAGAAACACTACAATTATTCATAAAGTCATACATTTCAATAGATGTAACATCAGTCAACCCTCTTGGAACCCAGCGAGGATCCATAGGAACATCATAAATCTTACATTGTTCTACTGCTTCTGTAAATGTTTGACTCAACACCATACCCCGGTTTTTTAATTCTGCTTCGTGCCACTCTTCTACATATGCTGAAGGCAACAAGGGATGGTTGTTTTCTAAAAACTCACCTACTGGAACTAATAGTTCTCCCAAGTCCCAAACTTTTTTGATAGGGTATCCTACTTCATTAGGCAATATCAATTCTAAATCTTTGCTTTCTTGGATTCTGCGCCCACTTCCATCTTCAAACTGCACATAAGGTCCATCAATAGTATCGCAAGGAGTTACCACAGTTCCCTTCCCCGGACGTTCATACTTTAATTGAGTTCCAATAGAAATAAAACCGCTGGTGGCCATCATAGTAGCGGGGTGCACAGCAGTAGTAGCCAAACCTGCTAATCGGGAACGACCATAGCGAAGTCTGAATCCTCCGATTGCCATAGGCATAGAAAATATAGGTCTTCCTGCCAATACCTCAGCAATATATTTAGGATTGGGTTTAATAGTTCCATCTCCAGCCTTAGTTTTCAGAAATTGATTTAACCAATCCCAGCCATCTAAATCTAATTGGGTGACATATTTTAGGATTTTAGGTGCTTTTAATACTAATCCTTCACACATTACCAATAAACACCCTTCTCTAACTTTATTATCTTTAACTCGATCTAAATCTCTTTGGCCTGTGACTTCTTTGCCTACACCTTCGCCATCAATAAATATAGGACAAGATTTAGCAATGATTTCTAATTCTGGATTTGAAGGTCTGTATTGTAGTCCACGATAAAGAGATACTTCTTCTTTGTATCTTTCTACTTCACCGAAAGTAAGTTGCGGAACAGATAAATTAAAATCACGGCGTAGCATATCTGCAATTAGAACTGATAGTGCTTGACCTGTTCCACCAGCAGAACGAATAGGACCTGCGAAATTGACTGCTAAACATTGACTTCCATCAGCATTGGCAATAATTCTACAAGATACGACACCTTCAAGGGGTGCTACAAGGATTCCCTCAGTAAGAACTGCAAGACCAGCACAGATACCATGATATATACATAAAGCAGCCCTTAGAGTATCTAAGTTATTCATAGTATCCAATTCTTTTTTATATTCTTTTAATGTTATATTGTAATCTTGAAAAACTTCTTTACCATATCCCAAAATATAGCCAGCACCACCGCAATCATCACAAGAAATCTCATAACCACGACCACGAGGAATAGAACCTTTTCCATTACAAGGTTCACAATTGTTCTTTATACCATAAAGGAAGGATTCAGCACAAACTATACGAGCAATATCTAAAGCAACCAATTCACGATTTTCGTCATGAACTTTAGTTAATTTCCTTATCTGGTCTGCAGTATTTCTATCGTGCAGAAACTTTAATAATTTTTGGACACGTTCACTTAAGTCAATAGCCTGTGGAATCTCTATGACTAACTTAGGGTCAAAACCCCGGCTTTTAGCAATAGAGACCATTTCATAGACTCTATTACATTCAGTAGTTAAACGATTATTATACTCCTCTAAGGAGATACGCTCTGCTACCATAAAATATGTGGTTGCTACCACCTATATATTTATTCTGTGTATTTCTTCTTGATTCTCTTTTGCCAATGAACTATTTGATACAAATCAGGTTTACTTATTCCATATGATTTTCCTTTCTCTGCAATATCTTTATAAATCTTCCATGCGCCGTCACCCACATTATGAGTCGAAGTAAGAATTGTTGGACCACCATATCGATCTACCCATTTGTAAGTATGTTTTTCATCAGCACCAGATACTAAATCAAAACCTAAGATATCTCCATATTTGGCGACATCACGAATCTTCATTTTTGTCTTCATCAAATCCTTTCCTTTCACACGGCGTAAGCCATTTTCTTCTAAAATTATATCCACTCGATTTGTCCTACTACCAATATTCATTAGTATTCCCAATAACCCACCTATGGCCACCATATATAAAGCATTGGTCCAGAGTCTGTCAGGAAGTATGGCATAACCACTTATTATGAACCCAATACCCATTAATATACCAGTCGCCATAATATCACAACAAGAAAACATGTGCTCCAATCAATGCAGCAGTTCCGACAACTTTTGCACCAATAAATTGCTCAGAACTAAATACACCCCTCAATCTTAATGAAATTAAAATTAAATCTATTCCAATCACAAACCATATATCTTTAGGAAGTCCTAAAAAGGATTCGTGCCCTAATTCTTCTACTTCTTCTGAGATGCCCTTCAAATCCAAGTCAGACGATTTTTCGGAAGTATCCATGCTTTTAGTAGTGCGCCACTACTATTTGAAGTTTAGCAAATTAGATATAGTAGAAATGGTTAAATACTAAGTATGCCTCCAGACGGTATTCGATGGGAAAACGATGAAGAACCAGAACTTCACGACCAAGCATTAATAGAAAATGCACAGATGTTGGCTGATGCTACCAATAGAACTTTAAAAGATGTGTTAGCAGATCTTGAAGATGATGGTATTTTAAACGAATCTAATTTACCTGACGCTCACAGAAAAGGACAAGATTTAGTCGAAGAATTAAAAAGTGCTGCTGCATTAATAAATGTAGTTAAAGAAATTAATAAAGACATATCTGAAAATGGTGTTCTGAATGGAAAAAATAATAAGACTGAAGTAACTCTTGAAAGCACGTTTGAAGGTGATGTTGTTGATAGGGCTATTGCATCAGTTGAAAGAAAAGCACTAAAACTTAGAAAAATAATCGCAATTGTAGCACCCATCATACTACTTTTATCAGGTGGTGTAGGTTTAGAATACTTCTTAGAAGAAGAATCAAATACAGATGTTGGAATCTCTTTTGGTTGTATGGATGCAGGTGCCACTAATTATGACGAAGATGCTCAAGAAGATGATGAGTCATGTATATTTCTGCCCGAAGATGATTTTTGTAATCCTGAATGGATATATGAGGATACTTCCCGTGCAGTTAATGATGCAGATCTTTTAGTAGCATTTAAGTTCTATGATTCCGAAGATTGTGATATTACTAT
>TARA_R110002110_G_scaffold5743_1_pt1 | contig 13608 bp, 18 predicted proteins | sample TARA_R110002110 | Tara Oceans TARA_R110002110 (sample SAMEA4397330) | marine metagenome | biome: Polar Biome; feature: [SRF] surface water layer (ENVO:00010504); material: water (ENVO:00002006), including particulate matter (ENVO:01000060) such as... | depth 5 m
ATAAGTGCACTGGAATCAGTGTTACAGGAAATCTCTAACCTGCTTAACAAGAAGGAGCTATATGAAGAAAAAGACGGAAACGTTGTTAGAATCGACAAAGACCCAGGAAATCCCAAAAGTTAGATTAGCTTTAGAACCCGATTTAAAAAAAGCTGCTGAAGAAGCAGAAGCAAAAAGAAACAAACCCCCTTCACAAGAACGACTTCCTAAACCTACTGGATGGAGAATTTTAGTTTTACCTTTTCAACCTAAAAAAGTTACAAAAGGTGGAATTCATATAGCCGATACAGCGGCAGAAAGACAACACTTAGCTACTGTATGTGGCTTAGTACTAGCTATGGGACCCGATTGTTATAGTGATAGAAAACGCTATCCTGAAGGACCATGGTGTAAGAAAGGCGAATGGGTGATCTTTGCACGTTATGCAGGTTCACGATTTAAAATTATGGGAGGAGAAGTAAGAATCTTAAATGAAGATGAGGTTCTAGCAACAATACAAGATCCAGAAGAGATCTTGCAAGAACTATAAACATTAACATAGGAAGGAACTATGCCTACACAAGAAGAAAAGAAAAATGAAAAAATGGTAGATATCGACACAACGGGTCCGGGTGCCGAAATCGAAGTAACCGAAGAAAAAAAACCGGGTCAAGAAGTAGAGGTACAAAATGAAGAAGTTAAGCAAGACGATACTAAGTCCGCTGACACATCTGAGAAATCTGATGAGCAGCCTGTTGTTCAAGATAGCAAACCTGAACAAAAAGAAGACGAAAAATTAGAAGAGTATAGTGAAACAGTTAATAAAAGAATTGCTAAACTCACTAAGAAATGGAGAGAGGCAGAACGACAGAAAGATGCTGCAATCGATTATGCAAAAGGCGTTGAACATAAACGAAAACAATGGGAAACTAGATATGCAAAACTAGATTCTACTTATCTTAGGGATTCAGAAACAAGAGTTAAAAGCCAATTGGATGGAGTTAAAGGAAAATTAGCTGCAGCCATTGAAGCTGGAGACACGGCAAAACAAGTTGAAGCACAAGCTGAATTAAGTGCTTTAACAAGTGATGTTCGTAGCATTGAATCTCAAAAGTTAAAAAGAGAAGAATATGAAAAGGAGCCACGCACTCCCGCGTATGGTGGAGGAACACCGGAGCAAACTCCGACCCTTCCCCAAGTGGATGAAAAAGCAGAAAATTGGGCGACGAAAAATAATTGGTTCGGTAGCGACCGAGCTATGACTTTTACGGCGTTTGAAATTCATAAGGATTTAGTTGAAAAAGAAGGTTTTGACCCTAAATCAGATGAATACTATGCAGAAATTGATAAAAGAATTAAAGTTGACTTTCCGCATAAATTTGGTAAAACAGCTAAAGATACGTCCAAAACTGTTCAGACAGTTGCTTCGGTGAAACGAAGTGTGAAACCTGGGCGCAAAAATGTGAAACTCACGTCGTCACAAGTGCAAATTGCACGAAAATTAGGCGTGCCACTCGAAGAATATGCGAAACAATTATTAAACACGGAAGGAGCATAATATGGAAAACGATAAAAAAACTTCTCGTGCGAGCCAGACTAGGTCTAAAACTGAAAGGCCAAAAGTATGGACTCCACCATCATCTTTAGATGCACCCAAAGCCCCCGATGGCTATAGGCATAGATGGATCAGAGTAGAAACAATGGGATTTGACGATACCAAAAACGTACAAGGTAAACTCAGATCTGGCTGGGAACTAGTCCGAGCCGACCAATACCCTGGATCCGAATACCCTATAATCAATGAAGGGAAGTATAAGGGAATGATCGGAGTTGGTGGCCTTGTGTTGGCAAGGATACCTGAGGAAATCGCACAGCAACGAGATGAATACTTTAGAAGTATGACTCGAGAGGCTAATGAAGCTTTAGAACACGATTTAAAAAGGGAACAACATAAGAGTATGCCCATCTCACAAGATAGGCAGTCTCGCGTACAATTCGGTGGTACAAAGAAGGACAATTAAGTCTTTCTCGGAATAACAACCAATTTCCTATCATCGATTTTTTTTAACCGTGAATATTAACGTATTCACACAAGGAGTAATAATATGGCAAACCAAGACGCAGCGTTTGGCTTTAGACAAGTCGGCGGACTCGGTAGTAGACCAACTTCTAATGGTACCTCAAAATATGTAATCGCAAGTGGTTACACATCTGCAATTTATGCAGGTGACATTGTTGAAATGGGTGCTGGCACTGATGAATCTGGAGCAGCAATTGCTGCAGGATATATCGGACAAGCAGCAGCTACAAGTTCAACACGTAATCTAGGTATCTTTAACGGTTGTTTTTACGACGATCCAACTACTAGAAAACCAACGTTCAACAATTACTGGCCCGGGGATATTAACGTATCAAATCCTGCGGCTGGCGCGACAGCGTTTGTGTATGATGACCCCGCTGATTTATTTGAAGTGCAAACTTCAGGTACAATCAATCAAACTTATGTAGGACGATCTATTGACATGGCTTATACAGCAGGAACTGCTGTAACTAATGGCCGTTCAAAAGAAGAAATCGGAGCTACTTCTTATGCAGGAACCGGACAAATGGCTCTCATAAGAGTTTCTGAAGATCCTAGTAATAGTGATGAAACAGCGGCTAATTCTAATTGGATTGTAAAATTCAATGAACATGTTTATTACAACAACGCACTATAAGGAATATAAACTATGGCAATATCACGACAGCAGCTAATAAAAGAGCTCGAGCCCGGTTTAAACGCCTTGTTCGGGTTGGAGTATAAACAATACGCAGACGAAACCAAAGATATCTTCACAACTGAGTCTTCTGACAGAGCTTTCGAAGAGGAAGTAATGTTATCAGGATTCGGTGAAGCAGGCGTAAAACCTGAAGGTCAAGGAGTAACTTTTGACACAGCTCAGGAAACTTACACTGCAAGATATACGATGGAAACAATTGCATTAGCTTTCTCAATAACAGAAGAAGCTATCGAAGATAATCTCTACGATAGACTAGCTTCTCGTTATACAAAAGCTTTGGCAAGATCAATGGCAAGTACTAAGAATACGAAAGGTGCTAACATCCTTAATAATGGCTTCACTGGAACGGGTAATCCGACTTACGGTGATGGTCAAGTATTATTGATTGCAAGTCACCCAACGTTATCTGGTAATCAGTCAAACATTTTGTCAACTAACTCGGACCTTAACGAAACATCGTTAGAGCAATGTATGATAGACATTGCTAACACTAAAGATGAACGTGGTCTAAAAGTTGCAGCAAAAGCAAAAAGATTAGTAATACCTACTAACCTGCAATTCGTAGCTGAAAGATTGATGAAATCTGTAGGCAGAGTCGGTACAGCAGATAATGACATTAACGCACTTAAACACATGGGCATGGTTCCAGAAGGTTATTTCGTTAATCACTATCTAAATGATACTGATGCATTCTTCTTAATCACAGACGTACCTAACGGAATGAAACATTTCGATAGAGCACCTCTTAAAACTTCTATGGAAGGTGATTTTGATACTGGTAACGTAAGATACAAAGCTCGGGAAAGATACGTCTTTGGCGCATCTGACTGGAGAGGTATTTTCGGTACCCCAGGAGCGTAATCAATTAAGATTTGAGGCGGAACACATTTCCGCCTCATTTCGACTATAAAGTAATAAATTAGACCTATGAAAAATTTCCGAATACAAATCCGTTATTATGGCTATTATGCTGACTTTACTATTATAGCTGAAGATAATGCTGTAAGTATTGAAAAATCCATCCTTGACAAACTGGGAAAAAATGAGGTAAAGTTCGAGTCTGATGGATTTACCAATAAAAAAGGTAAATGGATTACTTATGAGGAAGTAACAAATGACTCAAGACCTATACAAACAAAAGAAGTCCTTGGAGTTAAGTTGGGAGCAGGAGTATAACGAAAATGGAAAATATACTCTTAACATGATCAAAATTGATCATGCTATTAAAGAAACTATTACTCAGATTAAAGCTGAAGAAAATAGAGTAGCTAATCTGGAGAATAAAATTCAAAGTTCCAAGGCCGAAGTTTCGATAGCCACTTAAGCGCTATCACCAAAATCAACTTTTTACTACAGGATACCTTGCGCTCTACTAAAAAGTAGGCTATAAAAAAAGTACTATACAATTATTTAATAGAATGTTGACGCGTATAGTCGACGGCCTAGAGACAACATTCAATAACTAGGAGGATTATAATCATGGCACAAACATTGTTTAGAGGTCCAGTACTACAGGGCAAATTCAACGAAGGCGGCCTGTCTGGATACAATCTAACAGAAAAAAACGCTAACTACACGTTAGTAGCGGATACTGATTCTGGTACACAATTTACTAGTAAATCAGGAAGTCCTACATTTACCGTTCCAACGCATGCTGGAGGACAGGTGTTTACAGTTATAAACACAGGTGCAGATAATACGAATGAAGTGAAACTTACTGGCGATGCTGGTGAGATCCATTTCAAACAAACCAATGGAGCTACATTAACGAATACTCAAGCTACTCAAAAAGTAGGAGACTTTGTTAGTCTCGCTACTCTACATGGTAGTTCTAAATATTCTGTTGTTGCAGTTCAAGGCGTTTGGGCGATAAGCTAATAAAATAATGTGAGCTCCTTCGGGAGCTCGCAAAATTAGGAGAAAATTATGAGTACATATCCAACAGATGTAAAGGCAGTCACATTTACTTCAACGGGTGCAGACACGATTTTTGCTGGACCAGCTAGAGTATTAGCTGTTCATTATGATGGTACCATTGGACAAGGCACGATTGATATTAAAGATAATACTACGACAGTATGTAGTATTCCAACTCATGCGGGTGGACAATATATGCTTTTTCCAGGAACTGGTATTAGATGTGAGACCAGTGCAAAAATAGATTTAACTACTGTAAATAAAGTTACGGTATTCTACGGTTAGGGGTCTAAATGGCGACTTCAGACACACTCGCATTTAACCCTTCAGTTTCTCAATGCATTGAAGAAGCGTATCAAAGATGTAATGTACAATTAACATCTGGACTGAGCTTAAGTACTGCTCTTTTTTCTCTTAACATTTTATTATCTGAATGGGGCAATCGCGGAATTCATTTCTGGGAAGTTGCTAATACCAGTATTTATATAAACGATGGACAAGGAGTCTATGATATTTATTGGGACTCTACAGTAAGAAATTCTAATACTACTAATCCCGCAAGATCAGATGCGTCTTCAACTTTTATTTATAATGCAACTGATATTTTAACTACGGCTTACAGAACTAATACGGGAGAAACGGGTCAAAGCGATATTACCTTAACTAAAATTGATCGTTCAACTTATGCAGCTTTAGCTAATAAAAAAACTCAAGGTGTTCCTAGTCAATTTTGGATAGAAAGATTTATCGATAAAACAAGACTTACTTTATACATTGAACCAGGTTCTTCCCAAGCGGGTAACTATCTTAATATTTATTATGTAAAAAGAATTCAAGACGCAGGTATTACTTTTCCTAATTCTCAAGCTAAAGATGGAGCTTATACTTTTGCAACGGATGTTCCTTATAGATTTTTTCCTTGTATGGTGTCTGGTCTAGCTTTTTATTTAAGTCAAAAAATAAACCCTGCTAAAACTCAAGAATTAAAACTTTATTATGAGGATGAATTTGCTAGAGCGCTAGCCGAAGATGGCTCTGCATCTAGTACATTTGTTACTCCTCAAACTTATTACCCAGCGGTGTCTTAATGACGGCACGTTTTTCTCAAGGAAAATATTCATTAGCTATTTCAGATCGAGATGGACAAGCTTATCCTTATACGGAAATGGTGAGAGAATGGACGGGGATGTGGGTCCATATTTCTGAATATGAACCTAAATCTCCTCAGTTAGAAATTAAAGTAACAGGTGGAGATCCTCAAGCTTTACTTCATGCAAGAACGGCTAGAACAGAATTTGCTACTACAACACTATTACCTTTTAATGCATTTCAAACTCAAACTGCGGCGACGAATGTGATTCGGGTTAATGAACCAGGTCATAATAGAACGATGGGAGATACCTATCGTTTTTATGGAGCTACCATGTATGCACCAGGAACGGGATCAACAACGAATCCTGTAGCTCAATATGCAGATCCTCCTAATTTTGATGGAATACAAGGAGGTAATATTGCTAAAGCGGCGGGATATGTAATTTCTCAATATGGTACTACTCTTGTTCAAACATCAAATTTTTACCAGTTTACAGTAGATTCGAATACTGCTACAACAGGATTTCAAGAAGGAGGCGGTGGCATGGTCAGTATTGGACCTGTTACTATACAAGCATAATGGCAGAATTTACTTATTCAACATTAACAACAGCTATATTAAATTTTACTGAAACTGATACTTCAGTTTTATCTTCTACAATTACTGATCAATTAATTGGTAATGCTGAAGAAAGAATTTTTAGAGACGTTAATATTGATGCATATCGCTTTTATTTTCAAGCAACCGCTATAGCAGGTCAAGCTACTTATAATGCTCCTTCAGGAACTTTAATTATGAGAGCTATTAAAATGACTGATTCGGATAATATGTGGTATTTAGAAAAAGCCGACCAAACTATGCTGGATGAATATACACAAGATACGACTAATAATAGGGGTAAACCTAGATACTGGGCTAATTATGATGGCGGAGATGGATCAGGTTCAGGCTATTTTAAAATTGCGCCGGCTCCAGATGTAAGTACTTATACTATCGAAGCTGAATATTTAAAGATGCCAACTGGTTTAAGTTCAGGAAATACTTCAACTTATATCAGTAAACGCTTTGGAAATGGACTGTTATATGCTAGCATTGTTGAAGCTTACGGATTTTTAAAAGGGCCAATGGATATGTTGACATACTATGAAAATCGATATAAACAGGAAATAGATAAATTCGGTCTTGAACAAATTGGAAGACGTAGAAGAGGAGATTACACAAGTGGTACAATTCGTATTCCTCTTAATACCCCTTCCACAACAGATTCGGGTTTAGTAAAATAGGAAAATTATGGCAATAACAACAAGTGCAGTTTGTAATTCATTTAAAACACAGATCTTAGAAGGCGAACACGACTTTGGGGTCAGTACAGATGTTTTTAAAATTGCAATGTATATTAGTACTGCTACTATTGGTAAATCAACAACAGATTATTTAACAGCTGGAGAAACTTCTGGAACTAATTATAGTGCTGGTGGAAAAAAATTAGCAGTAGCTAGTCAATTGGTTACATTAGAATCTGATACAGCATGTGTTGATTTTGCTAATGTCTCATGGCAAACCGCAACTGTTACTGCAAGAGGAGCATTAATTTATAATACTTCTTCTTCAGATAAAGCAGTCTGTGTTCTAGATTTTGGTGGAGATAAAACTTCAACAGCGGGAACTTTTACAATTCAATTTCCAGCACCAACAAGTACACAAGCGATATTGAGAATAGCCTAAGGAGGTAAGCTCCGATGGCGAATCTGACGGTTACCATTGCAGTCTCAACAGGGACTCAGTATCAAACTGGTTCTACTGGTTCAATTTATACTTTTGATGGTTCACAACCTACAAGTTATACTTTTCCATGGGTTAATGGCGGAACGGTACGTTTAGATCAATCAGGATCAACAAACGACAATCATCCTTTAATTTTTTCTACTTCTAATAGTACAAGTACTTCTACTATGAGAGCCGGAATTATTTCTTCCGGTGTTACTTATTATTTAGACGGTTCAAGTAATCAATCTGATTACACTAACACTACAACTTTCAACGCAGCCACTACACGTTACATAGAAATTACACCTTCTTCAGAAACAGATTTTTATTTTGCTTGTTACGTTCATGGAATTGGCATGGGAGGAATTGTTGATCTTACTCAAAATACTTTTGGAGCTTTAGGATGGAGTTCAGGAGCATGGAATCAACAAAATGATTCGGATACATCTCTTACTGGTTTAGGACTAACTTCCTCAGTTGGAGAAGTTTTAGCCTATCATATGACAGGATGGGGTCGTCTTGGTTGGGGAGATAACGATTGGGGTATTGAATCTCTTACTGCTACTGTTGAACTTACAGGATTAGGTTTAACGACTTCTTTAGGAGATGAAACTGCAACCGGAACTATTGAACAAGGTTGGGGTCGAGGATCCTGGGGTAATAGAGCCTGGGGAGATACTTATTCAGTTCTTCCAACAGGTGTTCAAGGAGATATTTCCGTAGGTAGTGTAGGGATTGTAGCTGATTCAATTCATGAATTAGTAAGTGGTGTAAGCATGACAGCTTCTGTTGGAGCTATAGCAGGAACGTTTGCAATTACACCATTAGGATTAAGTATGACTTCGGCTGTAGGAACAGTCATAGCTACTCATGGTCATTTTATTCCAGTCACAGGAGTATCTATGACTTCTTCAGTAGGTATCTCTTATGTTGAAGGAGGAACACTTGTTGAGATAGATGGATTAGGATTAACAGCATCTTTAGGCGATGAAACTGCATTTACAGATGTTACCATTGATTTAACTGGGTTAGGATTAGCAGCTTCTATAGGAACAATTAGACAAGATTCTGCTTATCCAGTGGTTGGTTTAGGGTTGACATCATCCATAGGTAGTGTAATTATCGATGGGAAAGCCGTTGTTAGTCCCGATGGATTAGGAATGACAATTAACACTGGAGCTTCAGCATTTGCATGGTCTCCAGTAAGTAAAGGAACCTCTGTAACTTGGACTGAGATTGATAAAACAGCAGCATAGTAGTTGACAGGGAAACATTACTTGATTATAGTAAAATAACAGTTTAGGAGATTTTAAAATATGCCATCTACATATACAGCCCTAGGAATTCAAAAAATGGCTACCGGTGAAAAAGCCGGTACATGGGGTACATTAACTAATACCAACTGGGATATCATTGAACAAATTTCAGGTGGATTTACTACGCAAGCTATTCCAGATAATGGAACTACAGCTTTAGTTAAAACAGAAGGCTCAACAGGAGCTACTCTTGCAACAAGAGTTTGGAAATTAACAGGAACCCTATCAGCAGGAAATGGAATTTTAACAGTTCCAGATTCTACACCAAACTGGTGGTTGATTAATAATGCTGAAGCAGGGGGAACTTATAGCGTTCAAGTTAAAACAGTTTCAGGCACAGGAATTACATGGGCCGCTGGAGTTACAGGAACAAAATTACTTTACAGTGATGGTACAAACGTTTTAGATGCCAGTGCTGATTTTGGATCCGTTGCAGGATCTACAACACAGGTTCAATATAATAATGCTGGAGCTTTCGGGGGAGATGCAAATCTAACTTGGGTTGCTGCAGATGGTTTAAATATTGGATCACAGAAAGAATTAAGACTACAAGACACTACAGGAGGAGAGTACATTGGACTGAAAGCAGCAGGTACAACGACATCTTATACATTAGAGATGCCCGCAGCCGTTGCTACTTCTAATGATCAAATTTTAACATCAACAACAGGTGGTGTTTTATCATGGGTAGATAATTCAGGTGGAACATCATGGCAAGCGGTTATCACCGCTGATCCAGCAAATGCTGTAGCAGGTAATGGGTATTTTTGTGATACCTCTTCCGCAGCATTTACAGTGACACTGCCTACTTCAGCTTCAGTCGGAGATGAAGTAACGTGTGTTGATTATGCTGGAACTTTTGATTCTAACAATCTAACTGTCGGTCGTAATTCACATAAAATTCAAGGAACAGCTGCAGATTTAACAGTCTCTGTTGAAAATGCTGGCTTTACTTTAGTTTATTCAGGAGCTACTTACGGTTGGTTATTAAAGGATAAATAATCCTTATGGCAACGTATAAAGGCATTCAAGGTTTTTCAATTCAAAAACTGGACACAGATCCACCTACTGCACAATCAGAAGGTCAGGTTTGGTATAATTCAACTACAGGAGCGTGGAAAATAACTGTGGCTGGGGCAGGAACTTGGGCTTCAGGAGGAGCTCTACCAAGCAAGCGTGGAAATTTTGGCGCGTGCGGAACTAAAACTGCAACGGTGTCTGGAGGCGGATACGACGGAGGCCCACCTGAAGTAATTCTTAATAATACAATTGAATATAATGGTGCAAGTTGGTCATTAAGTAATAATATGAACCAACCCAAAGATCACAATTTCTGTTTTGGAACTCAAACTGCTGCTGTAAGTACGGGTGGAGTTCTTAGTCCCCCAGGCGTTCATCAATCTACTGTTGAAGAATATAATGGATCTAATTGGACTGAAGTTACTAATGTACCTACTACAATGGTAGGAGCAGGAACAGCAGGATCACTAACAGCCGGTTTAATTATGGGCGGCTCAACGGGCGCAACTCCCGCAGGAGCAGACACAAGTTTTGAATATAATGGTGCAAGTTGGGCTTCAGGTGGTACTTTAAACACCGGAAGATATAGAGCTATGGGGCAATCTTGTGGCACTCAAACGGCAGCATTATATATGGGAGGTTTTGAAGGTCCAGCACCAGGATCACAAGTTGAAGAATATAATGGAGCTTCATGGTCAATAGTAGGAGCATTTAATACTGCTGCTGATTTAGGCGGCGGAGCCGGTATTTCAACGTCAGCAGTAAAAATATCTGGTCGAAATGGACCTCCAAGTTATACAATAATTGGTAATGTTGAAACTTATAATGGTACTTCATGGACAGAAGTAGCGAATGTAACAACAGCGCGAGCTTATTGTTCTGCTACTGGATCGGGAGCAGGAACAGTGGGCGGATCAGCTTTATTTTTTGGTGGAGCAACAACCAGCTCTACACCGAATACGACTGACACAGAAGAATGGACAGATCCCGTTTATACTGTTAAAACCGTGACAGTGAGTTAATAATGAGATATAACAAATTTTAAAATAAGGAGGACAAACTATGGCAAACACATATTGTACAGCAACTAACACAGGAAAGGGATTCTTTACGCATCAAGATCGTCATGATTTCTACCTGTCTGGTCATGCTGGCGATGTTTGGGTTGTTGGTAATAATCCGGCAGGTATATCGTGGATTAACAGAGTGAGTGGTACGGGTAAAACAAAACCACAAGCTCAAACGATCTGTGATACCGCAATTGAAGAAGCTCAAGTAGCTTACGATGCGAAATCGGATAATTTTAAAGACCATCATACCAGACCCGTAAAATATACATTACCGTAGGACTTAACTATGGCAACTTACAAAGGCATTTCGGGTTTTAAAGTTCAGACCTTATCTGCTGATCCTGTCGCAACTGCAGCATGGTCAGCTGGTGGAGCTATGAATACCGGAAGACAAAATGGAGCAGGTTTAGGCTCATCCATCGCCACATGGGCTGGCGGAGGAGCCGATGATCCATTAGGATATACTGCGAATGCCGAAGAATATAATGGTACGTCTTGGACGGAAGTAACTAATCTTCCTACACCGATGACTGATTTTGCTTGTGCTGGAACTCAAACAGCTGGAATTATTTTTGGCGGTTATCAAGTAGGTAGCACTAGAAATAATACGCTTGAATATAATGGAGCAAGTTATAGTTCTGGAGGAACTCTAGGAACTGGTAGAAAACAAATGGCTGGAGTGGGAACTTCCACAGCGGGTTTATGTATGTGTGGAGAATCACCTATTACGACAGCGGTGGAAGAATATAACGGCGCAACGTGGTCTTCAGGTGGTGCAACCAATACGGCAAGAAATAATAATAGAGCATTTGGAATTCAAACATCAGCAGTTACTGTTGGGGGAAGCTCTCCTGATGGTCCTAATACATGGAAAGCTGAAACTTATAATGGTACTTCATGGACAATCGGTAATGCATTAAATCAAGGTCGAGAACAAATGGCAAACCCGGGAGCAGGAACAACTTCAACTGCAGGATTAATTGCAGGAGGACTTTCTCCTATTATACCGAGTCCAGGTTATGCTGATAATGTGGAAAGTTGGAATGGAACTTCTTTTTCTAACGCAACTGCTATACCATCGGCAAGAGGTGGACAATTTGCTTCTATGGGAAGTCCCGTAGGAGACTATTTAATAATGGGAGGACACCCCTCTTATTCAACACAAAGTTTTTTATATACCGAAAATTCAGAGCCTAATACTTTTTTAAATGAAGGTCAGGTTTGGTATAATTCATCAGGTGGCGCTTTAAAATTTTATGATGGAACAACAGTTAAAACGGTGACGGTAAGCTAATGGCAACATATTCAACAATAAAAGGTTTTCAAGTTCAATCTCTTGCAACGGATCCTTATGAAGCAGCAGTTGAAGCAGGAACATGGGCTAGTGGAGGAACTTTAAATACCGGAAGAGCCTATGGTCAAGGTTTTGGAACTCAAACTGCAGCAGTCTATGCTGGAGGATATTCGGGTTCATTAGGTGCAGCCACTGAAAAATATAATGGAGCTTCATGGTCAGCTAATCCTAATCCTATGACGGATGGTAGACAATACGGTGGCTCGTGTGGAATAGAAACAGCGGGTTTAGTATTCGGAGGAGAAAATCCTAGTCAAACTGATAATAGTGAAGAATTTGATGGCTCAACTTGGGTTGAAGGATCCAATATGAATAACTCTAGTGCCAAAATGGCAGGTGCCGGAATTCAAACAGCAGCTATCTCCATGTCAGGATTAAGTCCTGATAAACTTCAAACAGAAGAATATAATGGTGCAAGCTGGTCTAACTCACCTGATTTAAATGCAGGCCACGCTGATGCTTTTGGAGCAGGCACATCAACAGCAGCTTTATGCGGAGGAGGCGAACAACCTACCGTTGTTGCTACAGTTGAAGAATGGAATGGAACTTCATGGACAGAAGTTGGAGATTTAAATACCGCTCGTTATGGAATTAGAGGAACAGGATCAGTAACCACTGCTCTAGCTTTTATGGGAGTTAATCCTCCAAGTTCTTTTCATGGAAATACAGAATATTATAATGGTACGGCATGGACCGAACTAGCAGATTTAGCTACGGCAAGACAAGGTGGAGGCACAGCATCTAATGCTTCTACTACTGGAGCTACAGCGTTAGCGATTGGAGGATATTATCCAGGTCCTACTTATTCAAATTTAACAGAAGAATGGTCTGTTCCTTCGACTGTGAGTATCGCTCAAGAAGGAGATGTTTGGTATAATACGGCGAGCAATGTTTTAAAAGGATATAAAGCTGTTGTAGGCACAGGAACTTGGTCTTCAGGTGGATCACTAAATTATGGAAGATCGCAATTGGGTGGCACTGGATCACAAACTGCTGCTCTAGCTTTTTTTGGTTCAAAACCTGGTGTGTACCCATCGGGTGCTACTAAATACGTAGAAGAATATAATGGAACGGGTTGGACCAATCTTTCGGATGCAAATAGTGAGAGATATTCTGGAGGTAGTATTGGACAAACTACAACCGATGCGGGCTATGCCGGAGGGTATGGGGCTCCTCCACCACCACTTCAGTCAACATTGACCGAAATATGGAATGGTTCTTCTTGGACAGAGTCAGGAGATTTACAATCTGGAAGACAAGGGTTTTTTGGCGGAGCAGGAACAACAACTGCAGGATTAGTAGCTGGTTCTGG
>TARA_R110002110_G_scaffold287407_13_pt1 | contig 13606 bp, 13 predicted proteins | sample TARA_R110002110 | Tara Oceans TARA_R110002110 (sample SAMEA4397330) | marine metagenome | biome: Polar Biome; feature: [SRF] surface water layer (ENVO:00010504); material: water (ENVO:00002006), including particulate matter (ENVO:01000060) such as... | depth 5 m
CGCTGGAACTGGAGCGCGCGACCGACAGACGCCCGCTCCAGGCCCTGCTGCCGATCCCGCAGCAGATCGAACGGTTCATCGCCCTGCCTGCCAAGCCCGGCGAAAACCGCTTTTTACCGCTTGAAGAGTTGCTGCTGCTGCATCTGAACATGTTGTTTCCCGGCTATACCGACCGCGGGCACTGCACCTTTCGCGTGCTGCGCGACAGCGACCTCGAGGTCGAGGACGAGGCCGAAGACCTGGTGCGGGAATTCGAGACCGCGTTGAAACGCCGCCGCCGGGGCGGGGTGATCCGCCTGAAAATCAGCGCCTCGGCCCCCGCCGATCTGCGCGATCTGATCATGCAGGAATTGCAGGTCACCCATGAGGATGTCATCGGGGTGCGCGGCCTGCTGGGCATCGCCGACCTCAAGGAATTGGTGCTACCCGAACGCAAGGACCTGCTCTGGCCCAAGTTCACCCCGCGCATTCCGGAACGGGTACAGGACCATGAGGGCGATATGTTCGCGGCAATCCGCCAGAAAGACATGCTGCTGCATCACCCCTACGAGACCTTCGACATGGTGATCCGCTTTCTCGAACAGGCGGCGCGCGACCCGAATGTGCTGGCGATCAAGCAAACGCTGTATCGCACCAGCAATGACAGCCCCATCGTCAGTGCGCTGTGCGAGGCGGCGGAATCGGGGAAATCGGTCACGGCACTGGTCGAGCTGAAGGCCCGCTTCGACGAGGCCGCCAACATCCGCCAGTCGCGGCGGCTGGAACGCGCGGGCGCCCATGTGGTGTACGGCTTCATCCATTACAAGACCCATGCCAAGATCAGCACCGTCGTGCGGCGCGAGGGTGAGAACCTGGTGACCTATACCCATTACGGCACCGGCAACTATCACCCGATCACGGCGCGGATCTACACCGACCTTTCGTTCTTCACCTGTGACGGGCCGCTGGGACGCGATGCGACCAAGGTGTTCAACTACCTGTCGGGTTATGTGCAGCCCGAGGGGCTTGAAAACCTCGCCATTGCCCCGATCAGCCTGAAGCCTCGCCTGCTGGAGATGATTGCCGCCGAGGCCGCGCACGCCAGGGCGGGCCGCCCGGCCGAGATCTGGGTCAAGGTCAACGCATTGGTGGAAACCGACATCATCAACGCGCTTTACGCGGCCTCGAACGCGGGCGTGAGGATCAGCCTCGTGGTGCGAGGCATCTGCGCGTTGCGCCCCGGCATCACCGGCCTGAGCGAGAATATCCGCGTGAAATCCATCGTCGGGCGTTTTCTGGAACATTCACGCATTGTCTGTTTCGGCAACGGTCACGGACTGCCTTCCAAAAAATCACGGGTGTTCTTCTCGTCGGCCGACTGGATGGGCCGCAACCTGACGCGGCGGGTCGAGACGCTGATCGAGGCGCACAACCCCACCGTCAAGGCGCAGATCGTCAGCCAGATCATGGCCGCGAACATGGCAGACGAGGCGCAAAGCTGGGTGCTTCGCGCCGATGGCAGCTACCAGCGGTTCTTGCCGCAGGTGGGGGAACATCCGTTCAGTTGCCACAGATTTTTCATGGAAAATCCATCGCTTTCGGGGCGCGGAACTGCCGGGGCCAAGGATGTGCCGCGTCTGGCGCACAGCCGCGACGATGCGACCACCTGACAGCGCTCGCTTATGCGTTGACGCGGCGCGTCGCGGCCTGCATGGTCGGTGGCGAAAAACAGAAGCCGAGGCTGCCATGACCGACCCGACCGCGCACATCTTTACCGACATGGCACGGGATGAGGCCGGCCCGTTCGGCCGCCCGCTGTTTGACGACCCATCGATGCGCGCCCTCAGCCGGGTCGGGGTGGTCGATGTCGGCTCGAACTCGGTCCGGATGGTGGTGTTCGACGGCGCCGCCCGCAGCCCCGCCTATTTCTACAACGAAAAGCTGATGGCAGGGCTGGGCCAGGGCCTGGCCGAAACCGGGCGGCTGAACCCGCGCGGCAAGGCCCGCGCGCTGGTGGCGCTGAAACGCTTTGCGCTGCTGGCCGACGGCATGGGAATTTCGCCGCTGACCTGTATCGCCACTGCCGCCGTGCGCGAGGCCACGGACGGCCCCGAATTCGCAGCACAGGTCGAGGCCGAAACCGGGCTTAGACTGTGGGTGATCGACGGCCGCGAAGAGGCACGTCTGTCAGCCCAGGGCGTGCTGCTGGGCTGGCCCGAGGCCAAGGGCATCGTCTGCGACATCGGCGGCAACTCGATGGAACTGGCGCGGGTGGGCGACGGCAAGGTCGGGTTGCGCGAAACCTCGCCCTTGGGTCCGTTTCGCTTGCAGCAGGTCGAGGGTGGCCCCGAAAAGCGCCGCGCGCTGATCGCCAGGGTACTGAAAAAGCTGAAGGAAAAGTTCAAGCCCGAAGGCGAGAGGATATATCTTGTCGGCGGCTCGTGGCGGGTGATCGCCCGGCTGGACATGGAACGCAAAAGCTATCCGCTGACCGTGCTGCATGAATACCGCATGACACCCGAATCGGCATTGGCAACGCTCGACTGGATCGCGGCAGGCGACATCGCCATCATGCGTGCCCGCACCGGAACCGGGGCCGAGCGCATGGAACTGGTGCCGCTGGCCTGTGAGGTGCTGCGCGAGTTGATCCAGAGTTTCAAACCGCGCGAGATCGATGTGTCGTCCTACGGCATCCGCGAGGGATTGTTGTACGAGCAGATGCCCGACCGGCTGCGCCGCCGCGACCCACTGATCGAAGCGGCACGCGCCGCCGAATTGACGATGGCCAGGATGCCGGGTTTCGGCAAGAAACTGTACAACTTCCTTCTGCCGGTCTTCAAGGACTGTTCGGACGCGGAATTGCGGCTGATCAAGGCCGCCTGCCTGCTGCATGACACGACCTGGCGCGCCCACCCCGATTACCGGGCCGAAGTGTGTTTTGACAACGCCACACGCGCCAACCTCGGCGCGCTCGACCATCCCGGGCGGGTGTTTCTCGGGCTGGCCCTGCTGCACCGCTACAAGAACAGCCGCGCCGGTTCGCGGATGGAGCCGCTTTTCCGTCTGCTGACCGACCCGCAGATTCAACTGGCCGAGACCCTGGGCAAAGCGATGCGCTTTGGCGCGATGTTTTCGGCGCGGGGGCCGGAACTGGCCGGGGGGCTGCGCTGGCTGCCGCGCCGGAAACTGCTGGAACTGACGCTGACGCCGCTGGGTGAGGGCCTTTACGGCGAGGTCACCCAGGCGCGGTTTGAAAGTCTTTGCACAGCCCTCGGAGCAACCCCGAAAATCATCCGGACGGGCGCGTGATGTTGCGGCTCGATCACCTCGCCGTTGCCGCCGGAACCCTGAACGACGGGGTTGCCGCGGTCGGGGCCGCGTTGGGCGTGGCGCTGGCCCCCGGCGGGAAACATCCGCTGATGGGCACGCATAACCGGTTGTTATCGCTTGGCGATCTGTATCTTGAGGTGATCGCGGTTGACCCTGACGCCCCTGCCCCCGGCCACCCGCGCTGGTTCGACCTCGACCGCTTCACGGGCCCTCCGCGCCTGAGCAACTGGATCGCCGCCTGCGATGATCTTGACGCCGCCTTGCGTGACTTGCCGCCGGGCCTTGGCACGCCGCTGGCCCTGGCGCGCGGCGATCTGCGCTGGCGCATGGCGGTGCCCGACTCCGGGTGCCTGCCGTTTGACAATGCCTTTCCCGCGTTGATCGAATGGCAGGGCGCCGCCCACCCCGCCCCCCGCCTTCCCGATACCGGGGTTCGCCTGCTGCGGCTGGAGATTGCCCACCCCGAAGCCACCGCCCTGCGCGCCGCCCTCGCCCCGCATTTCAGTGACGCACGCGTGGTGGTCACCGACGGGCCAGCCAGGGCAATGCGAGCCGAATTTACCACCCCCCACGGGACGCGCGTGCTGGAATGAGCGTCCGCCCTGCCATCCCCGCCGATATTCCCGCCATTCTGGCGATCTGGAACCCGTTGATCCGCGACAGTGCCGTGACCTTCAACGCGACGGAGAAAACCGCTGATGATCTTGCGCGGATGATGGCCGACAAGGCCGACGCCGGGCATGGCTTTTTCGTTGCCTTGACCGACGACACGGTGCTTGGCTTTGCCAGCTACGGCCAGTTCCGCAGTGGCATCGGCTATGCGAGGACCATGGAACACACCATCATCCTGGCCGAAGGCGCGCGGGGCCTCGGCCTTGGTCGCGCGCTGATGACAGCGGTCGAAGACCACGCGCGTGCCGGGGGCGCCCATTCGATCTTTGCCGGGGTCAGCGCCGAAAACCCGGTGGGCCGCGCCTTTCACCAGGCGATGGGCTACCGCGAAACCGTCACCTTGCATCAGGTCGGCCATAAATTCGGGCGTTGGATGGATTTGCATCTGATGCAGAAAATGCTGACCTGACATCGCCCGCACACAAGGTTATGATAGGCCATGTCAATCTGGAGCCGCATCAACGACGCCCTTGCCGCCCTCGCCTCTGGTGAAGGGCTGGGCACGATATTCGACCGGCTTCGCGCCACGCCGGTGGCGTCGCCCGAACGCTCGGTCGGGTTCACGATCGCGGTGATCGCGCTGGGGGCCAAGATGGCCAAGGCCGATGGCCATGTGACCCGCAACGAGGTGACCGCCTTTCGCCGCCTGTTCATCATCGCGCCCGACGAAGAAGCCAATGCCGCAAGGATTTTCAACCTCGCGCGCCAGGATGTGGCGGGGTTTGAAGGCTATGCCCGCAAGATCGCGGCAATGTTTCCCGACGAGGGGCGCAAGACATTGATCGACCTGCTTGAGGGTCTGTTCCTGATCGCGATGGCCGACGGCGAGTACCACCCCGATGAAGACGCCTTCCTGCAAAGGGTCGCGCAGATTTTCGGCCTGGGAGAGCCCTGCTTTCGCGCCCTGCGCGCCCGCTTTGTCGAGGGGGCACCGCGTGACCCGTATGAGATCCTGGGTGTGTCGCCGGACGCGCCGCAAGCGGCGATCCGCGCGGCCTGGAAACAGGCGGTGCGCGACACCCACCCCGACCGGCTGATCGCGCGTGGCGTGCCGCCCGAGGCGATCGAACTGGCGAACCGCCGGCTGATCGCGGTCAATGCAGCCTGGGAAGAGATCAATGGCAAACGCGCGGCCTGAGGGCGCGCTGCGCCTTGCCACCTACAATGTCGAATGGTTCAACCTGCTGTTTGACGACGACGGAAATCTGCTGGCCGATGAGGAACGCTCGGCCCGCTACAATGTCAGCCGCGCCGAACAGTTGACGGCGCTGGGAGTTGTGTTCACCGCGATGGATGCCGACGGGGTTGTGATCATCGAGGCTCCCGATACCGGCTCGCGGCGCTCGACCGTGCGGGCGCTGGAGACATTCGCCGCGCATTTCGGGCTGCGGACGCGGCGCGCGATCACCGGGTTTGTCAGCGAAACCGAGCAGGAGATCGCCTTTCTTTATGACCCCGACCGCATCGCGGCTGTCCACAAGCCGCTGGGTCCGCCGCCATCTCATCCTGAGGCGGGCTCCGTGCCGCGCTTTGACGGGGTGTACCGCGTTGACCTGAATGTCGATGCCCACCCCGAACGCATCCGTTTTTCCAAACCGCCGCTGGAACTGGAAGTGCGCAGCGCGGGGCGGATCCTGCGGCTGATCGGGGTTCATGCCAAGTCCAAGGCCCCTTACGGCGCTCGCGGGCAGGCCGCGATCATCCGCATCGCGATCGAGAACCGCCGCAAGCAACTGGCGCAATGCCTGTGGCTGCGCGCACGGGTTGACGAACATCTGGACGCGGGCGATAGCTTGGTCGTGATGGGCGATTTCAACGACGGTCCCGGTCTCGACGAATATGAAAAGCTGTTCGGCCGCTCGGGGATAGAGATTGTCATGGGAGGCGAGGAAGAAGCGGCGCGTCAGATGACCGAACCTCACGCCCGCATGGCGCTGGCCAGCCGCGTCGGTATGGCCCCGAGCTCGGCGCGTTTTTATGACCGCGAGACACGGCGCTATTTCGGGGCGCTGCTGGATTTCATCCTTGTGTCGCCGGATCTGGCGCGACTCAACCCAGGCTGGCGGATCTGGCACCCGCTGGACGACCCCGGTTGCTGGCGTACTCCGGAGTTGCGCGAGGCGCTGCTGACCGCATCAGACCATTTTCCGGTGACGATCGACCTGCCAGCGGGCGACGGCCAAACAGGAGATAAAAATGATTTGTAAACAAAATATTGCATCGATTTTCCTGGGATTGTCGCTCGCCATGGGCCCTGTCGCTGGCCTGCCGCAGGGCGCACCCGCGCCTGACGGCAAGGCCGAGGGGCTGAGCCTGATGGAGCAAGGAATGCAATTGTTTTTTCGCCAGTTGCTGGCGGATGCGAACCCGGCGCTGGAAGACATGAAACAGGCCCTGACCGCGTTGGAACCGATGGTCAGGGACCTTGGCCGGATGATCGGCGATGTCAGCAACTATCTGCCGCCCGAGCAGTTGGCGAACGGTGATATCATCATCCGCCGCAAGCCCGGCGCGCCGCCGCCGCCAAATCTTGCGCCAGACGGCGGGCCAGAAAATATGCCCTTGGGGCCGACGGATTTATAGGGCCCAGGCGCGACGTGAGGGAGGCGGGGGGCTGTCTGCCCCCCCTTGGCCTTGCGGCCAATTCCCCCCCGAGGATATTTCCGAACAGATGATGGCGGATCAGGCCCGGGCGTTGCGGATCAGTTTCAGGATGTCCTTTGCCGCTTCGGGGATGTTGGTGCCGGGGCCGAAGATGGCTTTGACGCCGGCATTGTAGAGAAACTGGTAATCCTGCTGCGGAATGACGCCGCCGCAGATCACCAGGATGTCGCCAGCGCCGGCGTCTTTCAGGGCCTGGACCAGTTTCGGGGCCAGGGTTTTATGACCCGCAGCCTGGCTGGAGATGCCGATGACATGCACGTCATTGTCGATCGCATCCTGGGCGGCCTCATCCGGGGTCTGGAACAAGGGACCGACATCGACATCAAAGCCGATGTCGGCGAAGGCGGTGGCGATGACCTTGGCACCGCGATCATGGCCATCCTGGCCCATCTTGACCACCAGCATCCGAGGGCGACGGCCCTCCTCTTCGGCGAAAGCTTCGACATCGGCCTGGATGGCGGCAAACCCGGCGTCGCCCTCATAGGCGGCACCGTAGACGCCGGCGAGGGTTTTGACTTCGGCGCGGTGGCGGCCGAAGGTTTTTTCCATGGCCATACTGATCTCTCCTACCGAGGCACGGGCGCGGGCGGCGTCAACGGCGGCGGCGAGCAGGTTGCCGCCTTCGGCCGCGCGGCGGCTGAGTTCGTCGAGGGCGGCATCGCAGGCTGCCTGATCGCGGCCGTCGCGCATCTTCTTGAGACGCGCGATCTGACTTTCGCGGACGGCGACATTGTCGATATCGAGAATGTCGATCGGGTCTTGCTTGGACAGTTTGTATTTGTTGACACCGACGATGACCTCGTCGCCCTTGTCAATCAGCGCCTGGCGGCGCGCGGCGGATTCCTCGATCCGCAGCTTGGGCATGCCCGATGCGACGGCTTTGGTCATGCCGCCCATTGCCTCGACCTCCTCGATCAGCTTCCAGGCCTCGTCGGCGAGTTGGGCGGTCAGGCTTTCGACATAATAGCTGCCTGCCAGCGGATCCACGACCTTTGTGACGCCGGTTTCTTCCTGCAAGATCAACTGGGTATTGCGGGCGATGCGGGCAGAGAAATCGGTCGGCAGGGCGATGGCCTCGTCCAGGGCATTGGTGTGCAGCGATTGCGTGCCACCTAGCGCCGCGGCCATCGCCTCATAGGCGGTGCGGACGACGTTGTTGTAGGGGTCCTGTTCCTGCAGGCTGACACCAGAGGTCTGGCAATGGGTGCGCAGCATTTTGGAGCCCGGTTTTTGCGCGTTGAATTCGGTCATGATGCGGTGCCACAGCAGGCGGGCGGCGCGCAGCTTGGCGGCCTCCATAAAGAAGTTCATGCCGATCGCGAAGAAAAACGATAGCCGCCCTGCAAACGCATCGACATCCATGCCCCGCTCGATCGCGGCGCGCACATATTCGCGGCCATCGGCGAGGGTATAGGCCAGTTCCTGCACCAGGTTGGCGCCCGCCTCTTGCATGTGGTAGCCAGAGATCGAGATCGAGTTGAATTTTGGCATCTCGGCAGAAGTATATTCGATAATATCGGCAATGATCCGCATCGAAGGTTCGGGCGGGTAAACATAGGTATTGCGGACCATGAATTCCTTGAGGATGTCGTTCTGGATGGTGCCCGAAAGCAACGACCGCTCGACGCCCTGTTCCTCGCCAGTCACGATGAAATTGGCAAGGATCGGGATGACCGCGCCGTTCATCGTCATGGAAACGCTGATCTTTTCCAGCGGTATGCCGTCAAACAGCAGCTTCATGTCCTCGACGGAATCGATGGCAACCCCGGCCTTGCCCACGTCGCCCTCGACCCGCGGATGGTCGCTGTCATAGCCGCGATGGGTCGCCAGATCGAAGGCGACCGAAACACCCTGCTGACCGGCGGCGAGGGCCTTGCGGTAAAAGGCGTTGCTTTCCTCGGCGGTGGAAAAGCCGGCGTACTGGCGGATCGTCCAGGGGCGGCCGGCATACATAGTGGCGCGGACGCCGCGCGTGAACGGGCCCGCGCCGGGCACTCCGCCGATATGCGGCAGGTCGGCGGTATCGTCGGCAGTGTAGAGCGGCTTGACCTTGATGCCTTCGAGCGTCTCCCAGGTCAATGTGTCAGGATCGCGGCCTTTCAGCTCTTTTTCAGCAAGGGCACGCCAGGTCTTGAGTGCGTCGGTCATCGGTCTTTTCCTTACTTTGGTCAAAGGGCGGGGCCCTTGAAGTTCTTTCTTTGGTTTGGCGGCAAGACACCCTATATCAGGGGGAAGGGAGGCCCTATGAAACCGCTTCAAATTCTTGTTTTATCTGTATTTCTGCCGGTTGCCGCCGCCGGGCAGGAAACGCCGCCGCTGCGCGTGCAGGACGCCGCCGGGGTGACGATGGCGGAATTTTTGTGGCTCAAGCGCCCGGTGGTGGTCCTCGCCGACAGCCCCAATGATCCGGCTTTCACCAAGCAACTGGCGCTGCTGGCCGAAAACCCCGGCGCGCTGAGCGAGCGGGACGTGGTGGTGGTGGTGGATTCCAACCCTGCCGCCCGCAGCTTTTTCCGCACGAAACTGCGCCCGCGCGGTTTTTCGCTGGTCTTGATGGACAAGGATGGTGGAGTTGAATTGCGCAAACCCCGCCCCTGGGATGTGCGCGAGATCACCCGTGCCATCGACAAATTCCCCCTCGCCCGGCAAGAGTTATTGGACCGCTTTCCCAGCGGGCGGTAACGTAGCAGGCCCGGCCCACAGCCAGTCGCCCTGCGCGGCAAACTGCGCCACGGGGAACCAGACGATATGCGGGCCGGGTGGTTCACTTCATTCAAACTCCATGATCACTTCGTCCACCTTCAGGCTGGTTCCGGCGGTGGCGGCGATTTTCTTGACGACACCTTTCCGCTCGGCGCGCAGGATGTTTTCCATCTTCATCGCCTCGACCGTGGCAAGCGCCTGGCCTTCGTGCACTTCTTCGCCCTGGGCGACGTTGATCCTGACGATCAGGCCAGGCATCGGGCAAAGCAGGAATTTTGAGGTGTCCGGCGGCATTTTTTCCAGCATCAGACCGGCAAGAGCGGCCTGACGCGGGGTACGGACGTGGCATTTCAGATCGGCTCCGCGCAGACGCAGGCGGAAGCCCGAGGGAATGTCGGCAACCTTCAGCACCAGCGGCTTGCCATCGACCGACAGTCGCGCCAACGGCTGGCCCGGTGTCCAGTCCGAGGTGACGCGCAAGGCCGCGCCATCGACAAAGGTGACAGTACTGCCGGATTTATCGGCAGCGATCTTCACGTCGAACGACGTCCCCTGAAGCATCACATTCCAATTGCTGCCGATCTTGCGTTCATGGTTGTCCATCGTGCCGGAAATCCGGGTACGGCGTACTTCGGCCACGAAATTCATCGCGGCGGCGGCGGCGGCGACACGGCGCAGCAGCGCATCGTCCAGCACAGCCCCGGCAAAGCCATCGGGGTATTCTTCGTCGATGAAGGCGGTGGTGATGTTGCCGCTGGCAAAACGCGGGTGGTCCATCACGGCGGAACAGAACGGCAGGTTGTGGCCGATGCCCTCGACCTCGAAGGTGTCGAGCGCGAGGCGCATTTCCTCGATCGCATCGCAGCGGGTCGGCCCCCAGGTGCAAAGCTTGGCAATCATCGGGTCGTAATACATGCTGATCTCGCCGCCCTCATAGACGCCGGTGTCATTGCGCACGATGCCGCCAGCCGCGGTTTTCCCCTCGGCCGGGGGGCGGTAGCGGGTCAGACGCCCGATCGACGGCAGGAAACCGCGATACGGGTCTTCGGCGTAAAGCCGGCTTTCCATCGCCCATCCGTTGATTTTCAGATCGCTCTGGCCAAAGGGCAGCGGCTCTCCGTTCGCGACGCGGATCATCTGTTCCACAAGGTCGACGCCGGTGATCAGTTCTGTCACCGGATGTTCGACCTGAAGCCGGGTGTTCATCTCGAGGAAGTAGAAATTCCGGTTGCCGTCGACGATGAATTCCACCGTCCCGGCCGATGTGTAGCCCACGGCCTTTGCCAGCGCGCAGGCCTGTTCCCCCATCGCCTTGCGGGTGGCCTCGTCAAGGAAGGGCGACGGGGCCTCCTCGATGACTTTCTGGTTGCGGCGCTGGATGGAGCATTCGCGCTCATGCAGGTAAACACAGTTGCCATGACTGTCGGCCAGCACCTGAATTTCGATATGGCGGGGTTGGGTCACGAATTTCTCGATGAAGATCCGGTCATCGCCAAAACTGCTGGCAGCCTCGTTCTTGGACGACTCGAACCCCTCTTTGACCTCGGATTCCGACCAGGCGATACGCATGCCTTTGCCGCCGCCGCCCGCACTGGCCTTGATCATCACCGGATAGCCGATTTCGCCCGAGATCCTGACGGCCTCCGCCGCGTCGGCAATTTCGCCCATGTAGCCGGGAACGGTGGAAACCCCCGCCTCCATCGCCAGCTTTTTGGAGGTGATCTTGTCACCCATCGACTCGATCGCGGACGACGGCGGCCCGATGAAAACAACGCCCTCTTTTTCCAGCGCGGCAGCAAACTTCATGTTTTCCGACAAGAAACCATAGCCGGGATGCACAGCCTCGGCCCCGGTCTGGCGCACGGCCTCCATGATCTTTTCGATCACGATATAGGATTGGTTGGCAGGTGCCGGGCCGATATGCACCGCCTCATCCGCCATTTTTACATGCAGCGCGTTGCGGTCAGCGTCGGAATAAACGGCGACGGTCTTGATGCCCATCCGGCGCGCCGTTTTGATGACGCGGCAGGCAATCTCGCCCCGGTTCGCGATCAGGATCTTTTTGAACATGTCAGCCCCTTTTCTGAAGCGCGGCGGCGCGCGCGGAATGCAAAAGGACCACCAGGGCGGTGTGCCCGGATGGTCCTGGTGGTGGATGTTGTGCGCCCCCGGGGCGCGGATGTCAGATCAGTAGCAACCGGCAGTGCCCGGAATGACGCAAGACGCAGCCCCGGCTGCTGCCCCATAAAGTGCGCCTTTTCCTGCTTTCCCGCCTGTGAGGTCGGCGACAGCGGCACCGGCAAGGGCACCGCCAACGACTCGCGCTGCCCCATTGTTTTGAATTCCGCCGTTGCCATACCCGCTTGGCGTGCAACCTGCGACCAAAAGCGTAGAAACTGTCGCAAAAACGAATATTGAATGACCCATATCGATATACCTCGTGTCTGGTTTCTTTTGTGCCCCGATCTTACACCAGCCTCGGCAGGTTCAAAGCTAATTCCGCAGGCTGTCAGGGCGCGATATCGAAACGCGACTTTCCTCTGCACCATCGCCGCGAAAAGGCCCGGCCCGGCCCGCCGGGAACCGAACCGGGCAGAGGTGAAAGGGGTTCGCGCAAGAATGGCAGGTGCGCCGACAGCGGCTTTCGCGCTGTCGGTCGCATCATGGTCGGATATCGCAGACGACGCAAAAGCGAAATCCGACTCACCCGACGGATGGGCAAAACCTTGCTTTATTGCTGTCGGGCTGCGCAAAATCATGCCCGGTCATCCTCGTCATCATCCCAGTCGGCCCAATCGTCGACCGGTTCTTCCACCGGATCGGGGGCAAAGACCTTGGGAAAGGACGCCTCGGCAATCTTGCGGTTGACGCGCAGCAAGGCGTCATAGCTTTCGGGGTCGAACGGGTCTTCGGCAGCGACGACCTCGCGCCCGAACAGCCAGGACAGGCGACCGGCATCGAGGTTGCCACGCTCGAACGGCTCCTCGCCGAAATGCTTCCAGAGCGCGCGCAAGAAGCCTTCGTCGGCAGCGCGGTCAACGGCGGCGCGGTCGCGGTAGCGTTCACGTTTGATGATTTTGGTCGCACCGGCCTTGTTGGCGCGGCGGATCACGAACTGGAAATCCGTGCTGGGCAAACGCCCGGGGAAGCCACGATGCTTGATCATGCGGCACCCCCTATCAGGGCGATTCCGCAAGAACGGGCGGGCAGAACGCGTGACGCGCCGGTAGCCCGCCCGGAAAGTTTACTTGTATTTACCGGTGTAAACCGGCTCAGCCGAAACGGCTGATGCCTGTTCATCAATATAGACAATTTCTTCTTGCTGGGGCGTGGCGGCGCAGGCTGCAAGGAAAGCAACCGTGCCAAGTGCCAGAACCAGCTTGGTTCTCGATACCATTTCAAACTCCTGTATGTCCGGGAGATCGGCAGGCCGGTTGTTTCCGGCAGGCGCCCCCATGGTGATGTAACGGCCGCTTGGGTTCGGCCTTCGGATACAATAGCCCGGATGGGCGTTGAAAAATACATGAGTTTACCTAAGTTGAAAGGTTGTGACTTCGCTACATCAGCGCAGGCGCGGGCCGGGCGGCGCGAAGCCAGATTTTGTGTCCGCATCAAAAGCCCTCCCATATGCAGGTCTGGTCTTCAATGGTGTAGGCCTCGAAGAACTGGGTCGCCTCTGGCGTGGGCACGCCAAAGTCCACCGGTCTGTCAGACAGCGAGATGATGATCTGATCCGGCATGGGAGTGTTGCCCAGCACACGCGGCAGGGCGTAGCTCTGGCACAGCTCATACATGTCATCGAGGGCGGTCTCGTTGTCGATGTTGCCTGTATCGCGGGCAATCGCCGGAGCGACAAAGCGGAAGCGGACGGCAAGGCCCGAGGGGCCAGGCGCATAGGTGATGACATCGAGCAAGGTCACAAGCTGCCCCGAGGGCACGGCAATCGGCGCGTCCACCCCGGCGGCGGGCGACAGCCAGTCCGGGGGGGCGGCCCCTGTCGTCACGCCGTTCATGGTTGCGGCACCCGTCATGCGCTGGCCTTGCGCAGCAACACGCGCCGCGCCTTGGGCGGGGCCGGAAGGTCTGTCAGCGTGCCAAATTGCGCGAGCGCCGCCGCCTGGGCCAGGGCCGTCGTTTCGCGCAGATCGAAAATCGCGGCACCGCCCGGCAGCAGCGCCTTGTCGAGGAACGGCAGATACAGATCGACCGGGTAGTGAAAGCCACAAGACAGGAACGACACCGCGAGATCGACGGGCTT
>TARA_R110002110_G_scaffold29981_3_pt1 | contig 13605 bp, 17 predicted proteins | sample TARA_R110002110 | Tara Oceans TARA_R110002110 (sample SAMEA4397330) | marine metagenome | biome: Polar Biome; feature: [SRF] surface water layer (ENVO:00010504); material: water (ENVO:00002006), including particulate matter (ENVO:01000060) such as... | depth 5 m
TCGGTTATTAATGGGGGGATTACACATTGTTTGGCATATCCCATATATCATTTTTCTCAAGCGGGAATGCTATTGCAATTTTCTTAAGTTCTTTAATTAGTTTTTCCATAATTTATTGCTCCATAATAATGATTGCACTAATCATCTCTCCGTTTTTACATTATAGTATGCTACAACACACAACATATAAATTATAACTTGCGTTAACGTGTGCTCAAGTATAAAAACTATTGATTATAAATAGTAATTTGAGAGCAGCATTTTAAGCTATGGCAATGAACAAGATAATTAGGGAAATAATAGACGACTCAATAGATGAATCACGCTTCATCTGTGGGTCTGAAGGTCTGTACCAATGCATTATTTATAACAAAGCACGAAACCATGATGCCGTAGAAGAAGTTGAACGTGAGTTTAAAATTAAACTTAATAATGGAAAAGTTGGCTATATTGATTTTGTGCTTACTATTTAAAATACAAAGTATGCCATTGAGCTAAAAGCTGGTGCAAACAGCCACAGGAATTCATTAGAAAAAGCACTGGAAATAGACAAAGATAATGATTCAAGTAAGACAGGTGGCATTTTAAAGGATATTGATAAACTGTGTAAACCTCCCCGTTTTAGTTCCAACCTAAATTAGAGTTTTCTAGCGGGTGAGCCTCACCCAAAAACTAGACAGTTGTAAATTCGAGATTTCCGGCTTCTAAGTGTTTTCGATAAAACTCCTCTGGCGTCAAATCATCCAACGATGAATGAGGGCGAAACTGATTATACTCCATTCGCCATGATTCAATTTTCTCTTTTGCATCGTTCAATGACAAGAACCAATTTACATTCAAACATTCATCTCTGAAACTACCATTGAATGATTCGATAAACGGATTGTCTGTTGGTTTTCCTGGTCTTGAGAAATCTAGAGTAATCTGATGTTCGTATGCCCATCTGTCTAATGCCTTGGAAATAAACTCACTCCCATTGTCTACTTGAATACGCAAAGGCTGCCGTGCATAACACTGATTCAAATGTTCCATGACACCAACAACTTGCTCTCCCTTAATACCGTGCGCTACATGTATTGCCATGCATTCGCGACTAAAATTATCGACCACAGTTAACGCCCTGATCCGGCGACCGTTAAACAAGTTGTCAGCCACAAAATCCATGCTCCAGCATTGATCAACACCCGTCAACTCTGGACGTTCCATTCGGTGTGCTGCTGCCCGTCTCCTCCGCGGTCGTTTACTACGTAAATTTAAGCCCTCTTCGCAATAAAGGCGATAGACCTTCTTGTGATTGACGTGCCAGCCCTCACGTCGTAACAAGATATAAATCCGTTGGTAGCCGTAACGTAGTCGTGCCGCCGCTAATTCGTTGATACGTTTGCGTAAGACCGCATCAGTCGGTTTGCGAGACTGATAATAGTAAGTTGAACGCGATAATTGCATGACATCACAACCCTTTCGTGCACTGACTTGATAGGCTGCTTGTAGATATTGCAGGCGTTTTCGCTTCTGAGCTGGCTTTAAAACTTTTTTGAGAGTACATCCTGTAACATCTGTTTATCTAACGATAAATCTGCCACCATGCGTTTCAGGTTGCTATTTTCTTCTTCAAGCTGCTTTAAACGACGGAGTTCCGGCACGCCTAGCCCGCCGTATTTCTTCTTCCAGTTATAGAACGTCGCTTCTGATATGCCTAACTTCCGGCAGACTTCATTCACTCGTGTACCGGTTTCGGCCTGTCGCAAAGCAAACGCAATTTGCTGCTCGGTAAACTTCGTCTTCTTCATTGCAAAACCCTCCTGTTGGGTAGGTGATTTTGCCAGAAATCTCTAGTTTAGGGTTGCCCAGTTTATTGGGGGGAGGTCACGGGTTGTTGGCTATCAGATATTCACTAGGTGTTAAGTCCCCGAGTGAATCATGTGGCCGTTCTTCGTTGTATTCACGGATCCAGTTATCCGTAATGTCGCGTACTTCCGTTAATGCCTTAAAAGCATACATATTCAATATTTCATCTCGATAGGTCCGATTAAATCGTTCAACATAAGAGTTCTGTGTGGGTTTTCCTGGCTGGATAAACTCCAGTTCGATACCATGCTCTTCTGCCCAACTCGCCAAGGTGACAGAGATAAACTCTGGGCCGTTATCCATCCTTAATTTCTTTGGATAGCCACGCCAGGCAGCGATGCGTTCCAGTACGCGAGTCACCCGTAATGAAGGCAGACTCAGGTCAACCTCAATAGCCAATACTTCACGGTTAAAGTCATCAACGACATTGAAGGTTCTGAAACGACGACCGCAGAACAGACTGTCGCTCATAAAATCCATCGACCAACATTGATTCGCCATAACCGGTACCTCTAATGGTTCAGGATGCCTGCTGGGTAAGCGCCGTTTACCACGACGCCGCATATTCAGGTTCAGTAGACAGTACACACGGTAAACGCGCTTGTGATTCCATGCGTGACCCCAACGACGCAATATCTTGAACAACTTACTAAAGCCATAGGCTGGATAGCGTTCAACTGCCAACTGTAATACCGCAATCACGTCATCATCCCGATGATTATCGGGTTGATAACGATAAACAGAACGACTGATGCCAACAGCACGACAGGCAAGTCGATGACTCGCCCCATGAGATTGAACTGCATAATTAACGAGTTCTCTCCGAGCTGCTGGCTTTATAGTTTTTTTTCAACAATGTCCTTGAGTATCCGATGTTCTAAACTGAGATCAGCATACATTTGTTTAAGCCGTTGATTCTCGCTTTCCAGCTCTTTTAATCGTTTAACATCGGAGGCTTCCATGCCACCGTATTTGGATTTCCAATTGTAATAAGTCGCATCCGATATACCGTATTCACGGCAAACATCCTTGATGAGTTTTCCAGCTTCTACTTCTTTCAATACCTTTACGATCTGTGTCTCTGAGTAACGTGATTTCTTCATCTATCATTCTCCTTATTAGCATTTTATGCCGGAGAACTCTAAATTTATATGGGACTAGTTTAAGGGAGGATTACAACCCCATCTTACATATATACGCATTAATATATTACCTGCCCCAATCTTCATCCTCCTCACCTTCTCAGTCATCTATACCAAAGACATAAGATTCCGCACCAATTGAGTAATTTATCTGGTTAGCAATACTTTTCTTCACGAAATGATATAAAGGAGATCTTTTATTTTTTACGCTTTGAATTACTAAATCTGTAATCTCGAGTAATTCTCTATCATTGAAAACATAATCATACCTATCAACATCTAAGTGCATAATCTAATTCCTCATTATTAATTGGATTTAAAAAATAATATATCAGATAAACCATCAACATAACGTATCAAAAGTTATCTGACTTGCGTTAAATTTAGCACAAGTTTATTTTATTGCAAGTTATTGTTTTTTATATGTTTCTTGCTGTTTCATTCTGTTTCATGGTGTTCGCATTATTGATGGATTTAGGGTTATCATCCCAAAATATGACGCTTGATATTGGACAACGAGTAAGATTAATTGAATTGACAGGCTACAAATGTTTTGAAGCGCAAGTTAACACCGCAATTTCGACTTTTCGTGCCTCCTAATCCGCCGATTTTTTACTCAGGTCGTTTTGATAGAACAGAATTACTTGCTTTAAAATGCGATAACGACAACATACCTGTATGTAATCCACCTGTGGTAATTTGGCGCACTTTAAAAAGTAGGTGTTATGCAATAAGCCCAACGCTTCTTAAGTATCCATGCCAGCGTATCATCGGGACTTACGACAAAGTGCCTTTGCGTCTTGGAAAAGTACAATGGCTATTTGATTCAAATGGGAAAGAGTTTCTTGCGATATTTAAGATTAACTTGTCAATACCGTATAAAGAGTTCACGCAATACCATACGCAAGCATCGCATCAGCTACTTTGACAAAGCCTGCTATGTTCGCACCAGTCACATAATCAATATGACCATTATCATCACCATAGTCGACACACTGTTGATGAATGTGAGCCATAATTTCTTTTAATCGATGATCAACTTCTTCCCGAGTCCAGAGAATACGCATTGCATTCTGGCTTTGTTCAAGCCCTGATACTGCAACGCCACCTGCATTGGCAGCTTTAGCCGGTGCGTACAAGACTCTTGATTCTCGTAAGTAACGCATGGCTTCTAGTGTACAAGGCATATTAGCACCCTCAGCTATCAATCTCGTCCCATTGGTCACTAACATCCTTGCATCTGCCTCATCCAATTCATTTTGTGTAGCACATGGAAACGCCATTTCAGCACTAACAGACCATGGACGCTGATCTGCGTGAAACGTTGCCTTAGAATATGTTTCGACATATTCACTAATGCGTCCACGACGTTTAATTTTAAGGTCCATGAGCCATGCCAATTTTTCTTGATCAATTCCATCTGGATCATTTATAAAGCCACTGGAATCAGATAAGGTTAATATCTTTGCTCCCTCTTGCAATAATTTTTCGGCACAAAACAACGCTACATTCCCTGAGCCGGAAATCAATGCAGTTTTACCATCAATAGATTCCCCCTTTCGTGCCAACATGTTCTTACTAAAATAGACCACACCGTAACCGGTCGCTTCGGTACGAATTAAACTTCCCCCAAAGGCTAAGCCTTTTCCTGTCATGGCACCTGTAAACTTATTTTGTAAACGTTTATATTGTCCAAATAGATAACTGATCTCTCTTGCACCAACACCAATATCTCCAGCTGGAATATCGGTATCTTCGCCGATGTGTCGTGATAGTTCAGTCATCAATGACTGGCAGAAACGCATCACTTCACGATCACTTTTACCTTTAGGATCAAAATTACTACCACCTTTAGCACCTCCCATCGGTAGTCCAGTTAATGCATTTTTGTATACTTGTTCAAAACCGAGAAATTTCAATACACTTTGGGTTACATTCGGATGAAATCGCATGCCACCTTTATAAGGGCCAATGGCATTGTTAAATTGAACACGCCACGCACGATTACAACAAATATGACCCTCATCATTTTCCCAACATACTCGAAATATTATGATACGGTCAGGTTCAGTCATGCGTTCGAGTATATGTCCATCATTGTAAACAGGATGTTTTAACACAAACGGCATTACACACTCTGTAAATTCCTGAACCGCTTGATGAAACTCATATTCAGCTGGATTACGCTCACGTATGCCGGTGTTGAATTTATCAATTGCAGCTTCATTACTGGTTGTTTTTATATCTGACATCATCTCACTTCCTAATTAATATTTAAGATTGTTATTTAGTACCTTCTCGCTCTAACCAATACTGGTATATTTCGTTTGGCCAAAACTTTTGGAAGTATGCAATCAAGGCCAACTTTTCTTTATTGCTCAGCACTTCTTTAAAACCAGGCATTTTCCCACCCAAAGGAACTCCGCCATCATTAATTGTTCGAAGTAACGTGCTCATATTGTGATGCCACGTATGTGCAGTTCCATTTAGTGGTGGTGGTGGAAAAGATCCATCTGATAATCTTTCACGCCAATCAACGGTTCCTTCAGCATTTTCTCCATGGCAACTTGAACAATGATTTAAAAAATGTTTTCTACCAAGATCGATGTCTGACTGGGTATACCAACGGCCTGATATTTTTGGTTCACTTTTTCCCTGACTACACCCTGATAATGAAAGCATGGTGAGGGAAATATAAATTATGCTTCGTTGTTTATTTAACATTTATGAATTATATTTTCTGTTTTATAAAAAGCTTAACTGTGTGGTGCTGGAATAGATGCAAAAATAACAAACAGCAGTATTAAAACTAACAAGCTACAACCCAGAGAGAATTTTATATTAGAATGATTTAATATTTGTTTTCTAAGCAAACCAAGTGTGATTAGAACTTGCAACAAATAATAAGTACCAAATCCTTTTGAGGCGTAGTTAATAATTTCAAATACATTTGCACTCCAAATCAGAATGATTGCTAGCGCTACAACTCCCATATAAAACAGATTGTCTGGCAGACGAATGGGAATCAGTTCTCTCAGTAATCCACCACCGCCGATGGTATCGGCCAAAGCCGCACTCAATTGACTTGCAGTTGCTGCAACCAATAACATCACTGGCAACACCATCACAACTTGTCCCAAAGTTTGACTAATTGTGGTTTCGTTTAACTCTACAATAGGAAACTCCAGGAACAACGGGCAGGTAAAACCAATAAACGTAATATAGATTGCTGTTGCAATCCATTGTGAATAACGTGCGGCATTAATGCGAACAATTGTAGTGTATTGACTACCCATAAACCGTGTCGTCTCAAAACCTTGTGTCACCATCAGCATTCCGGCGAGCATTGCAGTGGAATCCCATAACGATAATGATTTAATTGCATCATGTTGAAACCAACTCGTCTGATTTATAACATCATACGAACCCAACGCTATTAATACGCCAATAATAATAGCTAGTTTTAAGGTTACAGCGACTAATTCAATCGTTTCCAAACCACGAGCACCACGTCGCCATGCTATTACCATTACTGATAATAATAATACTGTTGTTGCCCAACGCATTAATGTTGGATCAGAAATTGATAGCCGATCAAATAAAAATGCAGTGAATAGACTTGTATAAAAAGCAACAGAGATAGCATATGCGATCCCTAACGCCCATTGAGACAGCGTTTCAATTTTAGCAATGCTACTTCCGGGATGGTCAATCAGGTACGTCTCTGCATAGCGAATATTAAACCGGATAACACTTCCTATCGCATACGCTAGAATGGACAAGATGATCATGCCTGCTAGAGCCCATTTTCCTAGTACAGCATGTAATAAGGGTGCAACGATCAAAAAACCACTACCAATAATAGATGCAAGTGGCGTAACCGTTGCTCGCCATTGAATAGATTGTCGTAGTCGCTTTCTAGCTAAGAACACTAATGATATTAGTGCTGTTGTGACAGTAAGATAGTTTAATACGTTTGCTACCATAATAATTTCCCAGTTTCTTATATGTGACTTATTTTAATAAGTAAAAAAACAGATCTATTTTTAATAATATCTTCATAAACTATATTTACTAATGATGTTTGTACCAACCAGCCCGTTTAATGTCAGGCCAAGATGTTGTTTGATGACAGGCATAACATTCCTCTACTTTGGCATTAGGTTCGCCTGCCACCTTTGCTGAGATCATTTTAAAATGCATCATGTAATGACTAGGTGGTGCCTGATGACATTGTACGCAGTCTCTTGATTGCGTTGACGGATGACGAAACTCTGCAATATTCCAGGTATCCATGCGATGGCATTGCACGCAGTCATTGCCAAATAATGAAAAATGTTGATCATCATTTGCATGACACGTGCTGCAACGTAAAGTAGCTTCTCCTGGAGACACGTCAGGGTGAATCAGTAATGGGGAGAGTGTAAGCTGTTTCTTCGTTAAGTTCTTGATGAGCTCATGGGTTTGGTATTCTTCGCTGCCTGGATCAGTATTTAAACGTAGTTCATTGAGCCCAGCTTCCACCAGAACCTGATGTTTCATGAGTGTAATATTCCCATCCCACCCACGATGTTCGACATGACATCCAGAACAGCTACCGACATCAGTATGGAATGTAGTAGGTTGGCGCTGTATTAAATCAGTCTCGTTAGCATGACAGACAACGCAGTTTGTATGTTCAACACCCTTTATAGGTGTATGACAAGCGGTACAATTATCATCCAAAAAGGCATGTGCAGCTGATAATTCGCCAGGCTCTATAAGTTGTTCCCAAGCAATATTACGCTTGTAAGGTATTGTATTGTCATGGCTCTGTTTTAAAAAATAGTAATCTACTAATGCTATCGTCACAATGATACCGACAATCAGTAAAGCAAAATATCTCATAGCCATCGCAATCCAAAATAGATTTCACTGCCAATATGAAATATCAGTAAGACATAGAGTATTAGTGAGATAACAATATGAAATTTTAACCAACGGGCGAACCAAAGCTTGAAGGTTTCATGTATCTTAATGCTATATTCTAGATCTGACATCGCATCTACGATCCGTAATAACATCGTCGATCTATCCCGGTCGACGCGTTGCTCTGAGGACTCAGATATTAGAAACACCGGAGCGAGTAAGGGACGCCGTATGGCAAAATCCACAAGGGGTTGTTTGGCATGTTGGCACAGTGAATCAGCTACTCGGCGATAGTCGGCCTTCAGGGTTGTCAACATCTTTTGTTTGTCGCGGATCTCTGATGAAAACTGGCTCATTAAGTAACGGCCAACGAAACCGCTAAGCACGGTGATCATCACCAACACCGTCAGACTGATACCCAACGGACTCTCGAAGCGATGTCCTGTATGTAACAGCGCTAGCACTGGGCCCAAAACACCCGCATAGATGTGCCACGCGAGCAGAGTGCGCATTCGCACAGTTTTTGTAACTCGCTTTTTGAGAGGCCTGATCCGTTTAATAATCATATAAACCAGTGGGATAAACATCAGCAAGGCCGCTATGCTGCCCAGGATGAAACCGATGAAACTACCAGCGAATTCGGGCGAACGATGAAGCAGAAAACCACCCCACAGGATCAACATCAGGACAACAAGTCCCGTTACCACGTCACGTTCACGTTCCTGCATGAACGTTATGCCTCCACAACTACGTCTTTAGTGGCAACGGCCTGACAGGCAAGGATGTAACCGTTGGCCTTATCCTCTGGCTCAAGTGCATCTTCAACCTCCATACTGACCTGGCCGGACAACAACTTGACCATGCAACTGCCACAGGTGCCGGAACGGCAGGAATTATCGATCTCAATACCGTTGTCATCTGCTGCCTCCAGAACGGTCTTGCCCAGTGGGAGGTCGGCTGTTTTTTGCGATAAGGAGAACGCCACCTTGGGCACCGACTGATCGGCAGGTACAGGGGCGTTCACAGGTTGAGCGGTAGGTATACGTTTGACCGTGCCAAATGCTTCGGTTTTAATTTGGTTTCTCTGTAATCCAAGTCCTAAAAGCATATCCCTAACAGCATCCATCATCGCCGGCGGCCCACAAATATGCGCACGGTGTTGCATTATGTTAGGCACAAAATCATTGATTACTTCAGGCGTGAACTGACCTTGTGGCCCCATCCATGTAGTCCCTTTTGCCCGTGTCATACTAGCGAGCACATGTAGGTTTTCATGCCGCTGTTGCAAATATTCAAGTTCTTGCCTAAAGATAAAATCATCACTAGTTCTGGCACAAAATAAAAAATAAATATTGCCAGGCCAACAGTGATCAGTAAGGTATCGGGTTGCACTCATCATAGGTGTAATACCTACTCCACCAGATATCAGTACGACGTTGTCGGCTTCAGTGCCATTGAAATGAAACTTACCACCAGGCGCCTGCAAAGCTAGTTTGTCACCGACCTTCACCTGGTCATGCAAATATCGTGAGATCAAACCCTGTTCTTCCCGTTTGATGGTAACTTCAATATAGTCTCTTTGTGATGGTGGGGAAGCAATTGTGTAGGAACGTTTAACGATCTTATCTTCGGGTTGCAAAGAAAAGGTCAGGAACTGACCGGGCTGATAAGTAAACGGTAATGGCCCTCCTCCAGGAATTGCCAAGCGAAATGTTTGGACATTCGGTGTCTCCTGAAACTGGTTCACCACTTCTAATTCACCGGACCATTTGCCGGTCGCCACCGATGATGCAAGGGCAGTCATTGCTTGTGCTTGTGTTTCTGTGTCGACTGGTATCTCTGGGGAGCTGGGGGATTCCTCTGCATCTAGCGTCACAGGTACTGGTTCATCCCTAACAGAGTCCGGTGTTGTTGGTTGACTGATTGCCAACTCTGTAAGTAGGGCTGATGCACGGCGTAACTTGAACAGATACATCCAAATCATGGCAACGGCAAACAAGACCAGAATTAACATCAACGAAGTATGAAATGGAGACATGCCGAAAAAGATCGTGGATTGCGACTGCATCGATACCGGTAATAGGTTCATCTGTGACTTGAACCATTGTAAAGCAACATTCTTTGGTGCTTTTCCTTCCGCCAATGCGCGTTCTGTCGCCAAACCACTATCGTATTGACTTAGCCCTTCTTTAATTTTCTCAACAGATTCTTGCATTGTTGCAAAATCATCGCGCTCTACAGCATCGGATAAACCTTTGAAACCTTGCGACATAATTGATGATGCTTGTGACATACGTTTACGAGCAGTCTCTTTCAATTCGTCTCGTTTTTCCTGTGGCAGATCCGGCAAGGCCATCAGGCTGGGATAAAGATCCTTTGGTTTTGGCGCCCCCATTTTTTCCATCATCTTATCCATCCCACCGCCGGCACCCATCATGCCGCCTGCACCCTTATCACCGGCTGCACCCATCATGCCAGTTGGAGCTGGAGCAGTGGCCGGATTTACTTTCTCTGCGAAAGGAACCATGGATAACTGTTCGTTTTGTTCTCCATAAATATCCGGATGATGACTACGATGTTCTTCATCTTCAGATGTTTCTGCTGCTGTCGACAAGGTACCTATAAGCACACAAAATATGAACGTCGTTAAAAGTAAAGTAGACTTATAAAAATTATGAAATAAAAACATAGGTCTATGATGGGGCATATGAATGTGTTCCTTGGTTTTACCGCTGCTAACCGTCAATAGTGTTGCTTACGATTAATACCTTAATTTGGTCTAGGCTTAAAACACTTACTGCCTCACCGACCTTTCTAATAAAGTCTATACGTAAATTGGTTTGTAGCGCTGTAATTTGACGAATTTTATCTTCTATCTTTTTAGCATCAGGTTTACCTTCAGCAGTTAATTGCCAAAGCTGTTCTTCCAGAGCATCGATATCCTTAGTAATCTGCTTGCTATGTGAATACCATGTTTGTTTGAGATTGTCTAATTGCTTTGTTTGTTGTTGATTAAGGTCCATTAACTCAGCATGATCCAGAAAGAAATTCGTTTCACCCAGGTGATAGAGGTGAGGCGCATTACTATTACCGGGCAATTCTGGAGTCGCTTTATCCTGTGCTGAAATCGCTGTTGGTTTTTTACCCATCATTGTCATCATCCCCATACTATTTTTCATTGGCATAGGGCGTTGCTCTTTCATCATTCTTTTTTTCTTGTCCATACCTTTTTTTTTCTGTTTGTCATACATTGTGTCCATATTATCTATGGCAATAACTTGTGGTCTGATTTCTGTGTTAATTCCTGAAGGAACTGACACTGAAGTAGATTCAGAAGGCACTTCTGTTTTTTTATTTATCTTTGATAATTCAGATTGAATAACAGCAAAATCATTAGCCGTATCAGGCGTTGCCATTGATGTGATTGGTCGATGAGCAGAACTCCCTCCAGCGATGACTGAATAAAAAGGAACCAAGCTCAATAATAAGAAGAAGACTGGAATATGTTTAAATAAAAGCATTTTCAGAGTCAGGGATTAATTCATATCTAGCATAAGAGTATCACTCGATTTTGAGCCAGTCAGTATTGCACGTTGATCGGCGGTTAAAATATTCGCCGCCTCTCCTACCGCGCTAATATAATTCAGACGCTGTTGGACTCGCAGCTTCTCAATGGTTCGTAGTTGAGCTTCAATCTTACTAATATCCGGTTGATCAGATGCGGTGAGTAAGAATAATTTCTGTTCGGCAGCGTCGACCTCACGTTCTGAACTGGCACTACTCATCAACGCTTTCTCTTTCGTCTGATTCAATTTCGTTTGTTGTTCAATGCTAAGCTTAATGTGTTGCGGATGATGATTAACAAAAAAACCATCAGCGCCTATGTGGTAAATGTGTGAAGCTCCGGGAAAGCCAGGTAAACTCGATGAAGATCCAATGCTATTCATATTACCTATATTATTCATCATACCCATCATATCCATGCATTCCGGGCAGCCCATTTGACTATCACTCATGCTGCTCATTCCACCCATTTGCTCATTCCACCCATTTGATTACCACCAGTTCCCATCCCTCCCATTTCACTCATGTCTGCGATTACCTGCGGACTTGTCAAAAAGAAAGTCAGTACTAGAACAACCCGACTGTAACAGTGAAAATAACTAATTTTTTTCATAAAATTTCTCCTGTTGTTTGTAATCATAAAAATCTAAAAAAGGTTACATAAAATAAATACATTACAAGTTCCTTATTGCCTGTTCATCCAAAGTTTCTTTTTGTAACAACAAATCTGCGCCCAGCACCAACCGTTCGTTTAAAGGCACTTTGCACCAAATCATGTACAATACTTTTCTTATTGAACACTATTCATTCTTCTCTGATTTGATACCATTTAACAAACCAAACAAATCACTATTTGTAGTTAAAATAAGAGTTGTATCTTTATCGATAACAGTGCGATAGGTGTCTAGTGTTTTAACAAATGTATACAGATCGACTGCCACATTATTTTTGTTATAAGCTTGGGCATAGATATCGGTTGCCTTGGCATCCGCATCACCCTGAACGGTTTGAATCTCTTTATAAGCTTCAGATTCAATTCTTTGTAAATCTTTTTCCTTGCTGCCAATAATGCGTGCCGCCTCACCCGCTCCTTCCGAGCGAAAACGTTCGGCAATCTGTTGACGTTCACTGATCATCCTTGCATATATTTTTTTACGGACACTCTCATTATAATTAACACGCTTAAAACGAATATCCATTAACTCTATACCGAACTCAGCCAGCTTGGTTGATGCTGCAGCATAAATATCCTGTTCTAACAGGCGCCGTCCTTTTTTAATTGGGAGTAGTTTGCCTATATCAGCACTGACAAGTAGCGGATCGACTTCAGGAAGTCGATCCTTTGTTGTTCGAATAATTTCAATAAGTTCATGCTTGGCAACCGCATTGCGAGTTTCACTTCCAAGAATATCCTCCAAGCGTGATCGCGCACTTCGTTCATCACGTAAACGCAAGAAATACTGCAAAGGATCTTTAATACGCCAACGCCCGAAAGTATCCACTGTAATATACAACTTATCCTTTGTTGGCATATCGATTGCTAATCCATCCCACAATAATATACGTTTTTCAATACGGTTAACTTTTTGTATAAAAGGCCACTTAAATTTTAACCCTGAATCAGTTATCACAGGTTCTATCGGTTTTCCAAACTGGGTTATTATTGCCTGTTCAGTTTCATCCAGTTTGAATAGTGATTCGTAACCCAATACCACTAAAATGAATAATAATATAGCTATTGCATTATTAAATATTTTCATTGCACTACTCCTGTAGCTGGCTTATTTAACTGCAGTAAAGGCAATACAGATGTAGCTGATTCGTCCAGAATAATTTTTGATTGTATTTGTGGTAAGACCTCACCAAGAACTTCAAGATAAAGACGACGTTTTGTCACATCAGGTGCTTTTACATACTCAGTCAGTAATGCGTTAAATTTTTCTGCATCTCCTTCGGCCTCGTTAACACGTTGTATTGCATAACCCTGAGCTGATTGTATTTTTTGATCCGCGGTACCTCGAGCTCGCGGTACAGCCTTATTGTATTCACCTTTGGCAACATTAATCATACGTTCTCGTTCTTGTTGTGCTTCGTTTACTTCGTCAAATGATGCCTGTACCGGTTTCGGTGGATTAACATTTTT
>TARA_R110002110_G_scaffold2750_7_pt1 | contig 13596 bp, 6 predicted proteins | sample TARA_R110002110 | Tara Oceans TARA_R110002110 (sample SAMEA4397330) | marine metagenome | biome: Polar Biome; feature: [SRF] surface water layer (ENVO:00010504); material: water (ENVO:00002006), including particulate matter (ENVO:01000060) such as... | depth 5 m
GGCATCGGAACGCCAGAAGATGACAGGGCGGAGGGATTCAGGAAGTTGACCCATGAGAGTTGAGACGATGGATGCGTCTGCGAGCCAGACCATTACCCAATGGCCGGGAACGGCAGTGATGCTTGGATTTTCCGGATCAGAGTCGTCCGAGACATACGAGTGGTCGCCAATGACATTGACGTTCAGCCCATTGGTCAATGGTGCGGTGACGTTCTCACCACTCTCGTCTTCCGAGGTGGTTCCCATTGCGGTTCCACAAGCTACGGCTGTGGCGTTGTCTGGCCATTTCAGGAGGATGGTGGTCATGTGGTTCGATTTTGCAGACTGGACTCGCTTGCTGGATATTTGGAGACTTTCAAGGAACGATATATAAAAACTCCATTGATAGCAGAGGGGATGTTGCTCATCACTAGCGTATCGACGCTATCCGGGTTGGTTGAATCATTGTCCATGAGATACGCTGTCCCATCTATTGCGAAGGCGTTCAACCCCACCCGCCAAGACAACCCGATTTTGTTGAATGTTACGCCATCAGGGGCAAACGTATCAGGTTCAGGGGCAGTTACCCCGACACCATTCTTTGATGTGTAGGCTGTAAGCTTGTCAACCTTTGCTGTTCTAGCGAGAATAACCACGAAGTCATTATTTGTGGCACCATCCAGCCTGACTATACCTGCATTGAGTATAGTTGACGGGTGGTTAGGCTCCACCGCCACATCCACAATGATTGTCCCTTCCGATAACGATTCGGATAGAGCTAAATCATCCACCGCATCAGCCTGTCTCGTAGCTTCCGCTCCGAAGGTGGGGATGAGAGAGGTGGCTACTGTGCCTTCTTCGACTTGAAAGCCCCAAATCAACAATGGTCCGCTTGTGTCTCGGATGTAAAAGCTCCCATTTGCGGTGGTAGTTACTGTAAATTGAAACCGTTTCCACTCGCCCGTCGCCGCTAGAACAGAACTAGAATCCGACGAATCAGTAGTATTGTAGGACGAAAATTTAAAAGTCTCTGCTCCCGATGGAGCTTTAATCCACGCTGACATAGTTTGCTCCGCTCCAGAGATTCCGTAGTGATAAAAGCGAGAAGAAAAATCTGCGGGTGTCCATAGGGATGCTCCCTGTCCTCCTGATGGGTTACTCTCCGATGCCGCTTCTACTAGAGTTGACCCTGTAGCAACTGGATCTTGGATGTTAATGCCGGTGAAAGTTAAGAGCGGTCTGTGGAATTTCCATTTATTCGTCACCTGCGGCTCATGCAGATACCCGAGGGCATTCCCGTCGCTGTCGTGCGTGATGCGGGGCGCGTGGTAGGCTGTGCTTCCCGTAGTGACGAAGAAATCAGAATGCGCGAAAGAAGCGGGAGCTGCCATTTTCCTAGCTCTCATGGTATCCGCTACCAATACCGTCTCCGTCCCAACTGCGGAAACCAACGAAAAGTTGCTGTCAGTGGCGTCACTACAATTTATGTCGAGGTAACTGATGCCATTTAACCCATTATATTCGATAAATAGTGCGATGTAGAACCAACCATCTCCCTCGGGGTGTGCCACCGCTGCTAAACCTGTGCATCCACTGGAGTTGTAATTCCAAGTCATCGTATCCCAATCAAATTGATTGAAATAAGTATCTCCTGAACCAAATCCTAGATAGCGAGCAGTTCCTTGTTTCGCCAGAATTACATGGACGCCACTTGCTGTGCCATTCGATAAACCTTTCCTATAAAGGCGGTATCCAGTTCCACCATTAACTCGTAGAATGTGGTATTCATTAGAGGGTCCACCTACCACTGGAACAGGTGTCGGAGTTCCAATCAGAACGAGTAGCGCATCTAAATTTCCACTGTCGGAAATAAGGTTCTCATCAGCCCACACCACATTCCCACTCTCATCCACCACCGTCGCTCCACTCGCCCGTGTATGGGTCAGAGCAGCAGGAAAGCCCTTGGTGAAATCGTAGTTCAGCAAATACCGACTCCCACCGCTATGCAAGAATCCCCTCCCTGAGAGGAACCCAGTGCCGTCCAGTGAACCAGGTGTGCTTTTACTGAGCAACATGGTGGTTAGCGGTTTACTTTACGGGAGGTCATCAGAACACGGATGGCTGTGGAACCTCCGGCGTTTGTGACAGTGAGGCGGGCAATCTGGGAAGGTGCTGCAAAAAGTTGTTCTGTTTCATCCGTCCACGCTCCGTCAGTCACGCTGTCGAAGGTTGCACCGGACTGGTCTGTGTCGGAACGGGTTGTCATCGTGACGGTCGCACCCCCGAATACTCCTTTCAGAGCAAACAGGTGTTCACGCGCAACGGCAACAGGGATGTCGTAAGAACCATTGACGGTCAAGATAGCGGGGTCGGGAAGGTCAGCCATAACGATTGGATAGTTGACTTAAACAACCCACTTGGCAAGGACTTTATTTCCCCCCACCACACATGAGAAGGGGTCAATCCCACGTAGTTCCTCGTAGTGGATGCCTTCCGCAAATTCTGGGAGTTTGAGATTCATATTACTGCTTGAGCATCGTTGATTCTTCAACAGGTTAAAATTTGAAATGCCCTTGAGCCATCATTGTAAGTGGTTTATGCTCCGTAGGATATTGTTGCTGCGTGACTCCCGATGATAACCCAACCTGATGCAGTGAAATACTGAAAAGTTACAGATTCACCTAAGCCAACTAAAGTCACATTTACAAATCCAGTCTTACTGGTTGCGGTAATTCTTCCGGTGCCTGAATTGCTTGACGCAACATGAACCACCGTCTTCTTCTGTCTGTCTGAACCATCAGCAAGAGTTATCGAGTTATTTGCGGCGTCACTTGTGAATAAGGTGGCTTCAGCCAAAACACTAATCGCGCCAGCACCAGTAAGTTCTTGGGGCGACGTGGTGGAGCCAATAGGAACGTCATCGAGGAGTGCAAAGGTGCCAGTCTTATCAGGGAGTGTGAAGTTCCGAAAGGTGGTGAAATTGCTGGGTCTTATCAGGCCGGAATATGTCGAATTACTGCGATACTTCAGGAGTAGTGAACCTTCAAAACCTGTAGTTCCGACTGCACTCAACCCTTGTGCGCTCGCTGTTCCAGTCACGTCGAGATTACCCGCAGCAGATAGGGTGATCGAATCCAGCTTGGTCTTGTCACCGTCCGCGAACGCACCTTCTGCTGGCTTCACTTGGTAGCTGGAAAGGTCTTGGTCAATGGTGGCGTTTGGCGCAATGCCATCCAGCTTGGCCTTGTCACCGTCCGCGAACGCACCTTCTGCAAGGATTAGCTGATACGGGGTGAGGTCTACCCCTGCAAGTGCCGCAAGTTCCTGCACAATAAAGGTCAGCTTGTCGAAGGAGGCGGATACGTCCTCTGCGGCGGGGGTCGTGTTCGTGGGGAATGCAACACCCTGCGTCAATGGGGTGACACGATACATGATGAGGGTTGACGTTGCCGGGACATTGGGGATAACAAAACCACCCCCTCCAAGGACATATTCTATTGAAGGACTCCCGTCTATTTCCAAAACCAAGTCATCATCGTCATTCCACTCCATTGTGAGCGGGTATGGAGTGGAGGAATTGTTTCCAACGAAAGACTCTTGAGTGAGGACGGATGAAACGGACATGGTTTTATAGCTAGCTAATTATTCTGGTTCAGTCGAGTTTTTTCAGAAACTCTTTGGCTGTAGGTCGCAGTTCTTTGGGGACAGAAGTTCCACCCAAAGCTTCCTTCAGCCTGTCATCTTCGATCCCTAGAATCTCAAACGAGCGAAGGAGGTTCTTGAAATCTGATTCAATGGTTTTGATTGCCTCCCCCTCTCTGGCTAACTCAGCTTCCCACTCAAGGGCATCTTTCAAGGGGAGTTCCCCAGCTTCGATCTTCGCAGCCATGTCCTTTTTCTTCGCTATGGACAGTCCACGCTTGGAGTCCCGAATCCGGAAAGTGTATCCACCAATCGAGTCATCAAGGAACCCCGCAGATTTTGTGTCGAAGCGTTGCTGGCGAACACCGATAAACCCAAGGGCTACGTCATCAATTTCCGCAGTCATGCCGCGGTAGCCAATCTTGCCCTCTCTGGCTTTTCTCCACTTGTCAATCGTTCGCAAAACTCCGGGGGAGAACATCTTCTTAGCTACATGCTCCGAACGAAGCTTGAGCTTCTGACGGGGGGAGTCCCGTTCGTCATTGAAGAGTGCTTGCCCGTAGCCATCAACACCTGTGATTGCCTCCGCGCCGACTTGCATCATCATGTTCGTGTCACCAAAAAGCGCACTCACAGCCCTACCTGCGCCCGCCACATCCCCATCCAAGATCCTCTTCCCCGCCTCAAAGAATGGGGCGTAAGGTGTGATGTAGCTAGGATCGAAAAATGCCAGTTGCCCGTCATCGGTGTGGGTGTAGGCAAGGGGGGTGTCTTGGTTCCACGACGCTGCCAGTGCCTTTCTCAAAATCTTCCGTTCCTCTTCGTCCGTTCCCGTCATAGCGGCGGAAATCCCATATGTGAGTCCATAGAGCATACTGCCCATTGCCACCATTCCGGCAGCACGTTTGGTTCCGGCATTGCGTAGTGCTTTGTCATTTGTCTTGATGCCTTCTGCTATTTCCCACGCGCCCAGCTTCGCACTGTTCACAGTCCCCCGCATGAGTTCGGAAGAGAACGAAACGAATGTTGGGACGAAAAGCCCCCGTTGGGATGCCCACCGGACAAGCCGGGAGACTTCATCATAAATCACTGTGGTTCTGCGGACATCCTTCAGTGCCAAGTCAAGTGCCTCCCCAACTGTGGAAGTCTTTTTCGAGTTCAACCATTTGTCCAACTCATAGACAAGGGCGTTGAATTTGCTGGCATTGTCCCCAAACTGGTAGATTTTCCCAAGGGCGTCCTGGAACAATGCCATCGCGCTATTCTCACCGAATGCGAGGGAAGCAGTATCCCCAATGTCCCGGCCGTAGACTCCAGCATTCAACATGCCCTCACTCTGGAGGATGAAGGTTAGTTCCTGCCACGTCATGCTGTTCACCCCACCATCAGCGAGGAAGGTGTCAGTGTCCATTTCTTGCAACGCGGCGAACTCGTCAAGGGTGAATGGCTTGCCCACCTTGTCATTCTTCCGCATCCCTTGGAGCATTTTTGCAAAACTTTTTGCTCCTTTCTGGTCGGTAGAAAACATCCTCCCATTGAAAAACTCGTTCATCGGCCCACCCAGATTGGCAGTCCCGTATGAGCCTGGGTTCAACATCACCAAAGCAAACTTTGAAACTGCGGTGGCACGGGTGAAAACCTTCTCAACAAACCCACCCGCGTCAAAAAGCCCGTTGGAACTTCTGTGCAGGTCGTCAATCATCTGACCCAACACGGGGTCTGTCCAAGTCTTCCCATATCCGGCCATGTTCTTCTTCACCCTCTCAACTGAGACGGTCTTAGCCTTGCCTGTGTCTGGGTCAATCACGGCAGCCTGAACCGTCTCAGCCCCCACAAGGTGTGTGTGTCCTTTCTTGACGTTCTTGCGGCTGGAGGAAACATCGTTCTCCAGCATCCACGCTGCCTGTGCTGCTTGCGACTGGAAGTAAACAAGGTCACGCGCACTGCGTTCCCCCGTGGACTTCATAATTGCCAGTGGGTCAACGACAGGTTTCAACGCCGCCACAATGGCAGGGTCGAGTTGTTTCTTCCGGAAAAAACTGGTTCCATCAACTTTCCCGGTGGTGTCGGTTCCGTCCACTATCCCCTGCGCCCTTGATGGGTGTAGAAGCTCCCGCGCCATGCCGTCTGCCTCTTCCTGCGTGATGGGTCGGCGGCCTTTCACTTTTGGGTTCTTGCGGGTGATCCCACCTTTTTTGTCTGCCACAAAGTTTGCGGTGAAATAATTCAGAAGGTTTTGGAAAACCTTTGGCTCACTGGATTTGATCGTCCAATAGTTGCGGTCAGACTTGGGGTCAAACAGTTCGTATTCTGTCCTCAGATACGTCCCAAGGTTGTCCCCCAGAACTTCAGCTAGTTCCTTGCTCACGAAAGGTTTCAACCCTTCAGAAATACTGTCTTGGGAAGAACGGAACGCCTTGACGGTTTTCCTGATGTCCTTGGGCAACTTCGCCATTGCCACTTGATCCCCACCCATTGCCGCCTTCGTGTTGATGTCGAGTTGGGCGCGGTGCGTGGCTCTGAGGGGCGCGGCAACACTCTTCCCATGGCGGGCAGCCTGTTTGTTGTAGGTGGCACCATAGCGTTCAAACTGCGACACCAGCCCGCGGAGTTGGTTGGCATGTTTTTCAAGAATTTTATCGAGTGTTCTACCGGGGAGCTTCCGCCCGTGCAGCAGGACGTTCTGGATGTTGAAACGAAGCTTCGCCATTGGGTGAACCTTCCCTGTCAACGGGTCTGTCTCAAGTGGTGGGAGTGCTTCACTCACCCGCAATGGGTCTTCCCCGAAGAGGTTCCCGAAACCGAAAGGCGTGGAGAAATTCAAATCCTCCATCCGGCTCTGTGCGTCTGGACTCTCCTGCTTGAACTGCTCTGGAGCTAGCTGACGGGTAGCTTCTGCAACCTCTTCCGGACTTCTCGCTTCCAAGGTCGTGTCGCCATTGGTCACTGAATATGTTTTGCTGCCTGGGTCGAAGTTTACCTTGACCCCAGTGTCGTCCAGTTTCTTCGCTTTGTCAAAATTGAAAGTTTGTGTCTCCCCGGTGTTGTCGGTGAAGGTCGGCATCCCGCGGGACTTGATGTAGTCCGCAGCCTCCATGAGTGGCATCCCCTTGATTTGTGCAATCTCAAACGCATCTAGCCCGTATTCAGCAAGGTAGTTGGGGTCACTGAGAAGGGACTTCAGTTGTTTGGCGTCCATGTATTCGGCTGCCGCACTCCCTCCGGCTGACAACGCAACCAAGGGTATCATTTGAAACGCCATCTGCGGAGCGGTCTTGACGACGTTCCACACATCCTCTTGGAACTCAACATTTGGCATCTCCTTGTCGACTAGCTCATAAGCCTTCATCACTGCGGGGGTCAGCCCGTCCTGCCCAATCTCCGTCACCACTTCGATAGCTAGCTTGCCCGCAGTCCCCAGTGTGTATCTTGACAAATGATTCTTAATCATTGGCATCTTTGAGAAGAGGACTTGCGCTTGGAACCGACCTATGGCAGCGTAACCAATCCCGATGATTGCGGCGGGTGCTTCAAACTTCTCTGGGTCAACTGTGGGGTGTTTGGTCTGGAGTTCAACCGATGTCCTTTGCGCGTGAGACATAGCCGTGATCCCCAAACCTATTGGGTGCATTACTGCCGCCATCTCTGGGAGGGAGGCAGCGGTTCCATACACCATTCCATCAACCCACATGTTGTCACTCCGCACTTGTGCTACGGATCTTCTCCAGTTGCGGAGTTTTTGGGAAAGGTCAATGCGGCGTTTTGCTGCCTTCTGGTCAACATTCTGCTTCGCTTGCTGTTCATCAGAGATGGGTTGCCCACTGCTATCAACTTGGCTGCCCAATAGGAGAGAGTAGAATTTTGCTTGATCCCCCCTAGCGCGCATTTGATCCTTCTTGAGCCATTCAAAGGCACCTAAGCCAAGGTCTTCAAGCCCCCGTTCAAACACACGGGCAAAATTCTCCATCACGCCCGCCGTGGCGTTGGTGTCTTGCCCGTGGGCTTTTGCTGTGGCCGCCAGCATCGCCACGAACAAGTCTTCCTTGCCCGGTGGGAATGCTAGGATTGCTTCCTCCACTTCGTCCATGTTGGCGAAAGATTGCCCGTCAAATTTTGTGGGGGTTCCCTCATGTGCTGAGATGAGGTTGAAGGATTTTTTCACAACCTCACGCATCCCTGGGACTTGTTCCTCCAGTGCTGCTGCATGTTGGTTGTGGATACCCCGTGCATACGTGCGTTCATCGTCAGAGAGGTTGTTGACTCTGCTGGAAAGCAGTTTTTCAAATGTCGCATCCTCTTCAAACAATGACAGGAAATGCTCGTTGGCGGACTGGATAGCGGCGTCCGCAACAGTGTGCCTACGCTCAAAGCTTGCTTCCTTCTCCAGACTCCACCGCATTATCGCTTCCCCAGTCGGTTCGATTCTGCCCGCACCGACCATGCGCCGTGCCATGGGTTCTGCCCAACCGTCCGCAATCTCTCCGTCAGAGAAACCAAGTTCCTTCATCGCGGCGGTTTTGAGATAGGCAGTTTTTGCTTTGACATCATCCCCGGTGAGGGACTTGCGGATTAGCCAGTTTGCATTGTCTCCCCGTTCAGCCACTTCCGCGGCGAAAGTCTGTTCATCGGATTTGAAAAGTTTGATGATTCCACCAACCATTTTTTCCTCATTCTTCCGCTTGCCCCGTGCGGTCACTTCCGCTTGGTGGGGGAACATCGGTTCTCCCCGCTTCGCTGAATAGTCCCGATACTGCCCAAGGTTGGTCAGAAGACTCTGCCGCTCTTGCTGGAGGGTGGTTAGAGCTTCTGAGCCTTCAGAGCCTTCAACCCCCTCAATCAGTGCGAGGGACTGCTTGTTCCGCTCAACGTGCTTGAGGATCTTTGAACCCTCTTGATTCGCTTGGAAAGAGTCCCGGTCGTCTGTGAAAAAGTTTACTTCACTGGCGTCAACGTCGGTGGTGTCCAGTGGTTCTGTTTCTAGTGTAGCCATGTGTTTTTTACTGCTTAGGTGGGAGCAGTGTATCTTGCACTCTCAAATCTTCAAGCTCCTTGGTTGCCTGTTTATTCAGCAGGTCAGTGGGACTTCCGACCACCACACCTTCTGGGGTGACTGGCACCACCACTGGGGTTTTCAGGCTCTTCTCATGTTTGGCTTGCTTCCCTTCCTCAACTCTCAGCATTTTTACGATCACGCCTTCGATCACTTGTGCTTGGTTGTCGTCAATGAAGGACACGATTTCTTGCATGTTCGGCTCAGTCGGTTGGCTAGCTACCCATTCAGTCATCAGGTCTTCCATGTCTGTGCGGAACATCAGGGAAGCTTCCTTCCGCTGGTTCTTGAACACTTGTGCATCGACATCCTCAGCCTTTGGGAATTTTGTTTCGACTATCTCCTTCGCCATCATCCCCCCTGCCCGTGTGCGGATTGCCTCAAAGGCGCGATCCTCAACAGTTTTGGAGCGTTCGGCTTGATCCTTCAACTCTTGCTCTTGCGCGTCTGAGAGTTCTTCTGGCGGTGCGCCCCCGTTCTCGCCCATCTTGTAGGCAGGGTCAAACCGTGAGGCAACCCCACGCAGTTCCCCGGCACCTTGACGCCTCCCCATTGCGGCAAGGGCAGTCTGTGTCTCGTTGTAGCGGGTGATATACGTCCCCGTGGAAATCTCGCCCCCTGTCCATGCGCGGAAGTCTACAGAAATCTTGTCCCTCATGCCGATTCTCTCTTTCGCGGAAAGGGGTTTGTCATTGCCAAATTCCTTGACCAACGTCTTCCGCGTCAATTTATCAATCTCCGGCCAAGAGTCCATTTCAGTCTTGAGTTCTTCAACTGTTCCGATCTGCCCGGTGAAGGTCATTTGCTGCATCACTGCAACTGCATTTTTCTCACGCCTTGAAATCTCCCGTTCAGCTTTCCGCCCCTCAACTTCAATCTGGAGAGGGGAAAGTTCTTCGCCATACGCCCCATTGTTCAACTGCTCCTGGTAGAGAAGGGGGTCGGTGAAAAGGGTTAGCTCCCGCTCAGATGTGTCCATCTTGAGGTTGACGCCACGCCTGGATAATCCCGCTTTGTGTGAGTCAATGGTGCCTTCTTCCTCCATCGCGTCAATAACGCCCAAGGCACTGTCCCTGTCACCAAGGTTCATCATGTCCACAACGTCCCGTTGCCCGACTTCTTCTGCGCGCCGACGGTTTTCTTTCACCATCGCCCCGCCGATTTGAAGCATACTGGAACCCGCTGTGTCGGCGTATTTCTCCAAGACTGCTTCTTTGACATCGGGTGGGATGTCCTCAGAACTAAGGCGATTTTCAAAGCTTTTGAGCTTCGCTTCCCACTGAGATAGCCATTGCTCCGGAGGGGTGTTGTTCTCGAAAACGCCGTTCTGGAACTCTGTTTGCATATTCCGAAGCTCACGCAGTCGGGTGCGAACATCCGCTTTATTCTTAATGTCCTGCGCCTCAAAGCCCATGCTGACAATGGCATCAGCGGTGCCACTGACTGCGCCGACTACTCCAGCTAGTGCCTTGGTCGGGTTGCCATATACCCCCTGCGGGACTTGCACCCCTGAAAAACGGGACTGCTTGAGGGTTGATTCTGGGATTCTAGCCATTGGAGTATTTTAGGGGAAATTATCAAAAGGGTTGCTGCCAGTTGCGCGTTTTTCACGTTGGCTAACCTTGTATGCCTTGGCGGCACCAGAGATCCCTGCGCCGATGGCATCCATCTTCCCTGTGTAACGGAGGTTGCTAATCTGGTTGCCTGTTGAGAAAGCATCCATCTTGGACTGTCCACGGACTTGCGCGATTCGGTCAAGCCCTTGGTTCGTAGCTTCATCAATCCGGTCGTCCAGCTTAGATTTGAAGTCCCCGAAGATAGCTAGCTGAGTTCCCCCCTTGGCAGAGAACCCAGACGCGGCTTGATGGACGCGAAGTTCCGCAAGCCTCCGCTCACGGTCAAGCAAGCGAGTTCTCGAATTTTCCTTGAGGGCGTTCCTCTGGTTCTGCTCCTCCCGGTCGTAGAGGTTTTGCCGTGCAGTAGATTCTGCTTTCGCCGCCTTGGTTGCATGTTTCGTTTGCTCATTGCTCGCATACGCCGCGTAGGCAGTAGCGGCAACGGTGACGTATGTTGCTGCTGATGCCGACGTTGCTGATACTGCTGCTGCCGTGATTAGGGTTGCCATGGTGGGGAATTTAAGGAGAAGTTTTTGAAACCATGCGGATAGCCAGAATTGTCATCGGCAAAGGGTCACTTTGTTTCAGGGTTATAGTGGGGCTACGCGTCCATGACGAGTGCAAAGTTACTTCCCCATCGCCGGAGAGCAATGGCAGGGGGGCATCGGCCGTGATCCGTGGGTTAGCGATGTGAACTTTTGACTCTGCCGCGTCATCGCCAACCAGTGCGACAAGACCCAAACTGTGCCGCAAGCGGATGATCGCTTTCGTGAACGCTGATTTCCGGCCAATCTGACCTTGATCCAGAGGCATTGTGGTGACAATCGAGTCATAACCCAGACCCACAATCATGTTCAGCACCCCATGGGGGACTGTGACTGCTCCGCTGGTGACTATAAGATCACCCTTCTTTTCACCATCTGCGAAAACTTGGACTGTCTCACCCTCCAGATGGTCAAGCCCGTCCATGGTGGTGAACTCAACCACTTCAACTTTCCGGACGGAGGAATCAACAAAATTCAAATTCACCATGTCCCCGGTTTCCTCAACCCGCAGCATGTCTGGGGTGAGTCGTTCGATGAATCGACGGGTGCCGCGTTTAACGGTGACGTAAACGTCGTCATCCTCCCCGCCGCCAGGGCAGACGGCAACCGACTCAAACGCCCCTTGCGTCACCCACCTAGACCAGCCGACGACGTTCTGGGAACGCTCATAGGTCAGCAAGGCGATTTCACCCCCAGTGACAACATAGAGTGAGGAATCCGGCACTGCCCCGCCAGCAAACTGTGTGACACCACCAGCGGTGATGTGGCTAGCTAGCTGAGTCAGATCAACGCCCGTATAGCTCCCATATTCGATTGACCCCCCAGAAGAGAGTTCGTGGATTTTTCTGCCTTTGTTCTGGAGGAAGAGGACATTGCTCTGAAGGGCGATTGGTGGAACCCCAGCAGAGACCCCGTGGGAAATTTGTTTTGTGGTGACGTTGTTCTCCGCGGTGATGGATTTCCCATTGGGGGAAGCAATCGCCCAGACTCCGGCCGAAGTCCCGACTAGGAGGGCGAGATGGGAATTTAGCCATTGGACGGACTCATATTCCCTTGCCTCCAATTCAAACGAAAGTCCATCATCAGCTAGCGTTCCGATTGAAAAGTTGAAGGGGGCGCGGACGCGGCTTGCCCAAACCGACTGTGGGCGGGCGTGGGAACCGCCAAGGAACAATCGGCTCTGGTGGAAAGTGCATGCCTTCGCATACCCATTCTTTGGGTTGAACGCATCCTCATACCACTCCGACGTTGCGAGGTTGGACTCCACTGGGCGTTCGATGGAAACAAAAACCTGTGTGGCAGAGTTGTAGCTGAGAATGTTCACAACCCCGTAGATTTGGACAGCAGAAGTGGTGAAGGCAAAACGAACATTTATTTGTGTGTTTTGCAAATCGAGCAGCAACACCTTGAATGTTGCGCCCGCATCACTCTGTTCCACATCCTGCACAAGAAAATTTTTGTCACTGTTGGACTGCAAAGTCTTCACTGGGTTCCAAGAAACCCCCGCATCATAGCTCCGTTCGACAACATAGGTTCCCATCCAGGTGTCGAAAGTTTCGAAAGTCCAATCGGCAAGAACTTCGCGCGATGGAACCATTTCGGCACCTTGCGCGAAAAATGTGGGGTATTGATCTGGGTCAAGATCCCCTGTCTCGTAGTCACCCCCGGCACCATCATAGTCGGCAATCACTGTCCACAACTGTCGGTTGCCCACGGGGGATAATCCAGCGTATCTCCCGGTGGATCGAACACCATCTGACACCATGTAGATGATGTCCCCAACGACGTAAGTCCCACCAGACGCATTGAACAATGCCCCAAGTGCGCCTTGTGTGTTGGGGGTGGAACGGAAAGGGTTCTCCGGACGAGTGTGCGCCAACCGGACGCGGGTTCCCACCCAGTCAGAAGTGAAAATGTCCGCACTAGCTAGCAGGTAGCCAGTGTTCGTATCTCCGGAAACCTCTGTCCAGGACGCGCCCGTCTCTGGCAGCCCGCCATATCCTCCTACCTCAAGGGTCGGGGTTACGTTCACTTCAGCCAACCAGACAACATTGTCCTCTGAGATGAGGCTACCCGCTGGGATTTCTATGGACGGAACGTAAGTGGCAAGGGTGTTGGGGATGTTGGCAAGTAGAACCCACTTTGCCGGGTCTTCTGTCGGGTCATCGTTCCCTCCGGCCGCTTGAAACACAAGGGCTTTGTAAACTGCGTCATCGTGCTGCCAATACGAATCCAAGGCGATTTCCTCCGTCCCAACAATCGGGTCGTTCCATGTAGTCCAGTTGGGGAGTAAGAACCCGTCTGCGCTATTCTCTGGGGTGTGCGCGACAAGGCAAATTCTGTCATCGGCACCGTCCGTTGCAAAATCGTAAAGTGCAAAGCTCAGGATGAAAGAAGAGAATGCAAGGGCGGGGGCTACCTGCATATTGATGTCTGCACCATCGTCGCTTATCTCCCAGACACGTTCTGCCCACGGGAGTTCTTGGATTGACCAGAAACCCCCGGCGTCCCGTTGGAGGAACTGGGTGGGGACATCTGGGTGTGTGACAAGGATGCCCTCAATCCGCTGGGCAAATTGTAAGGCAAAAACTTGATCCTCTGTCCATGGGGTGACTAGCTCAGTCGGGTTGATGGTTCCAGTGAGCGTTTGGGATTCTGTAAGATCCAAGGTGTCTTGGATTGCTGCATCCTTGAAAACCCGCATCCGGTTGTGGGCGAACTCAAGGCAGACCCCCTGATTTTCAGCAAACCGGAAACCTTCAAG